>Ga0316209_1002155_pt1 | contig 16779 bp, 20 predicted proteins | sample 6monopyrite_MG_FD_204945 | JGI IMG/M metagenome (GOLD analysis project Ga0316209, IMG submission 204945) | Microbial mat bacterial communities from mineral coupon in-situ incubated in ocean water Damariscotta River, Maine, United States -... | ecosystem: Environmental > Aquatic > Marine >...
TCTTAGTCACAGGCTGTAGAACAAACGATTGTTTTTACCGTTATGGCAATATCTGGATGGACGAGCGGTTTGATGGAGAGCGACAACCCATTCTAAGAAGACGAGCAGAACGTTCACGGATAAAAGCATTTCGAGCTTCAGCAATGGATGCGAGTACTTTGCAAAAAGAACTTTCAGCCTTTCATTGGCATTTAGATATATTGAATAATGATAAGGTGAAAGAGACTGCACGAGAGACTAGCAATGACTAAAATATTGCGCTATTCGCTACAGGCTTTTAACTATGCACTTTTTATGCTGGTTGTATGGTATTTTTCTTTTAATCTTCCGTATCATCAACTTGAAGAAAATCAGGCCGTTGTTACGTTATCTTTTACGCATGCAACAAAGTTACGTGAAGCTTGCCGAAAACTATCACAGCAAGAACTAATGAAGCTGGCGCCTAATATGCGTTTGCCGACCGATTGCCCTCGGGCACGCTCACCAATGGCACTGGAATTATATCTGGACAAAAAACTGCTAGCCAAAGCAATGGTAGAACCAACAGGGTTTCATAAAGATCAAGGCGTTAATATATTTAAGCGTGTTAAGGTACAAGCTGGTGAGCATTCGCTAAGAGTTTGGATGAATGACGATGTAAATATTGATGGCCCCACTTATTCTTATGAAAAAAATATTGTTTTAAAACCCGAGCAACAATTGTTGATAGACTTTAACTCTGGAACAGGTGGTTTTTTTGTTAACTAATTTAATCATTTAAACAGTAAAGGCAGTACCCGTATGCAACAAGACGTCAACGCGATGACCGATAATTTTGTACTTGATATGCCGGATGTTCGTATCCAGCGATTAACAATAGGGTGGTTGTTGTTGTCCTTAAGTGCACTGGTTATTGGTGGACTGTTTTCACTACTCATTGTGCTATCTCGTACACCATATTTTCAAGAAGTTATTCCCTTTGTCGATTTCTTCCATACAGCCTTGGTCGTGCACGTTGATATGACCGTATTGGTCTGGTTTTTAGGTTTTGCTGGCGTGTTATGGAATATCAATAATAGTGTTCGTTGTGTTAAGTGTGGCTGGGTTGCGTTGATATTAACCGTAGCCGGTACCGCCATTATTACACTGGCACCATTCTTTGGTGCGGCCGACCCCTTAATGAATAATTATGTACCGGTATTGCAACATCCTTTATTTCTAGCGGGGCTTATTGTATTTGGGGTGGGCTTTAGTCTGTTAGTGCTAAATGGTTTGTTTTTTTCTCATTCTATTAAAACCACAATCAGTGGCCAAGGTGCATTACGTTTTGGTTTGTATACCGCATTGTTGGCTGCATTTGTATCTGTTTCAATGTTAATTATATCTTACATTGATATGCCTGAATTTGCAGAAAGCGCGTATTTTTATGAACTTCTTTTTTGGGATGCAGGGCATACATTACAGTTTATGCACATTCAGTTTATGCTTGTGTGCTGGTTATGGATGGCAACAGTATCAGGCATTGGTTTAAAGTTGTCGCCACGGGTTGCCTTAATTATCTTTGCTATTGGTTTAGTACCAGTAATTTTAACCCCCTTTGTATATAGTATGTTTGATTTGGGTGCAGCAATGCATAAGCAAAGTATTTCGTATCTTATGCGTTATGGTGGTGGGTTAGCTGCTTTACCTATTGGTCTAATTATTTTATTTGGATTAATTAATTTAAAAAGATCGACTTTTAAGATGTCACCTGAATTTACTGCGCTTGTTTTTTCAATGTTGTTATTTGGTGTTGGTGGAATTATTGGCTATATGATTAGTGGCAGTGATGTAACCGTGCCTGCACATTATCATGGTTCAATTGTTGCTGTTACATTGGCTTATATGGGAACAACTTTTCATATATTGCCACGGCTTGGCTTTAGAAAAATTAAAAGTAAGTGGGCGACAAGGCAGCCTGTTATTTATGCCGTCGGTCAACTTATGCATATTATCGGGCTAGTATGGTCAGGTGGGTATGGCGTGCAACGTAAAACAGCAGGTGCGGCACAAGGCCTGGTTGATGTCGAACGCGTGGTTGGAATGGGAATCATGGGCTTGGGCGGACTCATTGCCGTCATTGGTGGAATAATGTTTTTAGTGATTGTTTTTAAATCCATGTGGCCTAAAAAAAATGGTTAAAATATTTAATCTGTTTGATTGAATTCACAATAATAAAATCGTAACTGCTCCTTTATTTTGCTAGGATTAACGAAATACTATTAATGTTTAAGTTGCGGCGGTCTAATATAGTATATACCGCTGAAGCCTAATTCACTGCCATATTTAAAGGACTAAATTAATAACATGAAATATATTCTAATAATAATATCATTTACGCTTTTACATGGTTGTAGCTCTAGGCAAGTATATGATTCATTGCATAACAATCAAAAAATACGCTGCCAAAGTTTACCGCCTGCTCAATACTCTGAATGCATGGAACGAGTAAGCACTAGCTATGACAAACATACTCGTGAACGGAATGAGGTTGTCAAATGAGAATAATAAAGTTTATAAATAGAGTAAGACGTATAAAACGACAGTTATCATGAAAGATAATAGGCTGGGACGCAGGTTTTTATAATATTAATAGTATCTATGGTTCAGCCCCTATAATCCCGCTTAAAGGACATGACGCTTATGCAGGCGTTAGAAAATAACGGAGTAGTATCATGAATAAAAATGAAAGTATGATAAATATAACAGTAAGTGCATTACTCTTGTCAATTGGTGTGGCGTTAGCAGGTTATTTTGTAAGTAATACCTTATATAACTCAAAAGTAGCGTTAAATACTGCCGATGTAAAAGGATTAGCAGAAAGACGAGTTAAAGCTAACAAAGCTTACTGGATAATTCACTACACAGTTACAGGTGATAATAAGTCTGCAATTCCAAAGTTATACAAAGATTCAGAGTCAGATCAGAAAAAAATAATAGCGCTGCTAAAGAGTAGTGGATTTTCAGATAATGAGATTGTTCCTGGTATCATAAATTATATTAAAAAAGAGTTTCGAGATGAAAATCAAAAGCTGATAGAAGAAAAGCATTCATTAGTAGGGGAGATTGAAGTGCGAACCTCGAAAGTTCAGTTGGTTTCAGAAGGCCGCTCAAAATTAAATACATTAATAGCGCAAGGGATCGATGTTAGAAATAATGCCCCAGCTTACCATTTTACAGAGTTAAATGAGATTAAGCCGGCAATGCTAAAAGAAGCGACAAAGAATGCAAGATTAGCTGCGAATGAATTCGCTACAAATGCTGGGGTTAAAGTTGGAGGTATACGTAGTGCTAGACAAGGAGGTTTTGTGATTCGTGATGTTGGCCAAAACTATGGAGATACAAAGAAAATAGAAAAAGATGTTAGGGTAGTTACTAATGTTACATTTTTTCTTACAGAGTGAGTATTATGAAGTATAACAATCTTCGAACCTCAATCAGGATGTATCATTTTCCAGTTTCTTTTGAAGATTGTTGCGCCTTGTCTGCTGTTTGAATTTGTGTTGTTGATGTTTGTTGTGGTATTTCTATCGGTATAACGAGTGCACGGACAACACTGAATGTAATTAATGCTAATACAGTAATAATAATTAGAAAATAGAATGAACGATTCGGTAACCGTTTACCCATTCGAATTTCAATTGTATTAAGAATATAGTCAGATATGCCATATAGAACGATAGCGGCAAGAGTGTAATATAGCATTTCCATAAGAAATCCTTAACGGTAATAGTAAGATAATATATTTATGTTGTGTAAATGTGAAAAGACATTACATAAATTACAACACCACTAACTGATACATAAAGCCATATTGGTAATGTCCAGCGTGCAATACGTTTATGCTTTGAAAAACTGCTACGGATTGCAAGCCATGCGGTAATGAGTACCATTGGGAATACAATCGCAGCAAGGATTACATGCGACGCCAGTAATGAAAAATATAAGTAGCGTATATCGCCTTGCCCTTTAAACGGAATGTAGCCAACTTTAGCATGGTAGTAGAGATAAAAAATCATGAAGACTGTTGAAACGGCCAATGCAGCTACCATGCAGGCTTTATGTACGGCTTTATTTTGTTTTCGAATATTAATATAACCAATCGTTACCAGCGTAGCGGATAACGTATTAAGTAATGCAAGTGCATGTGGAATGTTAGGGATAATTTCCAAACTTGTACCTGTTAATAATCAGTTAAGTTAATAATATACCGCAACACCTAGTAAATAGAAACATCAAATAGTTTACCTATTGGTATATGTTCTGTATTTTCAAAAACTGTGACACAATTGTTTCAGCATTATGCGGTGGTGAAAAAGAAGCGACTATTCTCATTTTGGGGTCAACTAAAAATATAGAGCCAGTATGGCTAATTAAATACTCACCAGGTGCGGTTGGAGCTTCTTTAATATATGCCGCTGCAAATTGCTTAATAAAGCGATGTAAATTTTCATTCTCTCCCGTAAGCGCAATAAAGTCCTTGTTAAAATATTGCGTGTATTTTTTTAATATATCGGGTGTATCACGTTCAGGATCAACTGAAACAAAGATAGTTTGCATTTTAGATGCGATGGCTTTATTTTTTTGTAGCGATTTATTTATTTTCTGTAACGTATGCAGCGTTGTTGGGCAGACATCGGGGCAATGGGTGTAGCCAAAAAATATCATGTTCCACTTGCCATTAATATTTTTTTCAGTGAAAACATTTTTATTTTGATCAGTTAGGATGAAAGGTTGTATAGGTGTAGCGATAGGGCGTAATACAGCAATAAGCTCCGGTGGTATGGATTGCTTAGCAGGTACCTTGAGGAAATAAAGGGCAATAATAAGTACGATAAATGAAATAAAGAGAATAAATGTGCCTTGGGGAAAATTCTTTATATTAATCATGATTACATACCCTTTACTTTTTCGATTGACGCCATTGCCCAACAAACCACCATGCAAAAACAATAATCATGATGACGTTAATTACGATCCCAAGAATAAAAAATCCCGATAAGCCTCGCGAATCCTCAATCAATATGTGTTTTCTCTCTGGCGTATTATTTCTTACTTGATTATCGGAAGGTCGTATTTCAACGTTTGTATTTGCCATGGAATTAATCGTTGAGCTTGTTGGTTCTGAGTATGAGGGTGAGCTAATACTCAAGCTTAAAAAGAATACGACGACACACAAAATCTGTATCATTAAATGGGGGCTAGAATGAAATGATTTTTTCATATTTTTAAAGAATACCATTATGTTGTGGTTATTTCTTTAAAAAATAGTTTAATATTTGATTAGCTCTATTATTTGCGCAAAGCAGAATTCAAGTGTTATTCTATTTTAAATTAAATGTTGTGTTAATCGAGGTTTGTGGAGAATGATATGAAACACAGTTTTTCGAACATGCCAGTATTAAGTATTATGGTGTTTGTTGGCCTCGGGTTTTTTAGCCCAACGATTAGTGCTATTGAAAACACTCCCTCGGCTGCTAAGCCAGTTTACTCAGGTTATTACTCAAGAGAAGGTAATAACGCGAAAATGGCGCATACATCGGGTAATAATCAGTATGTAAGACTTTACCCTAAGGAAAGAATCATTCGGCTGTACATCCCTTACCCGTACTCTAAAACAGTTACCCCCATGGCAATAAATAAAGCATTTGCTGAAGCAAAGAAAAGAACCTCTGGTAGTGCCTATATAAAAGATAAGTTCGACGTTATGGATGAACAGGTCGTGGCGCATCTCGACTTTTATCGTTGGGTGGATGAACAAATTATGTTTGATTGTGGCAAACCCAAACCTTGTAAGGTGCGATTTGGCAACAATTCCATGACGATTATAAAACCGGGCATTGTACTCGAACATAAAATTCAATATGAGCTTGTGCGTGATAAGTAAGTCGTAAACATTTATCAGATATCGGTATTACTTTTCAGAAGAGTTGATCTTATTGATGTAGGTCAAGGATAGATGCTGAATTATACAAGATAGTTAACAATTCTCTGAATTTTTAGCGTGATCTCTTGAATAAATTTTTTTTATTTATCTGTCGATTATTTGTTATTCTTTCACTATTCCTTGTGTCGAGTTACACAATGGCATCCGGCATTCAGGATGACTTCCACCTCGTTAAACGTTTTTTCCCGCAAGCTGATCGTGTTGGTGACTTAGAAGGTGAACCGCTTTCCGCCATCGTTTATAAAAATCAAACTATTATCGGTTATGTTTTTTATACCGACGATATTGTGAAGATACCCGCGTATTCAGGCAAACCCATTCGCACACTTGTTGGTTTTGATGTCACAGGTAAAATAAAAGGTTTAAAAATTGTACATCATGAAGAACCGATTCTTGTTGTGGGGATATCAGATGCAAATTTACAAACATTTATTGACCAATATAATGGTATGTTTGTTAATGACAAAATAAAAATCGGCGGTACAAACCGTGATGGTTATAAATCAATTGATGCCATCAGCGGAGCAACGATTACCGTTATGGTGCTTAACGCCTCAATAAATAAATCGATACGCAAAGTTGCCAGCGCATGGGGAATTTTAAGCAAAGACGGAAAATTACTCCAGAAAATGGAAGCCTTTGACAACGAACCCATTTGGGTTTCTGTTTGGAGAGAAAAAGTATTTCAAATCTCTGTTTTAGTCTTAGGTCTTTTTGTTCTTATGACTATTTTAGTCATGCAAGACTGGTTAGCAAAACATCCTACTTTCCTAACCTATTTACGCACCGGTTATTTGGTGTATACGGTTGTCTTTATTGGCTGGTATTCATTGGCGCAATTGTCGATAGTTAACGTGTTTACGTTTGTTAGTTCATTTATGCATAATTTTAGTTGGGATAGTTACCTTATTGATCCCATGATGTTTTTATTATGGGGCTTTGTAGCGGTTACTATTTTATTGTGGGGGCGGGGTGTGTATTGCGGTTGGCTTTGCCCATTTGGTGCTGCGCAAGAATTAATTTTTCGAGTCAGTGAACGTTTTAAATTTCCGGTCGTAGAGTTTCCGGAAGTGGTTCACGAGCGTTTATGGGCAATTAAATACATTATTATGTTGGGACTGTTTGCTGTTTCGTTGCAATCTTTGGTTTTGGCTGAGCAATTAGCAGAAGTTGAACCCTTCAAAACTGCCGTTACGCTGCATTTCGCTCGCGAATGGAGTTATGTGTTGTATGCGACTGGCTTATTACTGATATCGGCATTTAATCGAAAATTTTATTGTCGCTATATATGCCCTCTAGGTGCGGCACTTACTTTCCCTTCAAAATTCAGAATATTTGAATGGCTACGTCGTTACAAAGAGTGTGGTCGTCCTTGCCAAATTTGCAGGAACGAATGCGAGGTACGTGCAATCCGCTCCACAGGTGAGATTAATCCCAACGAATGTCACTACTGTTTGGACTGTCAGGTAACGTATTGGAATGCGTATAAGTGTCCACCACTAGCAGAAAAGCGTAAAAAAAGAGAACGTGCCAGCCGATCTGTCAGCAAACAATAGCTTATATTGACCTACCTCAATTTGGTTCTAATTAATTTCACGTCTTGACCTATATCAATGTGCCCTTGAATGATAAGGACTAATTTCTACGCAACAAGAATGAGTTGTTACTAAATTAACCACTTTAAGAGGGAGTCGTTATGAATTTTACAAAATTATCCGCCGCTAGCATGATGCTGGCAGGTGTTTTCGCCAGTGGATCTTTGTATGCAGCAGGCGGTGAGCATCCAAACACGCCTGAATCAGAAATGCGCTATAAGGGCGCTCCAGTTCCGATTGATCCAGGTTCAGCAAGAGAACAGCTGTCTCCAAAAGGGCCAAAAATCACATCAGCCGAATTTTTACGTGCTAAGAAAATTTTCTTTGAACGCTGTGCAGGTTGTCACGGTGTTCTTCGTAAAGGTGCAACAGGTAAACCGTTAACACCAGACGTCACGTTGCCTAAAGGTACTGAATACCTGAAAGCGTTTATTGGTTATGGCTCTCCAGGTGGTATGCCTAACTTTGGTTCATCAGGTGAATTATCTGAAGCAGACGTGGATTTAATGGCGCGCTACCTACAACATGAGCCACCTGTGCCACCAGAATTTGGCATGAAAGAAATCAAAAATACTTGGAAAGTTATTATTCCAGTAAAAAAACGTCCTAAAAAACAAATGAACAAATATAACCTGAAGAATGTTTTCTCAGTAACATTGAGAGATTCAGGTGAAGTAGCCCTTATCGATGGTGATACTAAAAAAATTATCAATATCATAAAAACAGGTTATGCGGTACATATTTCACGTATGTCGACTTCAGGTCGTTACCTATACGTAATCGGTCGTGACGCTAAGATTAATCTGATTGATTTATGGATGAAAAAACCAGACAACGTTGCCGAAATTAAAGTGGGTATGGAAGCGCGTTCTGTTGAAACGTCTAAATATAAAGGTTATGAAGATAAATATGCAGTAGCAGGATCTTACTGGCCTCCACAATATACCATCATGAAAGGGGACACATTAGAGCCGCTTAAAATTGTTGGTACACGTGGTATGACCGTGGATACGCAAGAATATCATCCAGAGCCTCGAGTTGCAGCAATTGTTGGTTCACATGAAAAACCAGAGTTTATTATCAATGTAAAAGAAACCGGTAAAATTTTGATGGTAAATTATTCTGATTTGGAAAACCTTCAGGTAACAACGGTTAACGCAGCACGTTACTTACATGATGGTGGCTGGGATTCAACATTACGTTACTTCCTAACAGCCGCGAACAAATCTAACAAGATTGCGGTGGTGGATTCTAAAACCTCTAAGTTAGCAGCAATGATTGAAGTAGGTAAAATTCCTCACCCAGGTCGTGGCGCAAACTTTAAAGATCCAAAATATGGACCTGTTTGGGCAACCAGCCATCTTGGTGACGATACCATTGCTGTTATAGGTACCGATCCTAAGAAGCATAAAAAATATGCCTGGAAAGTGGTTCGTACTTTAAAAGGCCAAGGTGGTGGTTCGTTGTTTATCAAAACCCATCCTAAGTCTCATCACTTATATATTGATAGTCCTTTAAATCCAGATACAGCCATCAGTCAATCGGTTGCGGTATATGATTTGAAAAATATCGATAAACCTTTCAAAGTATTGCCTATCGCTAAGTGGGCGAAACTCGGTGAAGGTCCAAAACGTATTGTGCAACCTGAGTTCAATTACAAAGGTGATGAAGTTTGGTTCTCAGTATGGAGTGGTGCAAAACAAGAGTCTGCAATTGTAGTTGTAGACGATAAGACTTTGAAACTAAAAAAAGTAATCAAAGACAAACGTCTTGTAACACCAACCGGTAAATTCAATGTGTATAACACCATGCATGATATTTACTAGAAAAACCTTAATAATTAGCGGGGAGTATTCTTCTCCCCGCTAACTATTAACTCTATTTTCAACTTGTTTATATAATTCTATTGAGAGTATTAATTCGATGAATGAATCAATAAAAGTATATTTAGTAGGAACAGGTCCAGGTGATCCAGATTTATTAACAGTAAAAGCGTATCGTCTTTTGCAGAATGCCGACGTGGTTATATATGACCGTTTAGTTTCCGAAGGCATTCTGGAGCAGATCCCCGCAGGTGTCAGCAAGATTTATGTTGGCAAAAAAACCGGTAACCATACGTTACCGCAAGATGAAATTAACGAACTATTAATTAAACTAGCCGAAACCAACCGTAATATTGTGCGTTTAAAAGGTGGAGACCCTTTTGTTTTTGGTCGGGGTAGTGAAGAAGCATTACTGCTAGCAACAAATGGTATTAAGTATGAAGTTGTGCCTGGCATAACAGCAGCTTCTGCGTGTACGACCTATGCAGGCATACCTCTAACACATCGAGGTTTATCGCAAGGTGTGCAAATCGTTACAGGGCATAGTCAAGCCGGTCAGCCACTTGAGTTAGATTGGGCTTCTCTTACAGATGAAAATAAAACAACGGTTATCTACATGGGTTTTTCGAATCGAGAACTCATTAGTAAAAAATTAATAGAAGCCGGCTTAGATAAAAATACACCTGCGGCAGCCATTCAAAATGGTACAACAGGAATGCAAAAGCGCGTTATAACAACACTCAAATCTTTAACCGAAGATACGGCTATGTTACAGGCGCCGGTTATATTTGTAATTGGAAAAGTGGTAACGCTAGCGAATGAATTAGATTGGTTCGATGTTGAAAGTTCTTTACAAAGTGACTTCTCAAACAATGACAAATCATTATCAGGTTAATCGATACTCAGAAATGGATTTTATTTTTTTATGAAAATTAATATATATCTATTTATTGTGACCTTAATATATTTTAGTCAGGTGAATGCACAACAAGAAAAGCCATCTCCACAAAATCCATCTACGCAGCGGCAAGCTGAATTGCATAACTTACTTATTCAAGATTGCGGTTCTTGCCATGGAATGACAATGAAAGGGGGCTTAGGCCCAGCATTAACGCCGGATGTTTTGAAATCAAAACCAAGGAAAATGATAGAAGTCACTATCGCAAATGGTCGCGCAGGAACACCGATGCCGCCTTGGAATAAAATATTAACAAGCGAAGAAATAACTTGGATGGTAGATACATTATATGCAGGTGTTAAGCAGCAATGAAACTTAAATTATTAGTACTGTTATTCGTGCTGCCATTAAGTGCCTGTAATGTTTTACGCGGCACTGGAGATTTAGGTGTTGTTATAGAGCGGGCAACGGGCAGTGTGCAGATAATAGATAGTACGAAACGTGTAGCGCTTTCCAAAGTGAATGGTCTGGGTGATTTATCACATGCTTCTATCGTTTATTCGCGAGATGAGCGGTTTGCATATGTCTTTGGTCGCGATGGTGGTTTAACTAAAGTTGATATTTTAAAGAGTGAAATCGCTAAACGTATTATTCAGTCAGGCAATAGTATTGGTGGCGCTATTTCACAAGACGGTAAGTTAGTCTCCGTTTCAAATTACACCCCCGGTGGTGTAAACGTCTTCAATGCAGAAACACTTAAGTTAGTTGAAAGTATTCCGGCTACTTATGGAAAAGACAATAAACAATCAAAAGTGGTAGGTTTAGTGGATGCACCTAGACAACGTTTTGTTTTTTCACTTTACGATGCAGGTGAAATTTGGATGGCAGATTTCACCAGTGGCAAGGCAGATATCACTAAGTTTAAAAATATCGGAAAAAATCCTTACGATGGATTGATTACCCCAGATGGCCGTTATTACATTGCGGGTTTATTTGGTGAAGATGGTCTTGCGCTGTTGGACTTATGGCACCCAGAAAAAGGGGTTAAACGTATTCTTGCAGACTATGGTCGCGGTAGTAAAAAAATGCCAGTTTATAAAATGCCCCATTTAGAAGGCTGGGCTATGACCGAAGACTATGCATTCTTCCCTGCAGTAGGGCGTGATGAAGTCTTGATTATGGATCGTCGTAGTTGGAAACAGGTGAAAAAAATTGCTGTACACGGACAACCTGTTTTCGTTATGGCAAGGCCAGATGGCCGTCAGGTTTGGGTTAATTACGCTTATCCAAAAAATGACACGGTAGAAGTTATCGATACAGAAAGCCTAACAATTATCAAAACGCTTAAGCCGGGTAAAGCCGTATTGCATATGGAGTTTACCCCAAGAGGGGAACAAGTTTGGGTTTCTGCACGTGATGCAGGAAAAGTCACCGTTTACGATACAGCGACATTTGAGCCGTTAACAACACTACCAATGCAAAAGCCTAGCGGTATCTTTTTTACTAACCGTGCACATCGCATAGGCTTATAGAGAGTAATTAATGCAAACGTTAACAGACATAGAAAAGCATGTATTAAATGACTTCCAACATGGTTTTCCATTAGTACCCAGACCCTATCAAGCACTAGCAGAAAAGCTTGATACTAGTGAAAGTATTATTATTGAGACATTAAAAAAACTTAAAGACAATGGTTTTGTTAGCCGTGTTGGCACCGTTTTTCGAGCCAATAGTATAGGCGCGAGTACGTTAGCGGCTATGTCTGTACCTGAACAAGAAATTGAAACTATTGCAGAAAAGGTTAATGAATATAGAGAAGTCAATCATAATTATAAACGTGAGCATCACTTTAACTTATGGTTTGTTTTAACAGCAAGCAATGAACACGAATTAAACGCGGTACTTGATGACATCGAACAACAAACAGGTTACCCCGTTATGTATTTACCTATGATCGAAGACTTTCATATCGATTTAGGTTTTGAACTCGATTTTAATACTAATCTAAATGCTATGGGTGCTCGCTAATGGATATGAAAGTTAAATATCGCCAACCAGTATTGCCCCCACAGGCACAAATTGATGAGCAAGATGAAGCATTAATTAAGTTAATACAAACAGGTCTTCCATTATCTGCAAGACCTTATGCTGAGCTTGGTAAACAAGTGGGCATGACAGAAGAACAAGTCATCAATCGTATTGCTTATTTAAATGAGTCTAAAATTATTAAACGTTTCGGTGTTGTTGTTCGTCATCATGAGTTGGGTTATAAGGCTAATGCAATGACAGTCTGGAATATCGATGATGATAAAGTAAGCCAACTTGGTGCTTGCATGGGTAAATTTGATTTTGTTACTTTATGTTATCGTCGGCCACGTAGGCTACCAGATTGGCCATATAACTTGTTTACGATGATACACGGCAAAGATCGCGAACACGTATTATCAAATATTGATTTTCTTATAAAAAAATGTGGCCTAAGTGCGGTTGAGCATGATGTTTTATTTAGTACGCAACGCTTCAAGCAACGTGGCGCAATTTATCGTAAGCAGCAATAATAATGGACGACTTAGATAGAAAAATAATTAACTGCTTACAAGATGGTATTCCCTTAATAGATGAACCGTATGCAGAAATAGCAAAGCAACTTGATATAGATGAGTCTGTATTACTGCAGCGTATTCAGACTCTACTTGAAAATAAAACACTCTCACGCTTTGGCCCCATGTACGACGCTGCGAAGCTGGGCGGAGATTTCAGCCTCGTCGCAATTAAAGTGCCTGAAACGCGATTCGATGAGGTAACTGAAATTGTTAATAGTTACGAAGAGGTTGCACATAACTATCATCGTGAGCATGAGTTTAATATGTGGTATGTGTTGGCAACTGAAACAGCGCAGAGAATTGAAGAGGTTAATAAATCTATTGAACAACGAACAGGTTTAAAGGTTTATAACATGCCGAAGCTTGATGAATACTACATAGGCTTAAAATTAATAGCGTAATCTAAAATGAATAAACCTCAATTAAAAAAAGAACAATTTATACTTGATGATATTAATCGTCAAATAATTACCGCCACACAATCAGGTTTGCCACTTGTTTCTCGTCCTTATGATGCTATCGCAAAATGTATCGGCATCGATACAAGCGACGTTATTAGACGAATGAAAACGATGCAAGAAAATGGCATTATCCGACGTATTGCAGCAGTTCCTAATCATTATGCTCTCGGTTACAAAGGAAATGGTATGTCTGTTTGGGATGTACCCAGTGAGCTCGTGAATAAGCTTGGCGAGCAAGTGGGCGCTCTTGATTTTGTTAGTCATTGTTATCATCGGCCACGTTTTTTACCTGAATGGCCTTATAACCTTTTTGCAATGGTGCATGCGCATAATCGTGATGAAGCTTTGTTATTAGTTGAAAAAATTGCAGAAGTACTTGGTGAGTATGATCGTGGTCATGATGTGTTGTTTAGTAAACAAATTTTAAAGAAAACGGGCATGCGCTTGTTATAAAAAATTAAAACATTCTTAGGAGCATAAGATGTTTAGAATTAGTCAATATATGAATGAGTTGAATAACCCAAAGCCGTTGGGTGAAAAGCGCAATCCCCCTGGACCAGTAGTTATCTGGAACTTGATTCGCAGGTGTAATTTAACCTGCAAACATTGTTATTCAATTTCAGCAGATAAAGATTTCCCTGGCGAGCTGAATACCGAAGAAGTTTTTAAAGTAATGGACGATTTAAAAGACTTCCATGTGCCGGTGTTAATTTTATCGGGTGGCGAACCATTAATGCGCCCCGATATTTTTGAAATATCAAAACGTGCAAAAGACATGGGGTTTTATGTAGGCCTTTCAACCAATGGAACCATGATCAACGAATCTAATATAGATGACATTGCTGCCATTGGTTATGACTATGTTGGCATTAGTATTGACGGCATTAAAGAAACTCACGACAAGTTTCGTCGTAAGGATGGGGCTTTTGACGAATCCATGCACGGCATTCGATTATGTCGAGAGAAGGGCATAAAAGTGGGTATGCGTTTTACCCTTACCATGGATAATGCCAACGAACTTCCTGATTTATTAGAGATTATGGAACAAGAAGAAATCGACAAGTTCTACCTTTCGCATTTAAATTATGCCGGCAGAGGAAATAAAAACCGTAAAGATGATGTAGTACATAAACTTACCCGCAATGCGATGGATTTGTTATTTGATACGGCTTGGAAGCACGTACAAGAAGGTCGTCAACGAGAGTTTGTAACCGGTAATAATGATGCTGACGGTGTTTACCTTTTATATTGGATTGAAAAACAATTCCCCGAAAAACTTGATCATATGCGAGCTAAGTTAAAACAGTGGGGCGGTAATTCATCTGGTGTTAATATTTCTAATATTGATAACCTTGGTAATGTGCACCCCGATACATTCTGGTGGGACTATAATTTAGGTAATGTAAAAGATAGAAAATTTTCAGAGATTTGGCAAGATCGTAGTGATCCGTTAATGGATGGTTTAAAGTCACAGCCTAGGCCTTTACAAGGTCGTTGTGGTGGATGTAGTTATAAAGATATTTGTGGTGGCAATACTCGTGTTAGAGCATATCAATTAACAAGTAATTTTTGGGCAGAAGATCCCGCTTGCTATTTAACTGATCTAGAACTTGATATAGAAGACTCCGTTGAACGCTTGCAAGTAACACCTTGGTCACGGCGAAATGTTCCTTATAAAAAGAAAGCGTAAAAAATGAAAAAATTTACCCTTATTGTTGGCTTACTCTTATTAGCCAATGTTAGTTATGCCGAAAAGACTCAAGTTAGTTCCTTGTATCAAAAACGTTGTGCAAGTTGTCATGCTGCTACGCGTTTAGGTGGCATGGGGCCAGCATTACTTCCTGAAAACTTAAAAAGGCTACGCAAAGCGAAAGCAATAAAAGTTATTGCAAATGGTCGTGCTGCCACGCAAATGCCTGCATTTGCTAAGGTTCTTTCAGATAAACAAATTAAGCAGCTTGTCAGTTATATTTATACGCCATTAGATTCGCTTCCCACTTGGGGAATGCCCGAAATAAAAAATACACAGCTTATTCAACATAAGATGGGTAGCTTAGGTGATACACCAGTATTTAAAGCGGACATGTTGAATTTATTTATTGTCGTAGAGTTAGGCGACCATCATGCAACGCTACTTGATGGTGATAAGTTTGAACCCATTCATCGTTTTAAAACACGTTTTGCTTTACATGGCGGGCCAAAATATTCACCCGATGGTCGTTATGTTTATTTTGCTTCGCGCGATGGTTGGATTAGCAAATACGACATTTATAATCTTAAAACCGTAGCAGAAATTCGTGCTGGCATTAATACCCGTAATTTAGCGGTGTCTGGCGACGGTAAAACCGTACTAGTCGGTAACTATTTACCGCATACATTAGTTTTGTTAGATGCTGAGAATCTAACGCCAATTAAAGTTATATCGGTTAAAGACAAAAAAGGGGCAACGTCACGGGTTAGTGCTGTTTATGCCGCCGCACCTCGCAATAGTTTTATTGTGGCTCTAAAAGATATCCCCGAGGTATGGGAAATTTTTTATAACGATAACCACGAACCCGTATATAACGGACTCGTTCACGACTATCGACATGGCGAAGGTGTTGAAGAGAAAGGACGTTTCCCTATTCGTAAAATACCATTAGATGATTATCTTGACGACTTTCAGTTCGATGCTTCCTATACCCATTTAATGGGTGCGGCAAGAAATGCAAAAAATGGTCAGGTCGTGAACCTTAATATACGACGTAAAGTGGCGGACTTAGAACTAACGGGCTTACCTCACCTAGGCTCGGGAATTACATGGAACTATAAGGGTCGTGAAGTAATGGCGACTCCGAACTTGAAAAAAGGTGAAATCAGTATCATTGATATGAAAACATGGAAAACCATTAAGCGTATTAAAACACTGGGGCCAGGTTTCTTTATGCGCAGTCACGAAAATTCGCCTTATGCGTGGGCTGATGTTTTCTTTGGGCCAAATAAAGAAGCGGTACATATTATCGATAAACAAAAACTCGAAATCGTTAATACATTACGTCCATCACCTGGAAAAAATGCCGCACATGTAGAGTTTGACCGTTACGGTAAACATGCCTTGTTGAGTGTTTGGGATTTAGATGGGGAACTAATTATTTATAATGCGAGTACATTAAAAGAAATAAAACGCCTACCAATGAAAAAACCATCTGGAAAATATAACGTTTTTAATAAAATTAATCGTTCATCGGGAACGAGTCATTAAGCCGTTGAAACATCAATGTTATCATTGTTGTTACCAGAAATAACAATGCAATCGCGTCCATTTGCTTTTGCGCTATACAATGCTTGGTCAGCAAGACGTATCAACGTTTGATCATCGCTACCATGTTCTGGTAGGCAAGCAATTCCTATTGAAATTGTAATCGTTGGTAAACGTATACCTTCGATTTCTATAT
>Ga0316209_1002157_pt1 | contig 16765 bp, 21 predicted proteins | sample 6monopyrite_MG_FD_204945 | JGI IMG/M metagenome (GOLD analysis project Ga0316209, IMG submission 204945) | Microbial mat bacterial communities from mineral coupon in-situ incubated in ocean water Damariscotta River, Maine, United States -... | ecosystem: Environmental > Aquatic > Marine >...
CCGGATGGTCATAAACCTCTGGATTCAGCATGCTCGATATTTCAAAGCTCATGATTTTTAAAGCCACTCCATACCGTTAAGATAGATACCTGTTTACAGGCTATACAATGTTTCCATTGATTGAATATATATACTACACCGAAACAGCTTATCGCTATATTAACCTACGTCAATTTCGATAGGTCGATTATCTATTTGTTACATGCGAAAAATTATTTGAGATCGCGCCATTAGTCATGCTAATGGATGGTGCGCCCACACTTTCACAAGCCCCAAGGCTAGTTAGTTGTTATGAAAATTATGAAACTCAACGACTATGGACTGAAAGTCCATAGCTTGCTTCAGAACGATTAAAATCGTTTTTACTATAAAAGGTGGCATCACTTTTCAAAAACAGCAACATGATTTAAATCACTGTCATCCTGAACGATAGAGAAGGATCTTAAATGCCAGTGTATAAGATCCTTCTCTATCGTTCAGGATGACAAAATTAATAACTAAAGTCTTGCACTGAAAGTGCATAGTTTTGCCTACACGGACGTAGGTAAGGGGCAATAGCATTAGGACACGCCTACATGGACGTAGGTGGTAGAGCAACGCAGGAGCAGTTGCCGAGGAGTCCGTAAGTAGAATAACGCAGGAGCGGTTATCGAGGATGCGGTAGCTTTTACTAGCGACCTGGGACAATAAACAGGAGTAGTCCGATCACCGATAATTTTAATGAAATCAGAATACACCTTCAATTAAGCTAGGGAACCTCTGAACAAGTCTGGGTCGAACAAATTGTGATTAAACTGTTCTGATTCAAGGCGTGGAACGCACGTAATAGCAGGGCTATTGCGAAGTTTCACAACGCGGAAGCAGGACAGTTTAATCGCAAGATGTCGATTCATCGACTTGTTCAGAGGTTCCCTGGCACTAAACGGCAGAAAGAATCAACTTATAAGGTGTAATAGCTTAAACTCAATTTGACAATCTACAAATTAGCTCCAGACTAAATCTTAAAAATCTGTATGAGCTTATAGGTCTTAAAACACCATAAGGCGACCTTATGTGTATTTTTCATCATATTAAACTCTTATCGAAAGCGGACATCGAAATATCAAAATCAATCGACCCTGACTCCCATTTATTTTCTAAATTCAGACTTTTATAAAAATAGCACCATAGTGATAAGGGCCAACATCAACAACTTTTTCTAACTTAAATCCAGCTAACTCAACATGCGCTTTAACTTCTTCTGGCTCTATTCGCAGTTCTGTATCAGGACCTCTCGGTTGGTCCAGTACCGCAGTCTTTTCTCTTGGTAGAAGATGCCAGTTGATAATCGCAAAACGACCGCCCAGTTTAAGTGATTCATAAACAGCTTCAGATAATGCTGTTTTATCTGGCACACCATGAAAAGTATTAGCGATGAAAACAAAATCGACGGGCTCAGTCACCCGTTTTGGCAGATCACGAGCATCACCCAGGATGGCGTGAAAGTTTGGATTATCTCCACAACCCTGTTCAGCCTGTCCTAGCAGGTCTGCATCCAGATCCAGCGCCCAGGTTTTTCCGGGATGTACCAGCTGGCACATAGGTCTGGTGAAATGGCCATCACCGCAACACAGGTCTACAACCTGCATGTCTGATTCTATGCCAACCTTGCGTAATACCGCCTCAGGGTCTGGCCACAGTGCCTGCCACCAGTCTGCGTCAGGCATCATTGTTGCTGGAAAAAGTGCATCTGTATTCATGTTAATCGTCCCCGGTTGACAATTGGTTGTTAATCAGTAATGATATGAGCTATTACACATATGTGAGTATATGCATATGTATTTAACACGTCAACCATCGAAATCAGGACACGATTTTTATGAGTGAATTACAGTTTTACAGTAATGATGTATGTCCGTTTGCCTATCGGGTACGGCTGACACTGGCCGAAAAAACCATTGAACATACGTCACACACCATTGATCTACTGGACATTCCGGACTGGTACTACAAAATCTCTCCCACCGGCAACGTACCGCTATTGAAACACGGTGACAAGATCGTCTGGGAAAGTAATGTTATCAATGAATACCTCGAAGAGGTTTACCCGGAGATTCCTCTGCTGCCAGAAAACCCGGTGGAACGTGCACACGCTCGCATCTGGATCGAGTATTGCAACACGACGTTTCAGCCTAACTATTGTGGATTGGTGTTTGAACTGGATGAAAGCAAACATGAAGCAATTCGCACTGTATTGCATGAAAGCCTGAAATACATTGATGATGGATTATCGAAAACAGCACCCGATCACTACTGGCTAGGTGAACAGCTCAGTCTGGTCGACCTGGCTTATTATCCGTTCTTTGAACATGCACCGGTATTATCACATTATCGACAGTTCGATATCCCCGCAGAGCATAAACGCATCCATCGCTGGCTGACAGCCATGCGTGAACGTCCATCAGTAAAAGACAATATGTGCGAAGATAACTTTTATATAGAGGCATACAAACCTTTTGTCGAAGGCGAAGTCGACCACGGATAACAGTAATGATGAACATTAATAGCTATGATGACAGTTCTATAAAACGTTTAAGCGAGCACTTCAAGTTGCTGTCAGAACCCAACCGTCTGAAAATTCTGTGTAGCCTGGGACTTGAGTGTCATCCTGTAACCGACATCATAGAAGCTACCGGACTCAGCCAGACCAATGTCTCCTTCCACTTGCGCATTCTGCGGGAAGCTGAACTGGTTCGCCCCGAGCGCAAAGGATCATTTATATATTATTGTCTGCCCGACCCTGAACTACTTCGACTTCTGAAGGACTTTAGTGACTGGATGGAAAACCACGGCAGCAGCGATGAGACGGTACCGGGAAAAAAGAAAGCGGCTCAATAATATTGTTTTTATGGCATAAGATCTAACCGGAGAAAAGAGATGGGATCAGGTTATTGGGGTGGACAGGGTTTTACATTTATGTGGATCATTCCACTACTATTTTTTATTGTGTTTCTGTTTTTTATGCGTGGTATGTTTGGCCTGAATAATAATCAGGACAATAATATGAGCACTGGTAGTGGCAATACACGATCAGAAAGTGCCCGTGAGATTTTAGATAAACGTTTTGCCAAAGGTGAAATTAACAAGGATAAATATAAGGAAATGAAAAAGGCACTTGGTCACGATAACGGATGAAAGTACTGCTGTTTTTAGCAGAAGGTTTTGAAGACCTCGAAGCAATCTCCGTTCTGGATGTTATGGACTGGACTGAATACCGTGAGTGGGTACAGACAGTCGAAGTTATAACAACAGGTTTTCGTTCTGAAATAAAAAGCCGGTTTGGATTAATAGTGAAACCGGATATTGCCTTTGAAAATATCAAGCCAGAAGATTATGACGCACTAGCCGTTCCCGGTGGTTTTCACAGTCATGGATTTGATGAGGCTTATGATGACAGGTTGAGGAATCTGGCACGTAACATTCACCAACAAGGTGGCTGGTTAGCCACTTTCTGCGTCGGCATTTTACCGGTTGCTGAAGCAGGTTTACTCAAAGGTAAACAGGCTGTGACTTACCCTCATAGTCGTAACCATGATAATCCCGCACGTTTACAGGAACTAGGTGCTATCGTAAGTGATAAGAACATCGTCGTGGATAATCATATAATCAGTTGCAAAGGTCCAGGTACTTCTCTGCAGGTAAGCTTTCAATTATTAGAAGCGCTGATCGGACATGAACACTGTCTGGAAGTACAACGATTAATGTGCTGCGATGTATAATCTGATTTAATCTATACCATCGTTACGGTAACAAACGGTTTATCCACTTAACCACTGTTCGTGTTCTGGGACTAAATAGTTTCGGTGCATATAATGTATTAACAGTACGCCGATGAATTTGAGACAGGGTCGGATAAGCATGTATGGTCGCCGATATTTCACTGACTTTTGTTCCAGTTTGCATTGCCAGCACTATCTCATGAATCAATTCACCAGCATGCGGACCAAGAATTGTTGCGCCCAGTATTTTTCCTTTACAGGTAATTAATTTTGTAAAACCTTCTGTCTCAACTTCTACTAGCGCACGGTCAATATCTTTAAAGTCAAAACGCAACACGGTAGGTACAATACCTTTGTCGACGGCCTGTTGTTCAGTAAGTCCAACACGTGCAAGTTCTGGGTCTGTGTAAGTAACCCAGGGTACGACGCGATAATCGGTTTTTTTGGAAAACCTGAAAATGGCATTACTGATAACGATGCCGGCTTGATATTCTGCCATGTGAGTGAACGGATAAGGGCCGCAGATGTCACCGACTGCATAGATATGTTTTTGTGAAGTGCGCTGGCGTCGATCAACTTCTATGCCTTTGGCAGAATATTTTACACGAGCCAGATCAAGGCCCAGATTTTCGATATTAGGCAGGCGACCGACAGCAACCAGTACTTGGTCGCACTCGAGTTTTATATCACCACTGCAATAAACAATTTTCTTTTTGTCATCGCCTTCTACACGTTCTGCACTGGTATCAGTCAAAAACGTAATACCGTCTATGGCCAGTTTTTCTTTTAGTGCATCAGCGACTTCAGGATCTTCTTGCGGTAGCAGATGTGACAGACGTTCGACAACAGTAACCTGACTGCCAAGGCGTGAAAATGCCTGCGCCATTTCCAGTCCAATAGGGCCTCCTCCTAAAACCACCAATCGCTTTGGTAGTTCTTGTAAGGAGAATACTTCAATATTGGTTAAATAACCTGCTTCCTTCAGTCCTTCAATAGGCGGTATAAATGGTCGTGAACCAGTCGCAATAACAAAACGTTTGCTACTAATCGTTTGCCCGTTAACCTTTACCGTATGCGGATCGGTGAACTTAGCCGCACCAAAAATAACCTCACAGCCATAGTCACGAAATCGTTCCGGGTCATCATGCGGCTGGATATGATCGATAACCGATTGTACGTGTGCGTTGACTTTCGACATGTCAATTTCAGGCTGCATTGCTGGCAAGCCAAAATCTTCACCACGGCGCATCAGTGAAGCAACTTTGCCTGCCTGTATTAATGTCTTGCTCGGCACACAGCCATAATGAAGACAGTCACCACCCATTTTTTCTTCCTTTTCGATCAGGGTGACTTTTAAACCTAGCTGCGCAGCAACGCTGGCAACCACCAGGCCACCCGCACCACCACCGATAATAACTAGATCACGTTTATTCATAAACTCTCCAAGTGTTATTTTGACTCGCCTGCATTGTTTATCGACAGTAAAATTTGCTTGCGGAATATTTCATAGTTAATTGGCGTTTTATTTTCATAGCCAATACGTTTACGCCTGGCTTCATTTAGCAGATGATATTTCACTACGGCTTCTACTTTTACCGTTTTACTGTTTGCTGGCACTTGCAGATGATATTGTCGTGGTTGCCAGCGGGGTAATCGCGTATCACGTAGATCAATGATAAAGGGGCGCCACATCACCAAACGTTTAATCATGTTCTCTTGTTCGTCCAGTACTTGCCCCTGTTTATCCAGTAAACGCAGATGGACTGAAAGATGGCGATCGGGTGTGCCGGTAGGAACATAGTGTGCCGCACCGGTGTTGGTTAAGGTCAGCGTAAACTTTCTGTTTCTGGTCGCAGACTCAGCTTCAACAGGTTTATCCTCAACAAATTCTATGGTCAATGCTTTTTTTACCATTTGCGGATCGTGTCCACCGCGCCACAGATGCTGACGGGTTTCACGTACCTCACCCCCTGTGACCAACGGGCGTTTAAGTAGAGGCATATGACACTCAACACAGGCAAGTGCTTTTGTATCAAGAGCCAAAACCTCACCCGAGGTACCGGTTTTTACATTATCTTCAGGTATAACACTATGTTCAGCCGGCAATTTTACTGTGTTATTCGGACTGCTTTTCTCTCTGGCTAAAGTGCTTTCGATTTCTGCCACGGTGCCGCAGGGTGGAAAACGGAAAAATGTATCCCAGCGATCACCATCGACGATATGACAGCGCACACAGACCTGGTTCGGGTCATCGAGCTTTTTTACCGGATGTGGTGCATTGGTATCACCGAATACACCTACGATTTTACCCTCACGGTAGTGACAAGCAGCACAAGTCACACCTTCATGCTGAAGCTTGCTGTCAAATTCAGGGTTGTCTTCTAACACCGGATCCCACTTATCACTGTCACGATAAGCCAATACTGTATGTGGCTGCTGACGATCAAGCGGGGTATGGCATAAGCGGCAACTGTGCTGAGCATCATCAAACTGCCAGTCAGTCCTGAAATAAGGGTCAGTCCATGCCTGGCTGTGAATCGTTGTCTGCCACTCTTTATAGAACTCCTGATGACAGACTGCGCACTCTTCAGCGCTGAGCCTGCCTAATATCTCAGGGGATTGTGAAGTATCAACCGGCCAGGCAAATCGGTCGGATGAAACGCCACGCTAGAAATACTACGAGCATGAGAAAAACTATAAGTACATATTGTTTTTTTAGCATTGTTTCCATTAATTCTTTTATGGGATGAATTCCTTTGGGAATAATTAAATTAATAGTCTTTTTTTGCATGATCAACACGCTGTGAGCGTTAACCAGATAAGCGCATTTTTATCTAATGCTAAAACAGTATTACCTAATAGCAATGATAAGTCACCGCCACTTCGGTGTAGTGCTAATTTTTGTTAAGCGCAAATATCAGCAAAAATTATTGTCTTGACCTTTTCGGATTTAATGTTATTCTACTATTCAATTGTTTAATTGAATAGTCTTTTTTTAGAAAAGAATGCTTTTATTACCAAATTAAAGGAAATAGTCATGTCCATTTCAATTATTGTTTCCGGCCTTCTCACTGGTATGTTGCTAGGTATATTCGGTAGCGGCGGCTCAATTATTACTATGCCCGCTTTACTTTATTTGCTTGATGTAGAACCCAAGTCGGCCATTGCCATGAGTTTGGGTATTGTTGCGGTTACCGCAACAATTACGGCTTTTCAGCATTGGCGCCACGGTAATGTCAACCTCAAAATAACCGCGATTTTTGGTCTATTTGGCGTAGCGGGAACCTATGCCGGGGCTCTGCTTGGTGTGGTTACACCTGTAGTGATCCAGCTCAGCGTATTTGCCCTGGTAATGTATGCAGCAGCCTGGAAAATGCTTAAACCGATACCCCAACACAAATCGGTAGGAGCGGCTGTAGCCGATTGTATCGACGGCAATTGTGATGATCTGCAATATGGACATATCGCAATTCATGGTATCGCTGTGGGTATATTAACCGGCATTGTGGGCGTGGGTGGTGGATTTCTGATTGTTCCGGCACTTGTGCTGCTATCGGGTTTACCAATGAAAAAAGCCGTCGGCACGTCTTTAAGTATTGTTTCTCTCAAATCATTTGCAGGTTTTGCCGGTTACGCCGGTTCAGTAGCTATCGATTATCAAATGATGGCGATATTTACTGTTATTGCTGTGGCTGGCAGCATTGTTGGCACCCAGCTTGGACATCGTTTACCGGCTGATTTACTTAAAAGAGGTTTTGGTGGTTTTCTGCTGTTGGTGGCCAGCTACATCTTATTCAAGAGTGTTTTATTCAATTGATAAATCATTCACCTTTCCGTTGACTAAACAAAAAAAGAGAAAATTTTATGAGTACACAAAGTCACCTTAAACCTATATCAAAGACAGCGCTATTGGGTCTAGCTCTCGGAGTAGCCGTGATAATTACGGCGATGATGTCGGGCGTCGGTTATCGTTTAGGCTGGTGGCGTCATCCTGAGGCGTTTTCCATATTTGAATGGGCTACCTATGCTGCGGTTATTGCTTTGCTGGTTTCTGTGGCTGGAGCTCTCAAAACACGCCTTCGCGCGCAACAACGCGGTATGCTGCCAGGCATCACAGGTATTATTTTAAGTCTGCCGGTTATCGCAGCAACACTGCTATTTGAATACAGTGCCACGGCTTACCCTCAAATCAATGACATCACAACAGATATTCAGGATCCTCCGTCTTTCTGGGACGTGCCTAACCCTATCGAATATCCGGGGCAGACTGTGGCTAACCTCCAAATAGCCGCCTACCCTGATTTAAAACCACTGAAATTATCTCTTTCTACAGAACAGGCTTTTGTAAAAGCTTTAAAAGTTGTAACTAACAAAGGCTGGGAAGTCATCACAAGTGATCCCGATGAGGGACGTATTGAAGCAGTTGATACCTCTTTATTGTTTGGTTTTAAAGATGATGTGGTTATACGAATTACCTCATCAGAGGATGGTGCAATCGTTGATGTTCGTTCTCGTTCGCGCATTGGCCGAATTGACCGTGGTGCTAATGCAAAACGTATTTGCAGTTATCTAAAAGAATTAAAACAAAGTACAGCCACGTTATAAAATGAAGTTTTGTAAACCCGAATCCGAGCCTGTTTCGGCAGGCTTTCTAAATATATTGATGTGAATAATTACAATGAAACAACTAACCATAACCGTTTTGTCCAATAATCCTGCTGGTGGGCGTTGCACGCTTTATGCACAGGAGCTATCCACTACCCTGGGTTTTAACGTGCAAACAATTTATCCCGATGAGAATCATGAACACGAGGAACAAGATGCCGTTTTTTGCTGCCCGTGATGCGCTTGTATGGTTAAGGAGTAGCCGTTGTTTTGCAAACTATTCCATTTCTATCGTGACTGACAATGGGTTGCGTAGAATATCTAGAACCGGCGAGGTTTTTTGAACATAGTCGAATAATTCCACCAGCTTTTCTTTGGGTGCATCGGCTTTGATTCTGTACTTCACAAGTATATCTTCATATCCAGGTCGCTTCGCCGTGGACAGACCAAGAAAATTATGTAGATCAAGGTTTCCTTCTAAACTAAAGTCTAGTGATTCGATGGAAATGCCTTGAGCTGAGGCGTTGTAAACGAATCCTACACATAAGCAAGACGCCAGGGCATGCAACACCGCTTCAACTGCATTCGCTCCATGATCTTTTCCCAGCAGAATGGAAGGTTCATCACCTTCTATTACAAGCGATTGGGTTCGAGTGGTATTTTCCTTCCTAGCCCCGTAGAAATTTTTAAATTCAGTCCGGCAATGCCCTCCATTTACCCATTTGGTTTCAGCCCTGAATTGAAACTTTGCGATACTCGGGTCACTCTTGATGGCTTCGATTGTACCTACTAACTGATCAACGTTAACACCATTTTTAATATTTGCTTCCACGTCCATAACATTCTTCTCTTTTGGTTAAAATAAAACTCACTATTGAGGCCTTTAGATATATTTCGTAATCTGCTTTCTAATCTTTTTGCGCATAATTGCGCCTAACTACCGGGTACCCTGACATTACTTGCCGATAGTACCGTCCACATAGGGCTTGTAGGCGTCGATATAGAACTCGGCGTCGCGAGCATTAACCCGAACCGATTGACGCGCCCGCATTGCCGAAAACCACCGATTCAAATGCTTGTGTTCAGTTGGCATTTGAAAATTGCGATATTGAGCTAACACGGGCGCGTGTTCAAAGAACGGATAAAAAGTCACATCGACGAGACTGAGCTGCTCTCCAAGCCAATAGGGCCCGGGGGCAGATTCCGCCAATCCATCCTCGATGAACTGCAGGCTGTCGCGTAACGCTGCTCTGATTCCGTCGTGTTTATTCTCGTCGAGTTCAAATACCAGTCCGCAGAAATTCGGCTGGAAGGTAGTATTACAATACTCGATCCAGATACGTGCATGGGCTCGTGTAATTGGATCCTGCGGAAGCAGAGGTCGGTCAGGATAGGCATCTTCCAGAAACTCATTCATTACCAGACTTTCCCAGACGATGTCTTCACCCTGCCTGAGAAGTGGTGCTCTACCCGTGGGTGATAACTCGTAATACCAGTCAGGAATATTGCCAAGATCGACAGAAATTAATTCGTGCTCAATCGCCTTCTCGTGCAAGCATAATCGTACACGATAGGCAAACGGACAAACATCGGAACTGTAGAACTGCAATTTTCTCATTAAGGATCTCACTTTCCCATATAACTTAAGTTTCACACTTGATACTACGCATGCGTTAAGCGCATACACCCATGTTAGGCTCAACTGAAAAGGAAGCCAGCTAACGAAACAACATATATGCACTAAAGCATTGCTTAAATCACACACATTGAGCAATCGTTTGGTTGTAGCCCTGTTTCTTACAACTACCGAAAAGACGCAGGCGATGAGCATTGGTTCCAGCATTGCGCAAAATAATTTGCGTTTTTTGTGTTGATATAAGGTATAAAAAATACGGGGAACTTTTTTGTGACGAATGCGTCCCTACCCAAAGAAACCGAAAATGACAGGTATGCCAGGCGACAATCAACGCAAACAGTGGTTCGAAAGACAGGTCTTGGAAGTGCTAGATGGTCTCTATGGTGCGGCACTGCGACTGACAAAGAATCGAACCGATGCCGAAGATCTGGTAGGTGAGACTGTAATGAAGGCCTTTAAAAGCCTCGACGCGCTGAAAGACATAAACGCTTTTAGGGGCTGGATTTTCAGGATTCAATCCAATTGCTTTATTTCAGAGTGGCGAAAACGCAAAACCCGCGCCGAAACACCGGTGGATTTTTCCGATGAAGAGAACGAAGAGGGTAATTTCTGGCTATTCGATAAACTCCACCAACCCTTTCTGCTGTGGCGGGATAACCCGGAGAAAACCTTCCTGAATGACTTGTTGCGGGAAGATCTGGTCAATGCCATTGACGCGTTACCGCACGACTTCAGGGTCGTGCTGGTAATGGCAGAATTAGAGGGACTCAGCTACCAGGAAATAGCAGAGACCCTGGAAGTGCCCGTTGGCACAGTACGTTCCCGCCTGTCACGGGCACGCTCCATACTACAAAAAGCGCTTTGGGAACACGCACAAGAACAAAGCATAAGCGCCAAACAGACGCAGACATGAGGCCGTACGGACATGAATGAAGATAAAGTCATCGGTTGTGAAGAAGCCCTGGCTAGATTGTTTGAATATATCGACCACGAGCTCAACCCCTGTCATGGTCACGAGATGGATGAACACCTGTCCAGGTGCCTCAGCTGCTATTCCCGTCTGGAATTCGAACAGCGGCTACGCGTGCATCTTCAGGAAGCGGCGCAGGAGCAGGCGCCCGATGAATTGCAGAATAAAGTAAAAGCATTGATAATGAAATTGTAACTCTTCTGCCCGATGGAGTTCGGTCTTGACTCTCTCCGAAATCCATCGGGCAGAAGAGTTACATAAATTTATAGGAATAAAAATATGGTCGCATTTACCAGTTTGCAACGAGACCACATTATTGAATCGGTGCAGATGATGTACACGGAAGTGGCGACCAAACCCGAAAAGGTATTTCATTTCCCAACCGGTCGCCCAGCCTGCGAATATGTAGGTTATTCCGCATCCGATCTTGATGCCATACCGGCGACTGCGGTGGAGTCCTTTTCCGGCGTCGGTTATCCCTTTGCAGTCGGGGCCATCAAGCCAGGTAATACGGTTTTGGATATTGGCTCAGGTAGCGGTACAGACGTACTCATTTCCACGCTTCGTGCCGGCACCAAGGGCAAGGTCTTCGGCCTGGACATGACCACCGCGATGCTTAACAAGCTGCAAGCCAACATCAAAAAGGCTGATGTCAGTAATATTGAACTGATTACCGGTGAGGCAGAAGACATTCCGCTGCTGGATGCCAGCATCGACGTTGTAACCAGCAACGGCGTACTGAATTTGGTGCTCAACAAAAAGCGCGCTTTTAAAGAAATATTTCGCGTACTCCGACCCGGTGGCCGTGTGCAGATTGCCGATATCGTCGTCAGCCAGGAAATCTCCATCGAATGGCGGCAGAATCCAAAACTATGGGCCGAGTGTATTGTCGGTGCAATGGAGAGGGAGGACTATCTCGAACTGTTTCGGGCAATAGGATTCAAGAATGTGGCGGCGTTAAACAAGCTGGATTATTTCTCCGCCTCGGTCAGCAGGGAAACGCGAGAGATTGCCGCTTCACTTGGGGCGCATTCTATGGTGATGCAGGCGACTAAACCGGTCTTGTGAAGGTGCTACTCAATCCAGAATAGGTGACAACCAGGCTCTTTATGAACGAGAACCTGCAAAATGTTTAAACCTCAGCCCCAACATAAATCCGTTGGTGCAGCGGTAGCGGATTGTCCCGACGGTTATTGTAATGACCTTCAGTATGGCCACATCGCAGTGCGTGGCATTGCGGTCGGTATATTAACCAGCATTGTGGGTGTTGGCGGCGGCTTCTTAATTGTACCGGCTCTAGTCTTGTTGTCTGGTCTTTCCATGAAAAATGCTGTGGGTACTTTATTAAGTGTCGTGGTACTTAAATCATTTGCTGGTTTTGTCGGTTATGCCGGAGCCATTGCGATTGTCGGCAGCGTAGTGAGCACTCAGTTGAGTCATCGCCTGCTTGCACGCTTGCGATTTTTTGGATGGCCAGCAAAGCGGGTACAAAGCTTAAGCCGTTTTACTTCTTTTTCATAGGTGCGTGTCAGAGCAATATGCTCTGCGCGTGCAATTTTTAAAAGATGGTGATGTATTTTTTGGTACTGCTTCGCATCGGTAGGAAAGGTAATATTTTTTCTTGTACCGTTGTATCAATACACATTTCATCTTCGTCTATTTTTTCCAGGTGCATGGCAATAGAAACGGACAGGATTTTTTCAAAACCGGCGCTTCCTATCCGATTTCTAAATTTGGTTAAACTCGTCGGGTTGCAGGGGAATTTCCATTGAAATTCTGCTTCACCTGTAAAGGCCTGGTAATAAGGGTCTTGCACCCAGCGCTGAACCAGTACCTCGTCTGACAGACCTTCCATGTGTTTTAAAATGGAGAGTCCAACCATTAAACGGACGTGTTTTGCGGGCTTCCCTAAATGCGAGTAGTGTGGTGAAAAAACGTCATCAAAAACAGACCAGTCAATCTGTTTTGCAAGCCGAAGAAGTGGATGTTTTGGATTGAGCTGACCAATTAAATCAGCAAACAAAAAATTACCTTGATGGTTATTACGGCTCTTTGGTTTACTCAATGGTCACCTCTGATTCGTCCAGTTTTTTCTTAATTTAGCCACTTTTCTGGACGTTTATTCTAGCATGACTCGATGATTATTATTGATAAATCATGGCGTTATGCTTATTTCAGGTTCGAAATATCTAGACTAGTACCTTCGCTCATATTTTTACCTCTTTGCTCAGAAACGTAAAAGTAGATTTTCTATCGCTAGAGACCCACCTTTACTGCTCTTGCATCACATTTCCTTATAGTTTCAAGTAACACATCCGAAGATACAGCCTGCAGATTGTATGCAACAACAACGGCATGCGGATGTAGATCCTCATCAAAATGAACAGAAATCACACCATCAACAGCTCGCAGTGCCTGTTCAACATTTTTGCCATCATCACATGAACAATCCGGATGCAGGTGAAAAGTAATATCTGCAATATTTATATCTGTACTCATGATTACCTCCGGGCAGTTAACTGCCATTTACGCCGGTTTCAACAATATGTCACCGGTAGTCTGGTCTGAATGACGATGGAAAAAATCCAGCATGTCATTCCCATTTTTGCAACGTACACATCAGCAAATCAGGCACTCTTTTTTTCTACCGGATAATTATTTTTTATCCAGTCGGTCATTCCCATTTTTGCTACATGCACATCGGCAAACCCTTTTTCAGCAAGCAGCTGTGCAGCTTTTGCTGATTTACGATCAGTTCGGCAAATAGTCACGACCGTTTTTTCAGAATAATCACTGATCTCGTCGATGCGTTGTTCAAGTTGTTCCAGCGGTAATAGAGTTGAGCCTGCAATGTGGCCCTGTTCACCGTCGTAGTCTTCCGTCGTGCGTACATCAAGCAACAAGATATCTTCGCCATCATCTATTCGTTGTTTCAGGTTAGTGATGCTTAACATGGAACCTTTACGTATACTGCCGATAATCCTGGGAAGAAATGCGACAAGACCCAGTAAAGCCAGAGCTAACATTGATTTTTGAATCAGGCCTTCACCGCCAGTCGCGGCTTCTTTACCAATATAACCAAGATAAGTATATGCGATCGCACCCGGCAGCATAAAGATGTAAGTTGCTATGCTGTAATGAGCGAATTTTATTTTTGTTAGCCCTAAACCATAGTTCAATAAATTAAACGGGAACAAAGGTACCAGTCGAGTGAAAGCAACAAAACGCCAGCCTTCATTTTCAACACCATTCATTAACTGTTTTAGTCTCCCGCCGGTTTTCTTTTGCACCCAGTCGGAGGCAAGATAACGGGCGACTAAAAAAGACAACATGGAACCGATGGTTGCTGCGGTCAGGTTATAGATGGTACCTAATACCGGTCCGAACAATGCACCGCCGAGCAACGTAAGCACAGCGCCCGGAAAGAAAAAAACCGTACCGATGATATAAACAATCATAAACAGTAACGGTGCCACACTGCCTGCTTCTTCGGTCCAGTTTTGTATTACCGCGACATCTAACTGCTCACGGTACATTACAACCAGGATTATGCCGGCTATTATAAAAACCAGCACAAAAGATCGTATGAGATTATTTTTCATCGTTTGCTCCCTGTTCCTGATTCCATTCTCGGCGGTTGATCGCGTAGCCAGCCATTTTTCCTACAAACGGCATAATCAATAAGCCGCTAATCCATGAAACCATTTTTGGTTCACGAAAGGTGCGGATACCGATAGTCATACTTTCATGGCCGCCGCGCGGCTGATCACGGTAGGTACCAAATAAACGGTCCCACCATGGCAGGCTGAAACCGAAATTGCTGTTGGTTTCATCATCTTCAACAGAGTGATGCACGCGATGCATATCGGGCGTTACCAGGAGCAGGCGCAACCATTTATCAACAATAGGATTCAAACGCACATTGCCGTGATTAAACATGGCAGTAGCATTTAACATCACTTCAAAAATAACCACAGCAACCACCGGCGGGCCGATCAGAAGAATAGTGGCGAATTTAATCAACATGGAAAGAATGATTTCGATGGGATGAAAACGTGCACCAGTGGTGACGTCATAATCTAGATCGGCATGATGTACCCGATGCAGCCGCCATAGAACGGGAATCGCATGTACCATGACATGCTGTATATAAATTACAAAATCCATAATCACTACTGAAGCAATAACTGCAACCAGTGGCGATACATCATAATAATTCATCAGACCCCAGCCCTGCCCGCTGGAAAAAGCAGCCATGCCGACTGCCGCTGCAGGAAACAGTAGACGCAGAATAAAGGTATTGAGAAAAACCAATCCCAGGTTATTTGACCAGCGCACGACTTTAGAAACCGTAAGTGCACGTCGCGGTGCAATCAATTCCCACAGCGCCATCACGGCGAAAATGCCCAGAAAAAAGCTTAGCCGGATGACTGCCTCGTTACTCATAATAAATTCATTTATATCGGTCATGGTTTTACCACTTCATATTTCTCAGTCATTATTCCTGTAGCAACCAGCACAGGCCCTGCATCCTGAAATAACTACATCGCAAACTGGTAAGGATTGTTATGCTATACTTATTTCACTACTACACTATTCAAGTGATTAGTTGATTACTAGGATAATGGAATTATGATTAATGTCAAGCACAAACTTTAAACATGACCTGTTCGCCCAGTTTGCACGGGTAGGCAAAGCCCTTAGCAATGGCAATCGTCTGGAGTTACTGGAGTTTCTAGCCCAAGCTGAGCGTAGCGTTGAGCAGCTCAGCAAAGTGGCTGGTCTTACAGTGGCAAACACCTCTCAGCATCTGCAGCAGCTTCGCCACGCCGGCATGGTTACCTGTCGAAAAGAAGGGTTAAAGGTTTATTACAGCATCAGCGGCGATGACGTTATCGACCTGCTGGATGCCCTACGTGCCGTTGCTGAGCGCCATGTGACCGATGTGCAGCACCTGGTAAACACCTATTTGACGGTGAAGGATACTCTGGAACCAGTACCACGCGTAGAATTACTGGAACGTGCACGCGATGGGCTAATAACTGTGATGGATGTCCGCCCGCCGGAAGAATATGCCGCCGGCCACATACCCGGCGCAGTTAACATTCCGCTCAAGGATCTGGAAAAATGGATTAAAAAGCTCGACAAAAACCAGGAGATTGTCGCCTACTGTCGAGGTCCTCACTGCGTGCTAGCATTTGATGCCGTTGCCCGTCTACGAGAAAAAGGGGTTAAAGCCCGGCGCCTGGAAGATGGCTACCCTGAATGGCGCGTTGCCGGTTTGCCGGTAGAAAAAACTCAGTAAGCAGGCAACCAAACATTATGATAACCGTGCCTATATCGATATAGGCAAGTTTGATAAAGCCCGATCTTTAGCTTAAAAAGCAAACTATTATGCACATTACTTTTATATCAAATAATTCAGGGGCTACGCTGTTATAAATTCGGCAGTAAATTTCCAGCCTGACATTACAGCGACAACATCATTATGATTATGCTTCCCAGTAACGGTTAATGTATTATATTTTAAATCAAATTTGGCTTCTTCGACACCATTTAGTGGTTCAACGATATTTTTTACTTTTAAAATACAGGCACCACAGCCAGCGCCACCTACTTTATAAACAGTTATTTCTGACATTATTACTCCGATTCATTGATATGATTAACCCGCGCAACAGGAAAGTTGTTTCACATCCTTGTTAAACGTTTGCGCGGTCAACTTTAATCCTTCTACCATCGTCAAATAGGGGAATAACTGATTGGCTAAATTTTCTATTGTCATCTTATTGCTAA
>Ga0316209_1002158_pt1 | contig 16751 bp, 18 predicted proteins | sample 6monopyrite_MG_FD_204945 | JGI IMG/M metagenome (GOLD analysis project Ga0316209, IMG submission 204945) | Microbial mat bacterial communities from mineral coupon in-situ incubated in ocean water Damariscotta River, Maine, United States -... | ecosystem: Environmental > Aquatic > Marine >...
TGGCTTGACAAAATGCGATTGAACACGGACAATGCGCGCTCTTTCGCCACTGGAGATTTAAAAAGGTTTTCAGCAGCAACAAGAATGGCTACATAGCTCAGCTGGCTAGAGCACAACACTCATAAGGATTGGGTCGTGGCCAAAAAAAGAAGAAAATTTGAGTGTTTTTTCTTTTTTTTTAAAACAGATAAAAATGATTTTTATTTGTTAAAATGAACCCAACACTCAATCGGAAAATGAAAAAGGCTACATAGCTCAGCTGGTTAGAGCACAACACTCATAATGTTGGGGTCCCTAGTTCGAATCTAGGTGTAGCCACCATATTATTCAAAGGGTTAGACATTTTTGTCTGACCCTTTTTTATTGGCATGTGCCAATATTGTGCTCCTTGGTGTTATCCGTTCAGCATGTTCGGCCAAATGATCTGCGGAGAGGTGCGCATAACGCTGAACTATTTCCGTGCATGACCAACCACCTAACTCTTGAAGAACATACAAAGGTGTACCTGCTTGTATGTGCCAAGAAGCCCACGTGTGGCGTAAATCGTGCCACCGAAACCTCTCACCAAGTTCTGCTGCTTTAACCGCTTTCCGCCATGCCTTGGTATTCACTTGCCAAACAGGTTTGCCTTTATAGATAAATACATATTTATCATGCTTACCTTTTTGCTTTTCTAATACCTGCATTGCTTCTTCGTTCAAAGGAACAGGGATCGCTTTTTTTGCTTTTGCTTGATCGGGATGAATCCAAGCCACACATCGAACTAAATCAATTTGTGACCATTCAATCAAGCTTACATTCCTTTGTCGTAGTCCAGTTGCCAAAGCAAAAGTTGCCATTGCTGATTGGTGTTCAGGAAGAAGCAAAAGTAAACGTGTTGCTTGTTCCCGTGTTAACCACCGTACTCGACGTTCAGGAAGTTTAAACATTCGCACCTTAGGTGCTTTGTCTATCCATTCCCATTCATCACAAGCACGTTTTAGTATGGCTCGTACTACAGCTAAATAACGGTTAGCTGTGGACGGACTACTTTCCTTTAACTTAGCTTCACCAATATTTAGGATAAGTTCACGATTTATTTCTGATAATCGTTTATCGCCTAGATAAGGGTTAAGCCATCGCAGGATTTGTTTATCGATTGCAATCGATGATTTGTGGTTAGATTCTCTTAACCACATAATCGTTGCTTCCTGCCAAGTGTGATCCGGTTTTTCACCGAGTCGCAGAATACGCCAGTATTCGACTTTTAAGTTGTCGTAGAACTCTTGTGCTGCTTCTTTGCACTCAGTTCCAGTCGAGATGCGTACTCTTTTTTTATTTGATTTGGTGATGCTAACCCACCAAATACTGCCGCGTTGATAGAGTGACATTGTGTTACCTCCGTTAGTGTGTCACTTTGCGGCGCTTGCCCATGACAATCATAAAGAGCCTGTAAATATTCAGCAAGATCTAATTCAAGAAATACCCAACGTTTTCCCGGCTTAGCAGCCTTGATGAGACGATTTTTTGCTTTTTGCCGCAAAACTTCAGGTGACATGTGAAGAAATTTAGCAGCACTAATCAAATTAAAAGTTTTAACTCTATCAATCATGGCAATCACTAATGTTATAAATATTTTCGAAAACTTCTTGATATTTTTTTGAAAAATCATTGTTCCTAATTTTGTTAATATTAGGTTTATTCTGTGAAGAATATCGAGAGTTGTCAGCAAGTAATATCCATGCAATATCTGTAACTCTAAGACCAGTTTCTTTAAAAATGGAATAGTGTTTATATATAATTCTTTCAAGTTCTATCCATTGTTTTAATTTATTGTTATTTGTACGAACCAATAAATCTTGTAACTTGATTTTTTGTTCGGGGAAACAGCTATCAATTTGATGATATCTAAAAACTATAATTTTATAGATGATTTCCTGCCAAGGACTCATTTGTTCTTCTAATCGTTCTAAGCAGAATGCTATAAAAAAGAGAGATGTTGATGAAAAAACTTTGCGTATTTTTTCTGATAGTCTTGTATCTTCAGATTTTGAAAATCCAGATTTAATATTGAAATCACGAATTTCAATTATTTTTTGTTCATAGTGTAATGACTTTAAAAATTTATCTGCAAAAATATCAATTTCTAGTAATGGAGATAATGCCTCCCATAAATATGTTTCATCAGGGCCATGAGAGAATACATTATATGAATTTGGTATATTCTCATCTGCATTGAGTAATTTTATTTTGTTGGGTGCGTGCATACCATTCCTATAATCATAAAAATTATTTGGCTCAGTTCTAATATCCTCAGAAATTTTGTCGTTTAGAGTAAATTTTGGATGACTTTGAGTTAGATTAAGTTTGTTCTTCTGCTCTATATAATTAAACCAGGCAATTGTTCGCAAAGCATCAAGATAGGCTTCAAGGGTGGAACGGTAACGTAATATTTTTTGATGTTTCATACTTTTTTCCTCGATAGTTGAATTTTCGTCTCTTAAAAGATATAGCGGGAGTGTTGTAAATAATTAATTAAGAGAAACGTGAAAAAAATACAATTAATTTTCAAATAGCGAATCTGAAGTACATTAATTAGGTTTTGTCCTATAAGGTCAGTTTTTTATTATTTGTATAAATGTATGATTATCTGCATGGAAGCTTTGTCACTACGGGTAGTGACAAAGCTATGAAAGCCTTACTTAAGCATATTTATTAACGACATTGGCTAGTGATAGGTGAATTATGAGCAAATTGGATTATTTAATGATTACGTTATTGATTATGGTTTTGACATATTTTGGAACAAGTTATTTATTCAATTTAAGAAAAATATTAAAACAATATATTCAAAAATTTGAAGAATTTAAAAATATTGAAGGGATTAGCAGTAGAATGGAAAGGAATATGCAGAATGGATTACGTTTGAATGAAGAAGTGAGTAAAAATATTACTGAGTTTAATCGCTTGAAAGATTTAGTCAGAGATAGAGAGTTGAATCTAATTAATATGGAAGAATTATGTGAAGCAAATACAAAGGAATTAAATGCTAAAAAACAAAAATATGAAGATGATTTGGCAAATTGTAGGGCTAAGAATATAAAGCTTGAAAAACGAGCTCGAGAATCAGAAGCAAGGCTTGCTGATGTATTAACAAAGGTTTCTAAGTAGAAAAAGCACGTTGTGCTTGGAATGGTTCACCGCCGAAGGAAACGAACAACTCATATTATATATGGGGTGGCTATATGCCAATTTCTTACTTAACAGGTTTAGTCTTCCGCATTTTGAAATAGACTGTAAGAAATAAAAATAACTTTTATTAATCAACTAGAAAAGGAGGTAAATACCTAAAAATAAACAATCGTCAGATGATTCTTTTACGAAGATACACTGACGTGGCTCAGCTGAGCCGTATATGGTTTCTAAATGCTTTTACCTGATATCAGGAATTCAGATTGCTAAGGCGTCTGTGTTAGCAAAAACACTTACCTTAATTTATTATGAGAAACTAAACTATCAGAAAATTATGCTATCAGATACAACAGCTTTGCTATCGCAATCGGGACGGTAGCTTCGCGACGCAGAAAAATCGAGCTAGGATGTTGTCATTAACCGGAGATCAGCTTTTTAAACTGGGTTTTCGCAAAATGACGGTACACAGTTTGAAGCCTAAACATGTACAAGCTCTAGTAGATAGTTGGAAGATACAAGGATTAAATCCGGGAACAATTAAAAATCGTATGGCTTGCATTAGATGGTGGGCAGAGAAAGTTGGAAAATCATCTGTAATACCCCGTGATAATACTTTATTAGGAATCGCTGAAAGACAATTTTCGAGTAATGTATCAAAAGGTAAAGAACTTTCAGAGGATAAGCTGATTAAGGTAAAGGATGAGCATGTCCGTATGAGTTTGGAATTACAAAGAGCATTTGGTTTACGTAGAGAAGAAGCGATTAAATTTATTCCATTCTATGCTGACAAAGGTGAATTTATCATTATGAAGGGCTCTTGGACTAAAGGTGGAAAGCAGCGAGAAATACCCGTATTGTCAAAATATCAGAGAGAAATACTAGAAAAAGCGCATAGGTTAGCTGGAAGAGGGTCATTAATTCCATCAGATCGAAATTATATTCAGCAATTAAAAATATATGAGCGACATACTGCCTCAGCTGGATTATCTAAGATGCATGGGCTTAGGCATACATATGCTCAGCAACGTTATCTTATGCTCACAGGGGTTGATTCACCAGCAGCTGGTGGGCTGAAAAACAGTGAACTCACAAAGGAACAAAAACTTGCTGACACAGAAGCAAGATTAATTGTTAGTAAAGAACTCGGGCATGAACGTGAGCAGGTGACAACTGTTTATCTAGGGCGATAGTTTATACCTAATAAAGCGAGTAATTTCTTTGAGTATAAATATGTCGTTAGATTTATTATTAATATTACTTCCAGTCCCTTTTTAAACGAGCGACTCGATTGATTTGAGATAAAATTGATACATTTTTTTTATTCATATCTTTAGTACTAGTTTTATCTTCAATGTATTCTGAAAGTTTTTGAATAGCAGGAAATTTATCCATAGCTTTTCTGGTGCTGGCTTTAATGATTTTTTTACCAGTTGATAAAAATGGAATAAATGTTCCAGCTGAATCCTCACTTAAATCTAGGGCATGTTGATAAATATTTTTATTTTTCAGAACTTTTTCAACCTCGGTATTATATGTAGAAATTCGTTGGTTTCGTTCATTATCATCAAGTAATGATAATTCAGAAAATAGTGAATTCACTCCACTACGTAAGACTCTACTTGATATATCATTTTCGAAATCAGAAATAGGTATAAAATCATTGATATCGAAGGTTGATATCAAATTTATGCTGGGGTTTTTGTTGCTTTTTAATTCATTGATATTAAGCAATTGGCCGAAGTTCTCATGGCTAGTAGATTTAAAGAAGTTGAGGTATTCACCCATGATCAAGGCATATGGGTGATCTGAATATTTTTTCCCCTCAATAAAAAAAGGAAAGTAAGTTGCATCTAAAGCATGAGCTAGATGAATTTGGTTACTATTAACGACAAATTCAAATTCTAACTTATCTTTGTTTTTGGTGGGTAAGCTTTCAATTATAGGTACATTTATTCCATACCTTGCAATTCCCATTGGGCCAGCTTCATTAAGCGCGTCAAGACTTGCACGTAGAGCCTGTTTCGGCCAAAGTAAAAAATTACCTACCGTACTCATATTGCTCTGTGTAATATTAGAAAGTTCTTTTATTAATGGAAAAGTTAAGTTATTTAACTCGGGATCACTTATAACGTATTAGCTATTTATTCCAACTAGATCAATAGCGCACAAAGCTGACAAAGCTGACAAAGCTCTTCTACTTACAACCATTGAAGAGTTTGTTTGAAATGCCTCATTTATAAATCCATAGTCTAATCTTGACTCTGGCTGCATATTAAGTATTTTTAATCTTCCACGTTCTACAAGGCCAAGAATTTCATCTCTAGTTATTTTCTGATTTTGAAGAAAATCACTCATGTCCTGAACTAAGGGTAGTACACAATACACAATATCGTATAAAAGAAGGTGGTTCCTTAAGTTAGCATTTTCAAACATAGAGAAATTTACAAGACAGGATGTTTTTTCGGCTTCAAAAAAATATAAATCCTCTTTTTTGAAAGAACCATTATATATGCTTTCGACATTATCAAACCACAGCTTTTCATCCCTTTCTAAGAAAGGGCAGTTTAGAAATTTCTTTGACTGAGAAGGCGCAATGGTAAAAATTTCATCAGAAAATTTGAGTATTAGCGGTTTACTGCCACCATCTTTAACAATAAACGAATATGGTGACTTTAGGCCATCAACCGTTTTTTGAAGATCAATCAATGCTTCCTTAGGAACACTCCCCATAACTTCAACAATAATGCTTCGATCTTCGTGATTTTCTTCAATTTTACTGATTTTGAGATCTGTGTGAATAGAAGCTATATGGCTCTTAGTTTGATTAAGAGTTAAAGGAAATCCCTCAAATCTTGATGGTATGTTTTCATCCTTTATACATTCAATTTCCGAGATATATGTTTCAGGTTCTAAGGCTACTAGTTCCACTGGAGCAGTTGCGTATCTTATTTTATGGTTGAATGTTTGGGTTAAGCTGGGAAAATCTTCGACACTTTGAATTACAAGTATTTGATATTTGTAATCACTTAATTTGAATATTCTAGTATTTAGGTATGGGTACATTGACCTAAAGGTTAGGTCTATTCTTCTACACCATCCATCATACTTCAATATTCTTGACTCTATCTCGTGATGAACAAGCATTTAAGTTATTTCCATTAATTTTCGTATCGTAGATTTGGCACAACTTCAAAATGTGTAAAACCAAGGCGGGCTTTAGTTATTTTAGTGGAACCATTTGTGTTATCCACAAGCTGCTTAATACGCTCGTAGGGTATCGCACAATTTGGACCAATGATAACCTCTTTTAATGCCAAATTATCTGAGAAATCATAAAAGTACATCCCATGTTCTTTTGTTCCTTCATCTAAACTAAGAAACATTCTCCTTTCACTTTCATATATCCAATGCTCATATTTTGTGCAAAGTAACTCATGGACAAAGTTAGGTGAGAGGCCTTGCTCAGAATCGTTGTTTTTAAAATAAACTTTTACTCGTTTGCCGGTATAGTTCACCTCGGTCGCATATTGATTGGGAATATCAAACCCCAAACAAATGCCTCTATGTTTATCTGCATAATGACTCCAAAGTACAGGGTTATCCCAGCTTTCACTAAAACATAGCATTCCTTTAGTTTTGTGGAAGTCTTCCTTCCAGCTTTTCAAGGCCTGTCGTAATTCCTTGTCTGAAAGTTTTGCAGCAAGCAGTTCAAATGGGTCATTGAGATCGCCAAATCGTGCTATTTTTATGCGTCTCAAAGCAATGTTGCTTAAAGCATTTTGTGCAGATGTTAGATGATATACCCTCAAATTATGAATCCATTATATTTTATTTGATTTTGAGAACACTAAGAGGTCATAGGTCTCGTATAAGAAGCAACAAGGGTCATGGTTTACAGCAATTGCTATTAGGGATTTATCTGGGTAAAATTTAAGAAAAACAAATATTTAATGAATAATATTAGCGTTATAGCTTAAATTATATATAAAACTGTAGGGGTATATTTATGAAGTTTAGAATCATTAAAAAGTTGGTCTTGTTATCAGTGTTTTTTACTCCGGTTGGCGTTTTAGCTGATAGCGTAAGGATTAGTGATGAAAATGCTCATTTTTATTATGATGCTAATGCAGATATCAAAACACCTGCGCATAAATTGGCAGAATTTATTTCAAGTGACTATCGAAATGCGCGTGATGAGTTTACAAAACATGACCTTTTTCAACAAATCAAACCCGTAATTGATAAACGTTTAGCGAAAGCTAAAAATACTAAGACGGTACATGTTCGTATTAGTGTAAATCTTGAAAATTATGATTTTGGTAAAAAAGCTTTTGCTACAGGCATAGGAGCAACTACATATATCCCGCTTGATAATAATTATGCAGTAACATTCACTAACGCAGAAAAAATTAAATTTCTTTCTGTTCCTATAAATTCTGCCAGAAAATTATCGAAAGAATTAGGTAACGATAGGCGTTCAAACTTTATTATTCAGGGTGTTATTACTGGAGCAAAAGAAGAATCACTTGGCCGCTGGGGCGGCACAAAAAAGGCAATTAAAGTAAAAATCACGAAAATAGAAGTAACGCTAAAATCAGGTACTAAAGTTGGTACAAACAAGCTCTAATAGTCTATTTCAACTGAGTGCTATAGAAATCCATTGTTCATAAACTCGGGAAAATTCTTTCGGAAGGATGTATTGAATGAAGTCTTGTGCTATTTATGATATTTAGGGGTTACACACAATGAATACAGTATTTTTTAAAAAAAATATGCTTACCTCCGTTTTACTTAGCATCTCTTTGCTAACGGGTTGCAGTAGCGGCATGCCTAGCGATGAAGAAGTTGAAGATGCTTTAAGGGTTGCATCTAGCGGATATTACTACTCTTCACATGATTTTATTTTTCCTCCTAAAGGTGGAAGGTTTAAGCCTAAGTATATTGAAATTAAAGTTAAAGGTTGTACAAAGCATAGTCATGTTAAAGAAGCTTATTTATGTACAGTAGATTCCACTCTACAAATGACAGCAGATATAGTGGAAAAAGGCGTGGATGATGTGATTGCTTTTCGTAGAGATCTAAATGGAAAGCTCGAATCTTTTGATGACTCTGATTCAGGCATCAAAAGAAGAGATTGAGAATAGTTAATTTATAAGCTAAATATCAGGTTATATTGATTTAATAATTATGTGACAAATTTGTGCTCAATCTAATTGATATTGAACTAGTTTAAGCAGTAACTGACATATAGTATTAGGTGGGCAAGCACCGTAAGTGACTGATTTTATAAAGAACTATATGTTGTAGTTCAAACTCATAATGTTGGGGTCCCTAGTTCGAATCTAGGTGTAGCCACCATTTTCGAAATCCGAATATTTTTCCCCTCTTAAAAAAACTCCCAAAAAAGCCATGTGACCAGAATGTGACCATTCTGTGACCAAAACGGTTTTTCGTAAATTTCAGAATCTGAATAAATACCTAAAATTGAGTACAACACTGTTTTTCAAGTTCTAGTGTTGTGCATTGCAATCATGGCTATTTTATCTTAAAAAAATGGTGTACCAATACGTATAAATCAAAAACTAATGTGGTGGTTTGCTACCTCCTTAATAACTAGTCAATATGGATAGGAATAAGTGAGTAATATCGGACTGCTTCGGCGCTATGTTCAGTAATGTTTGCTTGCTATAGTCGATATATAATATAGAAAAATAAATGGCAGCTTCCGACTGTGGGTTCAACCGGTTAACCCAAAGCGGGTTTAAAGTTTGGTCTGCTTTTCTTGGTCATTTTTCCACCTACTATCATGTTACGAGATGTATGATATCTCCTCTAGTTAGGTGGCCAAATTAACTATGCCACTACAGTGGTACCTATTCTATCGATGAGGTTTCACTATTATTAGGTATCCCGAAAAGTGAGGTAAAAGAACAAACAGGTAGTGAGCTTCTTGGTATTAAATTTCAAGATGAAACTGTTTATCCCTGTTGGCAGTTTGATGGGAATTCAATTATTGATAATTTTATAGAACTAATGGTTATGTTGAATACAAATTCTCCAGTGGGGATAGTACAGTTTTTTTTAACCACAGATGAAGATCTTCAAAAGAAACCGATTGATGTGCTTAAAGGTGGGGATACAAAGGAACTAGCTAGAGTAAAAATTCTTGCAAAACAATTTTATCAACAGGTTGCTCGATGACTGTCAAAATCCATAAATGTGATGGGATTTCATATATACATAATTCTGATTTAACCGTTGAAGATCAAGAGTTATTTGGTCTTTTTAACCTGGCTGCAGCGTGCCCTTGTTTTCCTGGTGAAGGACGGTTGTCATATTCTCATGATTTCGAAAGATATTTAGATCGTAAAAAATCTTACATTAATAAATATCATAGTCTTAATGAATTTAGATCGGCACTTGCTAAATATAGTGGCTACATACCTTACGTTTAACGTTTAAATCCTATTGAAAGATCAACGACGGCATCTTTAATAGTATCTTGACGACAAAAATGAAACATCATCTGTAGTGATGTCATTGTTTATTTGTAAAAGTTTAGACCAGATCAGACAAGTGCCCTCCCAATAATTGCCCTTATAAGGGCAATTATTCACAAAAAACATAGAAAATTGATCTCCTGGGGGAAATTGTTATTTGTTCATTCAAATGCTTTATTTAATAAGCGTTGATTCTTAATCAATGCTCGCCGCACCTGTTGAAAAGCAGGGTATTCACCATGGACTTCTTCAAATTGCTGTTGAGCATGTTCAAATGCATCAATGATTCCTTCTGACAAATCCTTGATGGCTGTGTCAAATAATTTAAAAGATGTATCACACTCGTCTGCCAGCTTTTCCCAATGAGCGCGCTTTATATTATGTATATTAGTTTCACCTCCTATGGATAATGCCAAGTTATGATTAAAGACATGGCGTGGCCATGCATGGATCGCAATGAGATCATAGAAAGGGCTTAATCGGGTTGTGTTGTCTTGATGATATAAAAAAGAAAGGTTTTTTGCATGCGCATCAGAATTGCCGACGAGATAATTAAACACCTGCCATTGGATAAGTCTTGGGATATCTTTTAAGGGTTGAGTTGAATGCTCCTTTACCAGTTGCAAGCATTCTGCAAAAGTAGGGCCACCTTCATGTTCATATTTGCTATCGCTGGACCGTCCGCTGGCCTGACAGAAATCTTCTTGGTGTAGTCGGACAAGCCCGTCAGCTGTTAAAGCACGATCATAACGTGTACTGAGCGTAAAGGACTCATCTGCATGCGTAAAATAGTCAATTCCACCGACATCGAGTTCTAGCTTATCGGCAGTCCACATTGTGATTGTTTCATAGGCAGGAACATGAGTAATGTCACGTAACTGATATTTCAGAATATGTGTTGATATAGAATTATCTAGAGGAATATAAAATTTTCCATCTTCATATTTTACTGGTGCTTTATCCTGAGCACCTGCCAGTGACAGTCTTGGTGCATTGTCACCAGCCTCTACGACCGCCGAGGGATTACGTACACTTAATAATTTTGTCAGGCCTTCATCGTTTAGTTCTCGGTATTGGTTAGGAGTATTTTGTGGCTCATCACCTAAGATAGATAATGCACCTGCACACTCTCCACCGATTGCTCGAAGTAGCTCAAAATCATTTTCAAAACTTATTTTTTTCTCTCGGCAGATTCGTTTGCGGCTATTGGCTTCTGGTAATAGATTGGCAAAGTAGTTATGTGCAATGCGATCCTCTGTACCTGATTCAAATGCATCAGATCTCAAAGGTAGTGTTTTTGAGACAGGGAAACGAACAGGATTTTCTAGCCATTCCTCTGAGTACTGAAAGCCTATTTCATTCCGCTCATCACGCCATAAATAGCCAACATGATGACCATTAGTCCAAACATTGAGTGTGTCGTCATACATTTAAAAGATCTGCCTTATTGAGACGGTAGCTTTTAGGGGATATAGCCACTTCTAGCCCATAGTTTTTTAGTGCAGTAAGCGCTTTACCAACCTGGCTATTTTTACCGCGCTCAAACTCAGACAAAAATCGAAGACTCAGTCCTGAGATTTCTTTGACAGTATCTAATGTCGCTTTTTGAGTCTTACGGTGCTGGCGAGCTAGCGCGCCAATCTCCTTTATATCGGTAAATGCGCCGTAGGGTGATTGTATACTGAGCACATTTCTTGGGTAAATATGTAAGCTTAGTCCAAGTAGGTTGATGTATTTTAGGGTCTTATCAAAGAATGCCGTCTTTTTTCCGCGCTCAATTTCAGAGATAAAACGTTCCCCCAGGACAGTAAAACTGCTGGCATCATTGATGGTGGCGGCCTGTTCACGGCGCCGGTCTCGGAGATAGTTGCCTAGCTCACTTATGCTGTGAACATGCTGTACTTTGCTTGAATTTATAGCATGTGTCATTTTTATTCCCGATATGGAAAATATGATTAAAAATGGTTCTAGGAAGTAGTAATATTCCCGATATGGAAATTATAGGTGATAATAGTGGTGAGACGCAAATAATATTCCCGATATGTAAATATTTATGGGAATTAGCATTATAGGTAGATAATATTACCGTTATGGAAAAAATAATTAGAAATTAGGTGTTATTTAAAATATATTGTGTAACCTAGTATATGATGGATAGTAGGGTATATAACTTATTGTTTTTATTATATAAATTATTTCAATTTGTGGATATAGTGTGCAACAAAGCACTTTGAATTATCAGTTTCACTGGTGAAACTGCATAGAACAATTCTCAATTTGTTTAAATGAATCATCAGGTATATTAATACCAAGCTTGAAAGCTTCTGTCGCGATGAGTATGAGTTTCTATTTTAGGAAGCTCATCTATCATCCCATGAAGTTACGTAGAATGATTTTTCTTGTATTGTCATCCTTAGGATTACTTAACAATTTATTAATGACATTAATAACGTCTTGATTTGTTGATCATAGTGATGTGGATGAATTCATTTTATTTCTTATATCGTGTTGATATATACCATTATAAAATATCATGAGTTTTAGACTGCGCATTAATTTTTTATCTACACATAGACTTACCACAAAGAAGTTTAAGTTCCGTAGAACAGCAATCTGAGGGTGACCTAGTTGGTTGAGTTGAAGCCAAAAGGATATTATTCATGAAATATGCGTGTACATTATTAATGTACGCGCTATATTATTGTACATGATAGGGCGTGTAGACAATACAGAACAAGATATTCTTAAGCAGGCTTTGCGGGCATTGAGGAATGAGACAGGGTTGTGTCTATATGTTGAGAAGACAGAAGCAAGGATTAATGGTTGTCAGGTCGACGCACTCGTTAAGCTAGATGAGGGTAAGACGGTATTCACTGCGGAAGTTAAAAAATGGGCACAACAGGCGAATTTGGGTGCGTTGATTAATCAGGTAAAAAACTTACCTGAGCATGGGGTACTTATTGCTGATTATGTCGATCCTAAAATGGCAGAAAAGTTACGTCATGAAAATGTTCAATTTATTGATACTGTAGGGAATGCCTATATTAACGTGCCACCCGTATATGTGTATGTGAAGGGAAATCGCAGAGAAACGCCAGATAAATTTATGCCCACAAATACCGGAGCTAAAAGAGCTTTTGAACCAACAGGTCTAAAAGTTGTTTTTGCTTTTTTATGTCAACCTGATTTAGTCAATGCAGCCTATCGTGAGATTGCTGAAAAAGCAGGTGTCGCAGTAGGAACAGTCGGTTGGGTTATCAATGGATTAAAAGCAGCGAATTTCATTCGAGATAAGGGCAAGAAACAAGGGCGACGCATAATTAACTACCAGAAATTATTAGATCGCTGGGTAGAAGCCTATCCTGAAAAATTAAGACCAAAACAATTGATAGGTAAATTTATAGCAGATACGCCTTATTGGTGGAAAGATGTTGATGTACGAAAATACGATGCTTATTGGGGCGGAGAAATTGCGGCAGCAAAATATACTGATTATCTAAAGCCACAAGTTGCAACTGTTTATTTGCATGACATTGTATTAACTCGATTTTTAGCTGAAACACGGTTACGTAAAGCGACAGATTGGGTAGATGAGAATGCAACCACCGTTATTATTTACAGAACTTTTTGGACGGAAAATATTACCGAACCTTATACGAACGTACAAAAAGAACTTGTTCATCCTGTTCTTGCCTATGCAGATTTAGTTGCAACGGGTGATACAAGGAATATTGAAACCGCACGGAGAATTTATGATGAGCACATTGCTCAATATATCAGGGAAGATTGATCCTCGAATCTGTGAGGTGTTTAATTCTATAAATCGCGTTCTAACAGAATTAAAAATGCCGTATATCGTTGTGGGTGCAACGGCGAGAGATTTAGTTTTACATCATGGGTATGGTGCAAGGATTCAACGTGCAACAGACGATGTTGATTTTGCAATAGAAGTTGCTGACTGGAATGTATTTGAAATTCTTAAGATGAAATTAATTGAAAAAGGATTTCGCAAAACAAAAGCACAAAATCGATTGATTAGTCCCGCTGATATGGTTATTGATATTGTGCCATTTGGTGATATTGAAGATGAAGAAAGTTCAATCGCTTGGCCACCGAAAGGTGACGATAATGAATGTACTTGGATTTAAAGAAGCTTGCGATAATGCAGAGTGGCTACGCATTCAAGATGAACCCGTACTGGATGTGCCTGTTGCCACACCGGTAGGTATGAGCTTATTAAAAATAATTTCATGGGCGGATAGGGCGATTGAACTTCGTAATAAAGATGCGAAAGACATTGCATATTTATTATCAACTTATGAGTTAATACCTGAAGTAAAGGATGCATTGTATTCAGAAGAACTAATTTTAGAAACGTATGATTGGGATGTTATGCAAGCAGGCGCTTGTTTATTGGGTCGAAGAGCGAGAGATATCGCAAGAGAAGAGACTGTAAGAATGATTGATGCGTTGAGACAAGAAGAGTTACCAGGATTACATTTAGACTTATTGACTGAAGAGATGTGCATACATATTGAAAATGAGTTTGAGAGAAAAAATTTATTACTGTCGGCTTATTTTGATGGCTTTAATTATAAGTAAAAATAAACCCACTTTCATTTGGTTAGAAAAAGGAAGCTTAATGACGCTTCAGAAAAACAGCGTTAATAAAGAATTGCAAGAGCTTGATAAGCGACTTGTAAAATTAGCAGAAGAACGAGACGCTTTGATAGCTAGACGTGAAGTAATATCAGAACAATATTCGAAAGAGAAAAATAATTTAAAGAAAATACCTGCACAGTTATCCATTAAACAGAAAGTTGAGCTGTTCTCAAAATTATTTAAAGGTCGACAAGATGTCTTTGCTCGTCGATGGGAAAACTCAAAATGACGCAGTGGCTATTCTTTTGCCTGTCATAATGAGTGGGTATCTGGAAAGTGTAATAAACCCAGAATAAAATGTAATGAATGCCATCACCGAAACTACAAAGCGCTTGATGATAAAATAATTTATGATCACCTGGCGGGTAAACAGATTATTGGTTTATACCCGCTTCTTGCTGATAATACGTGTAGCTTACTCGCTGCAGATTTTGATAAAGACGATTGGCAATATGCAATACAGGCGATGGCAGAAGCCTGCATACAATTAAATATCCCTTATGCTATTGAAATATCTCGCTCAGGCAATGGTGCTCACCTATGGATATTTTTTTCTGAACAGGTATTTGCCAGAGATGCGAGATTATTGGGTTTTGGATTACTTGATAAAGCAATGGAAATTCATCCGGATTTATCATTTGATTCTTATGATCGACTGTTTCCCAATCAGGACATTATGCCGGAAGGTGGCTTTGGGAATTTGATTGCATTACCACTGCAATATCAGGCCAGGCAGATGGGGTATAGTCAGTTTGTAGACCATGATTTAATTCCTTATCCTGATCAATGGCAGTTTTTGAGTCAGGTAAAAGCACTTCTACCGAAGCAATTGGAAGAACGACTTACTAAGTTAACACCGAATATTTTAAGAGATACAAGGCAGCCCCCTATTGATGTTCGACCTCCTTGGGAGCAAGGAGCAAAGATTAAGTCTATAAAAATAGATAATTACCCAAAGCAGATTACCCTGATCTTAGCTAATCATAATTATTTTAAGCTGGATGAAATTCCATCTCCACTCGCTGCCAGGCTTAAACGATTGGCGAGCTTTTCGAATCCCGTATTTTTTAAAACTCAAGCGCTTAGATTTTCTACTCATGGCATTCCAAGGTACATCACTTGCGCACGAATAGAGCAAGGTTATTTATCTTTACCGAGAGGTTGCCTGGATGAGTCTTTAGAACTACTGAAAGAACAAGATATCTCTGTGGTCATTGAGGACAAAAGAGAAGCAGGAAGAAAACTGAAATCTCTAAGATTTATTGGAACATTGCGTAAAGACCAATCGAAAGCAGTCAATATAATCGCAAAACATAACACGGGTATTTTGCATGCACCCACTGCATTTGGAAAAACAGTAGTTGCTATAGGAATCATTAATAAACGAAAAGTTAACACTTTGATTCTTACTCACAGTCGTCAACTCCTTGAGCAGTGGCAGATACGTTTAAAATCATTTTTAAGTAATACAGAAGTTGGTGTTATTGGTGGAGGTAAGAAAAAACCAAAAGGCGAAATAGACGTCGCCACCTATCAGAGTCTCATCAACAAAAAAGATAATACGGTTGATCAACTTGTTCAGGACTATGGTCAGGTTATTATTGATGAGTGCCACCATGTCTCTGCACCACGGTTCGAAATGGTACTCAACGAAGTACGGGCAAAATATGTACTGGGGCTGACCGCAACACCAGACAGACAAGATGGACATCAGAAAATTATTTTTATGCTTGTGGGACCAATTCGTCACAAGGTGAAATTAAATCATACAGAGAAATTCGAACAACATGTTGTGGTAACACAACTATATAATGAATCTTCCCCAACCCTTGTGAACAGTGAAGAAAGACCACGGATTAGTGATGTGTACAGATGGATTATGGAAGACATTAATCGTACTCAAAAAATTATTGATGATGTTATTTCAATAATAGGAAAGGGTAAACATCCATTAATTCTGACAGAACGGCGAGAACATGCGGAAACAATTAATCAGCTTCTCATTGAGAGAGGAATTGACTCAGTCATTCTTAAAGGGGCAATGCGGGCGAAGGAACGTAAGGCTGCTAATGAACAAATTGAGACGGCTCAAGCCATTGTCGCTACTGGTAAATATATTGGAGAAGGCTTTGATCTGCCGAGGCTAGACACTCTTTTTCTTGCCATGCCTATCGCCTGGAAAGGTTTGTTAGCTCAGTATGCAGGTAGAATACATCGTGAATCAGAGAACAAGGATAGCGTGACTATTTTTGATTATGTCGATTCATCTATCCCTATGCTTGAAAGAATGTTCCGTAAGAGAGAAAAAGGGTACAAGGCGATGGGATACCGACTGACTTTCTCATAAAGTTTGTATTATTTAAAATAACGATGCATTGGCAATTTTTTTAGTTAGGTCTTTATTTTGAATTAATGATG
>Ga0316209_1002161_pt1 | contig 16741 bp, 11 predicted proteins | sample 6monopyrite_MG_FD_204945 | JGI IMG/M metagenome (GOLD analysis project Ga0316209, IMG submission 204945) | Microbial mat bacterial communities from mineral coupon in-situ incubated in ocean water Damariscotta River, Maine, United States -... | ecosystem: Environmental > Aquatic > Marine >...
AATTTCTTCTATGTCTTCATCCATTTTAGTATCTTGAGAATAACAAGTGGTATAATTTAATATTAAATTAAAAATGATGAGTATTTTGATTATTTTCATTACAAATCTTTTTATGAGAGTTAACGTTTTGGCTAAGCTGCGTTTTAATGCAGTTTAGGTTTTGTTGTATTTAGTTTATTCCTTGTTTATATACTCGTAATGCTCTTTCTCTAGCGTTCTTATGATCAACCATTGGTAAAGGATAATCTAATGTTTCCAGTTCTTGAACCCATTTTTTAATGTAAACTAAGTCTTTATCGAATTTCTTTACTTGTTCAGAAGGGTTGAAGATTCTGAAATATGGCGCTGCATCACACCCTGTTCCAGCCGACCATTGCCAATTGCCATTGTTTGAGGCTAACTCATAATCCAATAGTTTTTCAGCAAAATAAGCTTCACCCCACCTCCAATCAATCAGTAAATGTTTGCATAAAAAACCAGCTGTTATCATTCTTACTCTATTGTGCATATAACCTGTAGAATTTAACTCCCTCATTCCTGCATCAACAATTGGATATCCAGTTTCTCCATTCTTCCATTTATTGAATTCTTCTTCATTGTTTCGCCAAAGAACGTTATCATATTTCCGTTTAAAATTAGAATTTACGACCCTTGGGAAATGACACAAGATTTGAATAAAGAACTCTCTCCAGATAAGCTCGTTAAGGAAAGTTTGATGTTTCAACACTTTACTTGCAACCTTCCTTATGCTTACCGTTCCAAATCTTAAATGAGGGGATAGGTAACTTGTTTGATCTAAGGCAGGAAAATTTCTTACATTTTCATAATCCTCTAGGTTTTCCAGGTTATAATCGGATACTTTGATAGTAGATTTACTGAAACCAATTTCCTTGAGACTTGGTATTTCGAGCTGATGCTTATAGTAATTAGTTAGCTTTTCAGAATTAAAGAATGTAATAGAGGAACTATTGAGTTTTTCCATCCATTTATTCTTATACGGAGTATACACTGTATAAGGCGTTTGGTCCGCTTTTAGAATCTCACTCTTTGCATGAATTACATGATCCTTAACGACTTTAGATTTAATACCGTGATTCGCAATAATAGATAGAATCTCAGAGTCACGTTGTTTCGCATATGGCTCGTAGTCCTCATTAAAATATACCCCTTGAACATCATATTCGTTGATTATTTCTTCAAAAGCATTTCTCGGGCTGTCTTTTATAATATAAACCCCACTGCAATAACCCTTTAACAGTTCATTTAACTTGACAAGTTGTTCATGAATAAATGAAATACGGGGGTCTTCTAATTCTAATTCATCAATTATATTGGTGTCAAAAATGAAAATTGGCAGGACTGAAAAAGAAGAAGTAAGAGCTTCACGCAATCCATGATTATCATCAATTCTTAAATCACGTCTAAACCAAAATATCGAAACTTTCTCTTTTTGCATCTTAAATTAAATACAACATCTATATATACGGAACAGTTCCGTATATTTCGCTTATATTTGTAATCTTTTTTTTTATTTTTAACATAAGTTTGAGCTAATTTAGGTATTTCCCACATTAAATACAAGGGCATTAAATTTTTATTATTCTTATTTGTATTTATATGGTGAACCAAAATTTTTGGAGGTTACAACAAATTAACCCTTTCGTATAAAAAATAAAAATTATTTCTTTTTTATACGGCCTGTTTTTTTATCAAAACCATAAGGGCAATGTTTGCAGCCATTTTTGCAACAATATCCCCGTTTTAGATGATATTTTTCAGTAAAAATGATAAATCCTTCTTCTGATTTATAAAAGTCTTCTGGTTCAAGTTTTGGTTTATTTGGATTTGAGTACATTAAGCTTTAATAAATTTTAAAGTTGCCGTGCTTGTATTGGTTTTAATTTCAATTAAATATATTCCATTTGGTAAATCACTAACATCAATATTGTTTTTAGTGTAAGTCATAGATTTAACTATTTTTCCGTCAATTGTTTGAATAGTTATTTGCAGTATGTTTTGTTGTGTTGCTATATTTAAAATAGAAGTTGTTGGGTTTGGGTAAATTGAAATTTCAGATTGATTATTTTCTGCAATACTGGCATCTGGACCAATGTAAACACAATAATCTTCATATTCTCCATAAGCAGTGTTGATTGGGCATTCAACTGGGTTGCCAGAAACAGAAGCAATCATACCAATTCTCATTTTAGTAATACCTGTTAAGGCAGTTGATGGGATGGTCATTAGTCCGGTTACAGGACCGTTATTGGTTAATAAATTGATGACCTTATCACTTTCATCAAAAATTCCATTTTGGTCAAAATCTATCCATACACTATAGTTTTCAGTAAAAAAAGAACCACTATATCCTGGAATTATAGTTATAAATTCGGTAGAATTGGGTAATAGAGAAAAATCTGAATTTTCATATACAAGCCAACCACCATTATTTCCTGTTCCAATGGTTTTATTACCTACTTTAACAGTGTCTATCCATTCGGTTGTAGATGATGTTCCATTTACGTCACAATACGTTAAGTCGTAGCATGCACCACAGCCTTTTGTTTTAAAAATGAAGGACGGTGAAAACCCTCTACTGCTGTCAGTACAGGTTGTTTTTATTTGGAATTCGTATTCGGTACATTCTAAAAGTGGTGTGTAAATGGTGTTAGATGTTGCATTTAAAACTTCATTCCAGTTAGTTGTACCTAATTCTCTATATCTTAATGTGTAGTCGGTAGCGTAAAGAACATTTTGCCAGCTGATTTCTAAGGCTTGATTTTGAGGATTAACTGAACTTAAAATGGGATTTTCACAACAGCCATCTGTTCGAAAATAAATGGGGTAAGATAAAATTGATTCTTGAGCGCCACAAATGGCTTTAACATATACTGTATAATTAGTACATGGTGTTAAAGTGTCAATTTGAATGGTATTTAGTCCCGTTGCATTTAACTCAATCATAGGTTGAATTCCTTCTTGAATATAAAATAAATAATCGGTACTAAACCCTGACCAAGTAATGTTTACTACCGAATCTGTTAAATTAGAATATGTCAAATTATAAGGTGCAATGCAACTATTGGTATTGCAGGTGTTTAACAATTCTAGCATTGAATTATTGATGTTTAACCGACCACCTGAACCAACTTCTGCTAATAAACTTGTAATAGGGTCAACTTGAGTTAAAATGAGATCTCTCACTTTTAAAGCTGCTGAGTCAGGATAGGCTTTTGTCCAATTAATAAAATCGGCACAGGGTGTCGAATAGAGTAGGGCAACTGCACCCGAAACGCATGGCGTAGCAAAAGATGTTCCAGATGTTCCGCCATAAATGTCTCCTGGTAAAGTCAAATAAACACCTTGACCTGGTGCTGCTAAATCAATATTTATAGGTCCATATCCAGAATCTGCTCTCACATCATTACTAGCTGTCATTGTAATTCCGATTAAATAGTCTGAGGGGCATGTGGTTGGCAAATCGCCTTCAATGTCAACATTTACATTGCTATTTGATGTTGCGCCTAAATTAATTATACCTACCTGACCTAAAGAGTCATACATAGCACACCATAAAGGAGAATCAGCAGGGTCGCCATTATTAATACCCCATGAAGCGTTAGTCGCCACAACAAATACACCTGATTGACCATTGGATTGGTTGTATAATTTTCTCATTTCGAGTGGATAAGTATATGCCGCAATTACAGATGCTTCATTAGATGCGCTTTGTCCTTTAACAATCATCATTTTTACATTTTGACTAACGCCTGATATTCCTAAATTGTTATTTCCTTTAGCACCAATCATTCCAGCAACTCTTGTTCCATGACTACCAGAGCCTACTGCATCATCATTTGATACTACATTCCAACCTAAATAATCATCTGTGTAACCGTTATTGTCGTCATCAATCCCATTATTTGGAATTTCAGCATAGTTTTTCCAGATGTTGTCTTTAATATCTATATGTGTAATGTCAACACCACTTCCTTCTAAAATACAAACTACAATTGTGTCGTTATGGGTTGTGGTTCCACTGGTTGAAATGTCCCAAGCATCCGTGGCATCAATATCTGCATCAACTGTTCCTCCTGTTTGTCCCGTATTTTTTAAATGCCATTGTTGTGTGGAAAATTCTGTATCATTCGGAATCGTTTCTCTTTCTGTTACAAAATGATTTAACTGAACGTTAATCACTTGGTTTTCTAATTTGAATAATTTTAACAGGTTGTTATGGTCAGTAATTTGTTCAAATTTAACAGAGTAAATATTCATTGGTTCAGAAATATTTTCGGATTGTAGAATGGTTAAATTATATTTATTTTCAAATGTTCTAAAAAAATCTGCCGAATTTGATTTGGGATTTAATTGCACCAAAACTTCATTTTGAACAAAATCTTGACCAAAAACGTGAAGTTGAATAAAGAGAAAGAGAAATATTATTTTTTTCATTAATTGTAAAATTACGTAATTCTTACAATGTATAACGTAAACAAAGTGTAAAATGTAAGTATTTTTGATTCATTGAATGAAACTTTTAATAATCTTGGGCGTAAATTGATAAGAAATTAAGATAATCTAACAGAATTATATTCATAATTTATGAATTTATTTGGTTAATGAATTTTGTTAGCAAAAAGAGCCTTCAGTTATTGAAGGCTCTTTTAATAATTTTAATTCTCAGAATCAATTTTAATTTCCCATTTCACTCATAAATTTTATACGCATTAATCGGAGTTGATCTTCATCATAATCTCCATCAAATTCAGCATGAGCTTCCCCTAAATCATCTGTCTCAGCTTCTCTAAAATAGTCATATATTTCTTCTTGTTCTTCATCATCTAAAATGTCATTTATATAATAGTCAATGTTAATTTTAGTTCCTGAAGCTACAATGGCTTCAATTTCGGTAATAATTTCATCAATTTCTTTACTGTGTGAATCTGCAATCACATCTAATGGCATTTTTACATCCACATTTTTAATGATATGAACTTTTAATCCCGATTTATTAATTAATGATTTTACAACAAAATCTTGCGGACGGTCAATGTTGTTTTCTTCAACATAATTTGAGATTAATTCTATGAATGGTTTCCCGTACCTCATAGCTTTACCTTGTCCAACACCTTGAATATTTGTCATTTCTTCAATCGTAATTGGATATTGGATAGACATGTCTAAAAGAGATGGCTCTTGAAAAATTACGAATGGGGGTACATTTTTTTGTTGAGAAAGTTTTTTTCTCAATTCAAGTAACATTTTGTAAATTACATCATCAGTAGCATTACCACCTTTGTTTGTTGTTATTATATAATCACTACCATCAGAATAGTCGTGTTCTTTTAATAAGGTAAATGAAACAGGATTTTTAATGAATTCTCGACCTTTGTCTGTTAATTTTAAATTACCATAACTTTCAATTTCTTTATTTAATAGTCCAGATACTAAACATTGTCGTGAAACAGCATTCCAAAAAGTGATGTCATATTCAGCGCCTTTTGCAAATAGTTCTGATTTATCGTGTTTATAAGCTACAATGTCGGATGCTTTTATGCCCGACAAGAAATTACAAACATATTTTGCTTTTTGAATTTCTTTCAGTTCTTGAACTGCTTTTAAAAATAATTGTACTTGATCTTTTCCTTCAAATTTTTCACGTGGATCTTTACAATTGTCACAATGTTCCTCACAACGTGTTTCATCAAATTCTTCACCAAAATAGTGTAATATGTATTTTCTTCTACATACTGATGTTTCAGCAAAAGAAACCGTTTCATGTAGCAATTGTTTACCTATTTCTTGTTCTGCAATTGGTTTGCCATGTAAAAATTTCTCAAGTTTTTCAATGTCTTTATAACTGTAAAAAGTTAAACAATGTCCTTCACCGCCATCTCTGCCAGCTCTACCTGTTTCTTGATAATAAGATTCTAAACTTTTTGGAATATCATGATGAATCACAAATCTTACATCTGGTTTGTCAATACCCATTCCAAAAGCAATAGTTGCAACAATCACATCAGCGTCTTCCATTAAAAACATGTCTTGATGTTTAACTCTGGTGTTTGCATCTAATCCAGCATGGTAAGGTAAGGCATTAACTCCATTTACTTGTAACACTTCTGCAATTTCTTCAACCTTTTTTCTACTCAAGCAATAAATTATACCTGATTTCCCTTCTCGTCCTTTAATAAATTTAATAATTTGCTTTTCTACCTCTTTTTTAGGTAAAACTTCATAAAATAAGTTGTCTCGGTTAAATGAAGCTTTAAAAATAGTAGCATCCAACATATTCAAATTCTTTTGAATATCGTATTGAACTTTTGGAGTTGCAGTTGCTGTTAATGCTATGATAGGTACATCACTTATGGCTTCAAAAATTTCACGTAATCGTCTATACTCTGGCCTAAAGTCATGACCCCATTCTGATATGCAGTGTGCTTCATCAATGGCAAAAAATGAGATTTTAACAGATTGTAAAAATTCAATATTTTCTGGTTTTGTCAAAGATTCTGGCGCAACATAAAGTAATTTGGTTTTACCATCTGTTACTGCAGATTTTACTCTTTTTATATCGGTTTTATTTAATGAAGAGTTTAAAAAATGGGCAACATCATCAGAATCACTGACATGTCTAATGGCATCAACCTGATTTTTCATCAATGCAATTAAAGGAGATACAATTATTGCTGTTCCTTCAGACATTAATGCCGGTAATTGATAACACATTGATTTACCTCCACCAGTAGGCATGATAACAAATGTGTTATTCCCGTTTAAAACATTTTTAATAATTTTATCTTGTTCTCCTTTAAATTTATCAAATCCAAAGAATTTTTTTAAAGAAACATTTAAATCTTGTTTTATTGCTGTGTTCATCTGTTAATTAAAATCAATATTATTTTTTGATTATTACGAAATTAGATAATATCTACTTTAAAGTAATAATACATTATATTAAACTCGTCCTATCTGTATAAAGATAAGATAAAAGCTTAATATCCTTATACTAAAATGAAAAAAAAAAAAATAAAATGTTAAGGTTTTGTTAAAGTTTTAGATGTTCAGAGTATTCTTCCTAACTTTGTTTTAAAGATATTTTAATAAAAAACTAAAATTTTAAAAAAAAGAATTATGAAAAAAGCAATTTTTACTTTATCACTAATGATGGTTGCATTATTTGGGTTTAATGTTAACGCAACTGCACAAACAACAGGTGAGGCACCAGCTCAAATAGTTGATGGACCTCAAATTAAAATTGATAAAGAAACTCACGACTATGGTACTATTGAACAAGGTGGAAATGGAGAATGTGTTTTTACAATTACGAATACTGGTACTGCACCATTAATTATTTCTTTATGTAAAGGATCTTGTGGGTGTACTGTTCCAACTTGTCCTAAAGAACCAATCGCACCAGGAGCATCTGCTACAATTACTGTCAGATATGACACTAAAAGAGTAGGACCAATTAATAAGTCTGTAACTATTACATCTAATGCAACTAACGAACCAAGAAAAGTTGTTAGAATTAAGGGGAATGTGAAAGCTAAGCCGACAGGTGCTGCTCCAGTAAATACTGGAACACCAACAAATAACTAAAAACTATCATGAAGCTATTTTTTGCGATCATAATAGCAATGAATACCGTTTCTCCTGTGAAGGATGGAGCGGTATTCTCTTTTTTAGACAAAACTGTTTTTAAATTTCCTGATACTCTTGAGGGAGGGCAGTTGTCGCACACGTTTAAATTTCAAAATACCGGAACAGAACCATTAATTATTTCGGACTATAAAGTAGCTTGTTCATGTACAAAAGCTATTTATTCAAAAGAACCAATTTTACCAAATCAAGACAGTCAAATCAAAATTACTTTTGATACAAATGGCAAATATGGTTATCAAGATAGAATCATAAGTATTTATTCAAACGCCAATAAAAATCCAATTAAGCTAAGAATAAAAGTTTTTGTGTATTCTCAAAAAGACCTTATTGAAGATTAATTTCTTTTATTTTTCCTATAATCTTTTGAATTTCGACTGCTTCTTTTACATCATGTACACGCAAAATATTTGCACCATTTATTACAGCAAGAGTATTGGTAATTGTTGTTGCATTTAAACATTCGTTTGCTGTATTTCCTAATAAGTTGTAAAGCATTGATTTTCTAGATAAACCAATTAATACAGGTTTTTCTAAAACGTTTAATAAACTTATTTTAGATATAATTTCATAGTTTTGATTAAGTGTTTTACTAAAGCCTAATCCAGGGTCAATAATAATATCATTTACCCCATTTTTTTGAGCAATTTTAATCTGATTTGAAAAAAATAAAATCAACTCTTTTAATAAATTTTTATAAGTTGTATCTTTTTGCATATTTTGAGGTGTCCCTCTCATGTGCATCATAATGTATGGTGCTAAAAAGTTTGCTGCTGTTTTGTAAATAGATGCATTGTTTTGACCTCCTGAGATGTCATTGATTATATTTGCTCCTGCTTTTAATGCCGATTGCGCAATATTTGTTCTAAATGTGTCAATTGAAATTAATATTTCAGGAAATTTTTCTCTTATTTTTTTAATTGCGGGTAAAATTCTATCTAATTCATCTTTTTCTGACACATCATCTGCACCTGGTCGAGAAGAATAACCTCCAATGTCAATAATGTTCACACCTTCATTTATAAAGCGTTGAGTTTGAGCTGAAATAGAGTCAATAGAATTTAAGCGACTCCCTTCAAAAAAACTGTCAGGAGTAGTGTTGATAATCCCCATTATGATTGGATTGTCAAATTCATGTAAATTACCTTGGCAATTAAGTGTAATTTTTGAGCTAAAAATTGTATCTTTCACGGCTAAATATATTAGAGTAACGCAAATGCATCAAACAAACGACCAATATAAAAAAGTTATTGAAAATTGCCGTGCTATTTTTGTAAAAAAAGCACAAGATTATGGAACTGCCTGGAGAATTTTACGCACAAGTTCGTTGACTGATCAAATTTTTATAAAAGCAAACAGAATAAGAACGATTCAAGAAACAGGGCAAAACAAAGTAGGTGAAAGTATTGATGATGAATTTGTGGCTATTGTTAATTATTGCATCATGGGACTAATTCAGCTTGAATTGGGTTATGATGGAGATGTTGAAATGACTGCTGATGAAGCAATTTTAAAATATGACGAAAAATCTAAAGTCGCCTTTGATTTAATGCAAAATAAAAATCATGATTATGGAGAAGCTTGGCGCGATATGAGAATTTCTTCATTGACAGACATGATTATGATGAAAATATTAAGAACCAAACAAATTGAAGATAATAAAGGAAAAACATTAATTTCAGAAGGTGTTGATGCAAATTATTTAGATATGCTAAACTATGCCGTATTTGCCTTAATTTTATTAAATGAATAAAAATTGTTACTAATTTGTTAAGGTTTTTAAATGAAACTAAATCTTTGCTAAATTAAAACCCATAAACCTTAAATTTATAAACTAATTATGAGATTACGAGAAAATAAAATTGATTTAGGAGGACGTTCAATTATTTTGAATGTCATTTTTGTTGTGTTAAATGTAATAGGCGTTTTTTTTATTGCTAAAGGATTTCATATCAGTTCAAATGAATCTTCATTTGTATTTAAAACGATTGGTTTTTCAGCATTTTTAATTTCATTTGTTGGATTGATTGCTTTAAAAGGAATGTATATGTTTTCTTTTGTTGCTAGGGCATTTGTTGGTGGACTTTTTATTGTTTCCGGGCTAGTCAAAGCAAACGACCCTTGGGGATTTGCATTTAAATTAGAAGAATATTTTTCGCCAATGGGACTCACATTTGATTTTCCATTCTTTGAATTGTTCCATGGCTATGAACTTGAATTATCAATATTGATTTGTGTTGCTGAAATAGTACTAGGGGTTGCTGTAATTGTAGGAGGAAAAATAAAACTAACAGCTTGGTTATTGGTGTTTTTAATGATTGGCTTCACATGGCTTACTTATTACACCTATTCTTGCGTGGATGCTAATGAATTATTAAGTGAGATGGGGCAACTGGCTGAAAGAGATTGTGTGACCGATTGTGGGTGTTTTGGTGATGCGCTTAGAGGTTCTGTTGGAAGATCCTTAACACCTTATGAATCTTTTTGGAAAGACATTGTTCTGTTCTATTTTGTCTTTATTATTTTTATTAACCAATGGAAAATTTTAATGAATAACGTAATTCAGAATTGGGTAATGGGATTATCTGCCTTTGTTGTTGTTGTATTCTTTTCTTGGGTGTTTGGTTGGTATTTCCCAATATTCTTCTACATAATTGCACTTTTAGGCGCATTTGTTTTTGGAAATATGAATATTGGCAAAATAGATAAAGCATGGAAAATGGCTATTTATGTATCTGTTGTGTCTTTATTGTTTGGTGTTTATACGACTATGTATTTGCCAATAAAAGATTATAGAGCCTATGCAATTGGCAATAATTTGAGAGAACAAATGGCAAATGGAATTGCAGAAGTAGCAGACTTTAAGTTTGTATATACCAATAAAAATACTGGAGAAGACAAAGAATTTGATGTATCCGAATATGTAGAGTATGGCGATACAACAACGTGGAAATATAAAGACAGAGTTAAAACAGTTATATCGGTTGGAAAAGATGCATCAATTAGTGATTTTTTACTCGTTGCTGATTATAAAAATCTAACTGTACCTGAACTTGAAAATGAAGTTTTAGATTCAATTGTCACGTCTGAATATGAATTTTTCTATGAAAATAAAATTGTACAAAAATCTATTTATGGAATTGATACCATAGGAGAGTTTGAATATTTACCATACTTATTTGATACAGCATCTTATGGACCAGATACAATTTACTACGAAAAATTAGAGTCTTTTATAGGCTTAATCGATTATAGTTCCCCATATAAAGTTAATGTAACCGAATATATTTTAAGCTTACAAAATGTACTATTGGTTACAATTCGCGATATTGAGTCAATTAATGAAAATGCCATTGAAGCCTTAAAAGAAGCGTATGTAAATTCTGTTGAAAATAAAGTTCCTTTTTATATATTGAGTCCTGCTACTGAAGAACAAATAGCTTCTTTTAGAGCAAAATTTGATTTTGAAGCCCCATTTTTATCAATGGACGGAACAGAAATAAAAATAATCATTAGATCAAACCCAGGGTTAGTATTATTACAAAATGCAACCGTAGTAGATAAATGGCCAAGTAGAAGTATTCCATCTTTTGAATACATTCAAACAAACTATATAAAATAAATATGCAAACTCAAAAAAAAATAATAGCCGGTAATTGGAAAATGAATTTAGACTATAATGAAGCAAAAAGTCTTATTCAAGATATTGCCAAATCAAAAGAAGACTTTAATAGTGAAACAGAAATAGTTGTTTTTCCATCAATGCCATATTTAAGTGTTTTTCATGAATTATTAAAAGACAATGATTGGATAAAATTAGGTGCCCAAAATTGTTATACAAAGAATACAGGAGCATACACTGGTGAAACATCACCAACACAATTAAAATCATTAGGTGTAGATTATTGTTTAGTTGGACATTCTGAAAGACGTGATATATTTATTGAAGATTATGCATTATTAGCCAAAAAAGTGAAAGCTTTATTAGAAGTTAATATTACACCCGTATTTTGTTGTGGAGAACAACTTCAAGTACGTGAAAGTAATGTCTATAAAGAATTCATTATGCGACAAATTGAAGATAGTTTATTTTCTTTATCCGCACAAGATCTAGCTAAGGTTGTAATAGCTTATGAACCCGTTTGGGCAATAGGAACAGGGAAAACTGCAACCGCAGAACAAGCACAAGAAATTCATAATTTAGTTAGGAATAGAATCGCTAAAGATTTTGGAGATAAAACCGCTAATTCTATGTCAATTATTTATGGAGGAAGTATGAAACCTGACAATGCACGCGAATTATTAGCACAAAAAGATATTGATGGTGGATTAATTGGTGGCGCTTCATTAGATGCCGATACTTTTGCTCAAATTTCAACATCTTATTCAGAATAAAATGGATTATATAGAATTAGATATTGAGTTAAAAACATTAGCCCCATGGCGTGAAGTAATACTTTCAGATTTAGCAGTTGTCGGGTTTGAGAGTTTTATTGAAACCAAATCAGGTTTAAAAGGTTATATTAACGTGAATGATTTTTCTGATGATATGCTTTTGATTCTGGGGAACTATAAATCTCATATCCTATCGTATGAAATAAATAGTATTAAAGATGAAAATTGGAATGCAAAATGGGAAGAAAATTTTGATCCTGTTTTTATTGAAGAAAAACTCGCAATTATAGCACCCTTTCACAAAGGTGATTACAGCCAAAATTTAATAGTTAAAATACAGCCCCAAATGTCATTCGGAACCGGACATCATCAAACTACATGGCTGGCTTCTCGTAAATTATTTAAACTTGATTTAAAAAACAAAACAGTTTTAGATATGGGGACTGGAACTGGTGTTTTAGCTATTGTAGCTGAAAAACTAGGTGCTGAATCTATTTTTGCTCCCGATATTGACGAATGGTCTTATAACAATGCCATTGAAAACGTTGAATTAAACAATTGTACAAAAATTGAAGTTGCACTAGGAGGGGAGGAATTATTGAAAGGTAAAGAATTTGACCTTATCATTGCAAATATTAATAAAAACATTTTAATTCAACATTTTCCGGTTTATGCTAAAGCAATGAAGTCGGGTGGGATAATGTTAAATAGTGGCTTTTTTACCACCGATCAATCAGATTTAATAGCTGCTGCAGAAAAATCTGGCTTTGTTTTTGAATCTATTGAATCAAAAGATGAGTGGGCGTTAATGGAATTTATAAAAAAATAAAACAAATGAGTATGTTAAAATCAGGATTAATAACAATATTATTATTGTTTACTTTTAATAGCTTTTCACAAACATTTTCATCCCAACCTGATGAGTTTTTAAAGCAAATAAGTAAATTTTTAGGTGCGGTAAACAGGGCTAAAACTAAACCGTTTATTGAAGAATTTGCACCAGTTTGGTTAAATGATTTCCCAAGTGAATATCGTTCTAAAGTTGTAACTACTTCTAATTTAATTGTTGCTAAAAGATTACCTGCATTTCCTGATTTACATGGCTATTTATTGTCAACCTATTCATTTGTAAAAACAAATCAACCAAAAGAAAGTTTTAATTCGTGGCATGCAACAATTGATCAACTGTTAAATTCAAAAAAGGTTAAAAAATTTAAAACTTTTATTGAGACCTGTTCTGGTTTTTTTACTGATGGAACAATTTATAGCTCAACCAAACACATTTGGGGAGTTAGAGGAGGTAGTTATCGATTTGCATTTGAAAAAAATAATCCTAAAATTTATTTTGATGACGCCACTTTTTATTGTTACGTTTATACAAAGGACAAAGTAAAAAAAAGAGACAATAAATACATTGATTCTACAGTTGTTAGAAATACCAATGGAGTGTATCAGCCATTAATTTTTAAATGGAATGGACTAAAAGGTAAAATTGATTGGTCTAAAAATGGGTTAAATCCTCAAAAAAATTACGCCACCTTAACAGACTATATGTTGTCATTAAAAGCAACTAAAATTCAATGTGATAGTGTTGAAGTACATACCGACTATTATGATAAACCTTTGCAAGGAACATTTATTGATATTGCAAGTGCAAATAAAGCTGGAATTGATTCTGAATATCCACAATTTATATCTTTTTCAAAAAAAATTGTAAAGAAAAGTATTCTACCAGAAGTGGATTATGTTGGTGGATTTGCGCTTAATGGAAAAAGTTTTACTGGAGTTGGATATGATAATGAATTGGCATCTTTAATCTTTTTTAAAGAGGGTAAAACGTTTTTAAAAGCCAGTTCAATGCGCTTTACAGTGAATCAAGAAGGAATATATTCAAATCAAAGTAGAATTACAATGTATATAAATGAAACGGATTCTATTTTTCATCCGGGGTTAAATTTAAAATATGATACAAAAAAAGTAGAATTCGCAAGAACAGGGGGTGGATTAGCACAAGCCCCCTTTTCTGATTCTTATCATCAACTAGATATGTATGTAGAAAAAATTATTTGGACAAAAAATGATCCTAATTTAGATTTTACATGGGAATATCAATCTACTCAAAAAATGGCAAAATTTGAATCTAAAAATTATTTTAACGACAAATTATATTCTCAAATTCAGGGTATGAGTAGTTTACATCCTCTAGTGGCTATTTATAAATATTATTACAAATTTGATGAAACTACTTTTCCGATTAGTAAGGCTGCTTCTTTTATGAATTTAACTACCAACCAAGCCATTCCTATTTTATTAGACCTAGCAAATAATGGTTTTATCACTTATAACAAATCAAAAAAAACAATCACACTTTTAGATAAAACCAAAAAATATATTGATTCTAAATCAGGGAAAAGAGATTATGATGACATTGTATTTATTTCTGATTTTAACTTAATAGAGAAAAAACCTCAAACAGCAAATGATGGTTCGGTAGATAAAAGAGCTGTGAGATGGAATACGAGAGCTGATAAATTAAATAAACGAAAAAAAGCAAAGTCAAGTTTTGGAACAATGAACTTAAAAAGCCTAGATTTTAAGATGAATGAAGTAGGTTATGTTGAACTGTCTGTTATTCAACGCGTAGTTGTTTTTCCTGAAAATGGAGAGCTAACCATGCAAGAAAATCGAAATTTTTTGTTTAGTGGTGCAGTAAGCGCAGGTAAACTAGAATCTTACCCAAGAGAAGCAACATTTGATTATGAGAATTTTAAAATTCACTTATTAGATGTTGATCATACATTATTAAGGATTAGACCAATTTTTGGTGGTGGTAATAAATTAATTGCCATGTACTCACATATCGAAAAAGTGATTGGAGAAATAGAAATTGACGATCCATCTAATCGATCTGGAAATAATAAAAAAATTACTGATTTTCCTAAATTAACGACTAAAAAAGATGCTTATGTATTTTACGACCACAAATCAATCTACAATGGAACTTACGACAGTGCTACATTTTATTTTAAATTAGATCCATTTGTTTTTGATAGTTTGGATAATTATGAAGAACATAGTGTTGCTTTTAAAGGGGAATTAAGATCATCTGGAATTTTTCCAGTTTTTGAAGAAATTATAACCATTCAAGAAGATTACTCTTTCGGGTTTAAAACCGTTGCTCCTAGTGGTGGTTATAATTTTTACGGTGATGACGCCAAATATAACAATGACATCCGATTAAGTAATAAAGGTTTAAGAGGTTCAGGGGAAATAGATTTTTTAACCTCTCATACAGTGAGTAAAGATTTTATCTTTTTTGCAGATTCAACCATGGGTATTTCTGAATTTACCAATAAAGGTCAAGTTAAAGATAAAAATAATAAACTTGAAGTGCCAGATGTTTTGGGAAATGGTGTCATGGTGACTTATGTGCCTAAACAAGATATTATCAAAGCAAAATCAACTAAAAATCCATTGTTTTTGTTTGACAAAGAAGTTGGAATGTTAGGAGAAACTTATCTTACACCTATAGGGATGACCGGAAAAGGTGTGATGTATTTTGGTAGGGCAGAATTAGTTTCAAGAAAATTTAATTACAAAAGATGGGTGATAGATGCAGATACATCTAATTTTAATTTAGCTGATATGGATGGTGAAAAAGCAACTGATCAAATTTCATTTGCCACTAATAATGTAAATTCGCATGTCGATTTTGAAACAAGAGAAGGAGAGTTTAAAAGTAATGATGGAACCTCTAAAGTCGAATTTCCACAAAATCAATACTATTGTTATATGGACATGTTTAAATGGTTAATGGACAATGATGAAATGGAATTGTCTAAAGCCGATACAGATTTAAATATTGATTCGGAACTTGATTTAGCAGGACCAAATTTTTACTCCACTCATCCAAAACAAGATTCTTTGAGATTTAGAGCGCCAAAAGCTACTTTTTCTTTAAACGATAAAATTATTAATTGTGATAAAATTAAATTTATTGATATAGCAGATGCACGTATTTCTCCGTCAGATGAAAAAATAATTATTCGTAAAAAAGCAAAAATGGACCCGTTTGAAGACGCAACAATTGTAGCCAATTTTGTAACTAAATACCACACCATTACAAAAGCACATGTTGAAATTACTGCAAGACGTAAATACAAAGCAAATGGTGAATATATTTATACAGATGCCAATAAAAAAGAATACATTATAAAATTTAATGATATCGGGTTAGATACCGCCTATCAAACAACAGCTTCCGGTAAAGTCACACAAGAAGAAAACTTTAAATTGAGTGATCAGTTCGATTATTATGGGGATATTCATTTAAAAGCATCAGAACAATTTTTAACTTTTGATGGTGCAACTCGAATTAATCACGAATGTGAGCAGTTTGCTAAAAACTGGATGAAATTTAGAACAGATATTGATCCTGAAAATATTCAAATTCCAGTAAATAATAATATGAAAGATTTAGATGGAAACCCAATTGCCGTTGGAATTGTTTTAAGAACAACTTCTGATTACGATAGTCTTGGTATTTATCCAGCTTTTTTATCTGCTTTAAATAACAAAGATGATAAAATTCTGTTTACATCTTCAGGTGTTTTAACCTATAATTCAGGAGCTTCTGAATTTAGAATTGCATCTAAAGATAAATTAGTGAATAGAGCTGAAA
>Ga0316209_1002163_pt1 | contig 16722 bp, 17 predicted proteins | sample 6monopyrite_MG_FD_204945 | JGI IMG/M metagenome (GOLD analysis project Ga0316209, IMG submission 204945) | Microbial mat bacterial communities from mineral coupon in-situ incubated in ocean water Damariscotta River, Maine, United States -... | ecosystem: Environmental > Aquatic > Marine >...
CATCACACATTTATGGTCAGCCAAAAGGGAAACAGGGCAGAAAGCCGTAGCTGTAAAGTCTTGCACCAGGGTCGACAAGGCGCACTCTAGACACCGCTTATTTTAGAAAAAAATACAGAGAGCCTGTGCCCTGTTTTTTGAAGCAGAAATAAAAATGACCTGGCATAATAGCCAGGTCATTGATTTATATGGTGGGCCGTGAGCGACTTGAACGCTCGACCATCGGATTAAAAGTCCGGTGCTCTACCAACTGAGCTAACGGCCCATATTTTTTCAATTCTTTGCAAGCCATCCATGGCGACGCAGTGGTGCAACATAAAAACACCTGCCTGACCTTCCATGGTCAGGCGTTAATCGCTCCTTAAACCGCGATTAACCCAACTGAGCTAACGGCCTAAATTCATTAATATTCTATGAATACGAAGGCGCGAATCATACATGGAGTTGGGCAAAAAGACAATATCATCTAAGACGAATATATCAATTAAATATACATTGTCGGGTCAGCTATCCCCAGGTCCTCAAAGCCTTTGCGCCTTAACTGGCATGAGTCACAGTGACCACAGGCTTCACCCAATTCATTCGCCTGATAGCAGGAAACGGTGGTCGCGTAGTCCACACCAAGTTCGCTGCCTATACGAATAATATCAGCCTTACTTTTATCAATTAAGGGAGCATGAATTTTTAACTTGTTTCCCTCTACGCCGGCTTTCGTTGCCAGGTTAGCCATAACTTCGTAAGAGCGGATGAATTCTGGACGACAATCTGGATAACCTGAATAATCAACGGCGTTCACACCAATAAATATATCCTGTGATTCTTTTACCTCAGCAATGGCAAGCGCATAAGATAAAAACAAAGTATTTCGTGCCGGGACATAGGTAATGGGTATACCCTGATCTTCCTCATCAAAATCAGGCACATCTAACGATTCATCTGTTAATGCCGACCCCGACATTACACCTTCGTCTATCTGGAGAATTTGATGACTCACAGAATAATGTTCCGCAATTTTTTCAGCCGCATTAATCTCGGACAAACTTCTCTGTGCATAGTTGAAACTGATCGCATGGCAGTCAAAATTCTGATTCGCAAGCGCGAGGACCGTTGCTGAATCCAGACCACCTGATAACAACACGATAGCTTTTGATGCTGAATTAGACACCCGGCTTGTCTCCCCATAAATATTTATGCAACTGAAATTGAAAACGTACGTTTAATTGATCACGCAAGATCCACTCTGCTAATACGGTTGCATCTTGTTGTTGATAGGCAGGAGAAAATAAGACTTCGCATCTATCAGTAAGATTCTGCTGCTCGATTAGCTGCTTACTCCACTGATAATCTTTTTCATCACAAATTACAAATTTAATCTGGTCTTGCTTATTTAGCAGATTAAAATTTTCGAATTTATTTTTGCTGTCTTCGTTTGAAGCTGGCGTTTTAACATCAAGCACTTTTACCACTCGTTGATCAACCTTATCAACAAGGATGGCACCACTGGTTTCTAACGAAACCGAATAGCCTGAATCACAAAGTTTTCGTAATAATTCAATGCAGTTTTTCTGTGCCAGCGGTTCGCCGCCCGTGACCATGACGTGTGAAGCATTATAGCGCTCAATGTCGTTGATGATAGCGTCAACATCCATCCACTCACCACCAGTAAATGCGTATTCTGTATCGCAATAGGTGCATCGCAATGGACACCCCGTCAAACGGATAAAGACAGTAGGCAAGCCTACATTTAACGCTTCACCTTGTAATGAGTAAAATATTTCGGTTATTTTCAGGCGAACCTGCTGATTAGACATGAAACAAGGTTACGAAGGATTAATGCCCTTCTCTCTTAATCCGCTGTAACCGCTCATTGGCTTTTTTAGCGACGGTTGTATCTGGATACAATGTGATAACTTGCTGTAATGCCTCACGAGCAGCAGACCAGTTTTTTAGTTCAAAGTAAACATAACCAATCTTTAAGCGCGCTCCCGAATTTTTTGTACTTTGCGGGAATTGTGCGATAAGTTGCTGAAATGCAGATAACGCTTTTTTATAGTCACGTGAAACATAGTTGGCTTCACCCAACCAGTACTGCGCATTATCAGAATATTTACTGTTTGGGTAACTCGCTTTGAATTGCTCAAACGCGGTGATCGACTGCTCGTATTGACCTTCTTTCAATAACGCAAAAGCTTTTGAATAAGCGCTTTGTCCATCGCTATCACCCACAACAGGAACCACAGCGACAGCCGATACAGGTTTCGTTGAATTAGGCGGTGGCACAGGAGCAACAGCTCCGACACTTCGCCCACCAGCCTCGACATTATTAATACGTCGATCCATATCCAGATACAGATTACGCTGACGCTGCTTCATACTTTCCAATTCATATTCCTGCTGCTCAGTCTGCTCTCGCAAGGCTGAAATTTCTTCACGTAACGACTGCAACATCTCAGTTTGCTCTCGTAATACATCCGAACTAAGCATACGTTCAAGACGCTGGATACGTTGTTGCTCGCTCAGATTAGCAAGACTGTTGTCAGCCGCAATTACATGACCAGTCAACACCAGGCCACAGGCTGCAAAGCCAATCGTCTTTAAAGTGTGCATTTTTGTAGAATATTTCATTCAAGGAACCTGCTTTTAATAAACCTGCTTTAATAAACCTGCTTTAATAAACCTGCTTTAATAAACAATCTCTACACGGCGATTTAAACTCATAGACTCTTCATCGTGACCGAACGAAACCGGTTTTTCTTCACCATAACTGATGATAGAAATCTGGTCTTTATTGGCACCCTCAAACAACATTAACTGCTTGACTGCCTGCGCACGTTGCTCGGCTAATGCCACATTATACTCGCGTGTGCCGCGTTCGTCCGCATGACCTTCCAGCCGGACACTGGCATTTGAATTAAAGGACAGGTATTTACCGTGATGTTTAACCAGTTCTACGTAGTCGTCATCGACTGAGTTGCTGTCATACGAAAAATAAACAATTTTTTCAAATAGCACATTGTTTGCATCATTGATTGCATTCTCCGCGTACGATACCAATTTGCCGCCTTCCAGCGCCATACCACCTAAACCTGATTCCCCAGCGATACCACCGGCAGATGCGCCATCTGCACTGTCACTGCCTGCAGCACTACCGCCACCAGTTGTACCTTCATCAGGTTTAATTCTGTCACCACAGGCAGTAATTGCTAATGCCATTACTGATATCAATAATAATTTTTTCATCTAAACAACCTCATTAATAATTTATGCTAGGGCACCTTTAATTAAGTCTCATAAATTCTGGCGATACCCAAGAGCCAGAATCAAGGCATTGCTTTGAAAGCATGCTTATTGCATGGTAAAAAGCGATAACGCAGAGTCTGTCTATTGGGTATCGCCCCACAGGGCGGATTTTTAAGCGTACATTTTCTGCGTTATGTTCCTTATGAATGCAATAAGCATTCACTGCGAAACATGTCTTGAATATGTACGCTTAAAAATCCGCAGAATCTATGATACTTAATCAAAGGTGCCCTGGATCTATTTTTTCACATTTTACACGACGAAACCCAGGCTTAATACCTGACAGCAGCCCAGGACGGTTCGCGTACTTCACCATCAGAAAAAGCCAATCGCTGTTTCTGTCGGCCATCGACAGAAACAGCAGCAAGCACTGCCTGCCGACTTTCCTGTGAAGCAAATAAAATCATACTGTTATTCGGTGCGTATACAGGAGATTCATCCAGTGGACCCTCTGTTAGTATTCTTGATGATTTCGTCGCCAGTTCTAAAACAGCAATTCGATAAACCGACCCCTCACCATGAACATACGCAACATATTTACCATCTGCAGAAACACTGGCACTGGCATTATATGCTCCTTCGTAAGTGAGTCGCTCAGGTTTCGCACCTGCCACCGCTTTTTGTCTATACAACTGAGGCTTACCACTTCGGCTAGACGTATAAATAATGGAATCTCCATCTGTGGTCCAGACTGCTTCTGTATCAATTGACCAATGACTGGTTACACGTTGCAATTTATTACCACTTAACGTTAAAACGTAGATGTCAGGATTACCGTCTTTAGACAGTGTCATTGCCAGCTTTTTACCATCAGGTGACCAGCTCGGCGAACCATTTAAACCTGTAAATTTCGAACGACTTTTACGAACGCCTGTACGAATATTATGCGTGAATATTTCGGCCTGACCACTTTCAAATGAAACATATGCTAATTGTGAACCGTCTGGTGACCACACCGGTGACATAACAGGTTGATCAGATGTCAGTAATGTTTGAGGGTTATAACCATCGGTATCAGAAACCTGTAACCGTGAGCTGGTACCAGATTTACTGCGCTTTGCTGTGACATAAGCAATGCGAGTACTGAATGCACCTGGCAGACCTGTAATATGAGTGAATATATAATCACTAATCTGGTGTGAAACATCTCTTAATGTTTTATCCGTTGCAGTAAAACTATAACCCAATACCTGTTTTGCTTTTAATATATCAATCAAGCGGAATTGTATCTGATAATTTCCATTTACCTGCTTAGTTACATCACCGATAACAATATGATCCATTCCTGCAATTCGCCAGGTTTTATAATGCACATCTGCCAGTTTCTGCGGACGAGCAATCAGATCTTTTTCGGCAACCGGAGAAAATTTACCACTTCGCGCTAAATCAGATACAACGATTGCAGAAACATCACCGTTGGCTGCTTTTGCTGCACCATTCCATTTGAAAGGAATAACGGCAATCGGTAACGCACCTTCAAAACCTTCGGTGATATCTATCTTTAAAACGGCCTGAGCAACTGAAGTAAAGCTCAGACAAAACAAACTTATTATTATTTTTTTTATCATGTTATATCTTTTATCCATTATCTTTAAAACGACTAACCACCGTATACAAAACAAACTTTGTTACTACATTACTATCACGGCTTAAATTTAAAATATATTTCTCTGTCAAATAATTCCGGATCAGGCGGTCGCGGCAACGGAGAAGCTTTACGCACTGCACGTTCAACGGATCGCTGAAATGCGTTATCACTAGTACATGACTGAACTTTAACATCTAACACATCACCGGACATAGTCTGTGTCACGAACACTTCGCAACTTTGCCCTGCAGCTGTTGATACTGGGCGCAACCAGTTATTTTCAACTTTTTGCGTAATATCCATAACATATTGCTGGCGTTGCGTCTGCAATCTGGCCGCACGTTCCGCCTGCTTTCTTGCTTCTTCTTCCTGGCGCTCCTCTTCAAACAAAGCGCGCTCCATTTCAGCTTTTTCTTCAGCTCGTCGTTTGCGCTCTTCTTCTGCTTTGCGTTTTTTTTCAGCGGCTACTCGTTCACGTTCCTTTTGCTCTCGCGCTTTTTGTTCTCTTACTTTTTTCTCTTTGGCCTCTTTTTCCTTTAATGCCTTTTCTTCAGCTAACTTTTCCTTTTTGAGCTTTTCTTCTTTTTTCGTTTTAGCTAAAGCCAGTTTTTTCTTTTCTGCTGCTTTATTATCCCTTACCTTCTTCTCTTCTGCTTTTTTCTTTTCTAGTGCCAGCTGCTCTTTTTTCCTGGCAGCCTTTATTTCTTCCAATTTTTTCTGCTCGGCCTGTTTTTTCAGGCGCTCTTTCTTTTTGACAGATTCATCATATTTTTTTACATCTACTGCAACAGCGTCAATAATTTTATGCTTTTGCGCATTAGGCATGGGCGGTGGTTCATTATTGGAAAGATTTAATCCCAACAATAACGCCAGACCGAGATGCACCAAAACAACCATGGCAAGTATCCACGGGTGTTTTTTTATTTCAACAAATAAATCGGATGAATTCATAGCACTAAATTTAAGGCTGCTCTGTCATCAGGCCAACCTTTTCCACACCTGCTGTCTGCAATAACACCATAGCAGTGGTGACCGAACCATAATCTACATCTTTGTCACCACGCACCAGTACCGGTGTTAGTGGCTTTTGCTTTAATACCAGAGCAACGCGCTGTGCGACCACTTCATCACTAATCGGTTTTTTCAAATTATCGCCAACGTTCAAATAATACTCACCGGATTTACTCACGGTCAGTATTACCGGTTCCAGTTGATCTGGCGGTAAAGAATTTGCTGCCAATTGAGGCAGTTCAATCACAACACCTTGCTGTATAACTGGCGCTGTAATCATAAATATAATCAACAAAACCAGCATAACATCGATGTAAGGCACAACGTTTATTTCGCAAACTGCGCGACGCTTTTTAGCCATATGATAACACCACCTTAGTTGTCTTCCGTAACATTGCTTTGCCGCTGCAGAATGGTTGCGAACTCTTCAGCAAAGTTTTCATAGGTACTGGACAGCCGATCCACTTTTTCAGCATATCGGTTATAAGCAATAACAGCGGGAATTGCGGCAAACAGGCCCATCGCCGTTGCAATTAACGCTTCAGCAATGCCAGGTGCCACCATAGCAAGGCTTGCATGCTCAACTGCACCCAGGGCAATGAATGAACGCATAATACCCCACACAGTTCCAAACAGACCAATGTACGGACTGATTGATCCGATAGTCGCCAGTAACGACAAATGTGAATTCAGGTAATCTTCTTCTCTTGCAACGGCGACTTTCATACTTCGCTGAACACTTGCCAGCATCATTTCAGTATTCGTTTTACTTTTATGAGTGCGGATATACTCAGCAAAACCTGTCTCAAAAATTCGAGCAACACCACGACGCGCATCCGTTTTTCGTTTCACCTGCTGATAAAGGTCAGACAAATTAATCCCCGACCAGAACTGATCTTCAAATCGTATTGCTTCTTCTGTAGCGAGTTTCAATATTTTAGATTTTAGCGTAATAATAACCCACGAAAGCACTGACGCACTCAAGAGAATAAACATCACTATTTGCACTAAAAAACTGGCGCGCGTGACCAGGGAAAACAGTGACATCTCAGCTTCCACAATGAAACTCCTTATTAATTTTTTCTTTTATTGATGCAGGAATGCTTTCAGGTTTAAACGTTTCAGTTTTAAGACAGGCGATTTTGATATCTGCCTCAGCTAATACAGCCCCAGCAACATTATCATTTTGAAGTGACGACGCAAGTTGAACCGTTTGTTTGAATAGAACACTTGCTTTACGCAGTGAGGTAATCGATGTGATCACGTTTAACTCGTCATTAAATCTGGCTGGTTTCATATATTGAATATTGGCGCTACGCACCGCAAAAATAATACCCAGCTCTTGTTGTAATTGGTCCTGTTGAAAACCGAAGCTACGCAAAAGTTCCGTGCGTGCACGTTCCATAAATTTCAGGTAGTTAGCGTAATAAACCACCCCACCTGAATCGGTATCTTCGTAATAGACACGAACAGGCCAGGAAAATTCCTTTGTAATGGTTTTATTTTTGGTGCTCATTAGCTATTTTATTATTATTGTTTAGCCGTTTTTTAGTTATACAACTAACTTACTCAAACATGTCGGGGTCTTGCACACTTTCTTTTTTTACCTTATCCGGTGCACTTAAGCCAAAATGTTTATACACATTTGAGGTAGCAATGCGCCCTCGTGGCGTACGCATTAAATAGCCCTGCTGAATCAGATACGGTTCGATAACATCTTCAATCGTATCACGCTCTTCACCGATAGCGGCTGCAAGATTCTCAACACCGACTGGACCACCATTAAATTTTTCGATGATGGCAAGCAATAATCGCCTGTCCATTATATCAAAACCCAATGGATCAACCTTTAGCAGCGCCAGCGCTTTTGCTGCAACATCTTCATTAATTTTACCGTCGGCTTTAACTTCAGCATAATCGCGAACTCGGCGTAACAGGCGATTGACAATACGTGGCGTACCACGTGCACGACGCGCAATTTCACCGGCACCCTCATCGTCAATTTCCACATTCAAAATATCAGACGAACGCTTCACGATATGGCACAGATCATTTAAACCATAAAAATCAAGACGTAACACAATACCGAAGCGATCACGTAAAGGCGATGTCAACGAACCGGCACGTGTTGTTGCACCAACAAGTGTGAAAGGTGGCAGATCCAGTTTGATTGATCGTGCAGCCGGACCTTCGCCAATCATAATATCCAGCTGATGATCCTCCATTGCCGGATACAATACTTCTTCGACGACTGGACTTAATCGATGAATTTCATCGATAAATAAAACATCATGGGGTTCCAGATTAGTTAATAATGCAGCCAGGTCACCTTGTTTTTCCAGCACTGGACCCGAAGTAGAATGCAGATTCGCAGCCATCTCATTGGCAACGATATGTGCCAACGTGGTTTTACCCAACCCTGGCGGACCAAAAAATAATATGTGATCCAGCGCTTCATTACGTGCTTTCGCGGCCGGTATAAAAATATCCAGTTGTTCTGTCACCGCAGGTTGGCCGCGGTAATCTTTAAGATACTGCGGCCGAATGGCGCGATCAATAGCGACTTCACCTTCCGCATTTGCTGCTGACAATATCGGGTTATCGCTCACTGCTATGCCGACCCCTGCAGTGCTTCACGAATAATTTCTTCCGTGGATTTATCATCGACATCAAGATTACGAATCATCTGACTGGCTTGCTGTGCCTTATAACCGAGAGAGATTAATGCACTCACCGCGTCATTCACCGGATTGACTGCTTTTTCTATTACTTGAGCACCATTTGTCAGTTTAATAGAGTCATCTTTTTCCAGACGATCTTTTAGTTCAATAACCAGACGTTCTGCGGTTTTTTTACCCACGCCGGGCAACCTGGTCAGGGCTTTACTGTCTTCTTCGACAATACAGCGAGTAAAATCTTCTGCGCTCATACCGGATAAAATCGTTAACGCCAGTTTAGGTCCGACGCCACTAATCCGTATCAGGTTACGAAACATCTGACGTTCTGAAAGCGAATAAAAACCGTATAACAACTGTGCATCTTCACGCACCACTAAATGAGTGTGTAAGGTAATGCTTTCACCGCACTCAGCTAGATGATAAAAGGTCGACATCGACGCTTCAAGTTCGTAGCCCACGCCCTGCACATCAACCAAAATCGAAGGCGGTTGTTTCTCCAGTAAAATGCCCGTCAATCGTCCTATCATCGCCAGCGACCACCTCGCACTTTATTTGCGATACCCAATGATTTAATCTGCATATGATTAGCATGACAAACAGCAATAGCCAGGCCATCCGCCTCATCACTCTGTGGCACAAAATCCAGTTTTAATAATATTTTCATCATCTGTTGTATCTGTTGTTTATCAGCAGAACCATTGCCAACGACAGCTTTTTTAATGGCACGCGGCGTATATTCGCCGACCGCCAACTGCGCACTTACACCGGCACAGATAGCCGCTCCTCTGGCCTGACCTAATTTGAGTGCCGAATCCACGTTTTTATTCACAAATACCTGCTCAATTCCCATAGTCTGCGGTTGCCATTCTTTTATTACATCACACAGTTGATTGAAGATAGAACCCAGTCGGTCAGGCAGTTCATCACCTTTGATATTGAGGTATCCACTGGCAATATAATCGTGTCGAAATCCATCGCTGTCGATAACGCCATACCCGGTACACCTTGAACCGGGGTCTATGCCTATTATGCGGGTTTTTTCTATCACTTTTGCTTTATATGGCTGTGGCCGATATGGGTGATTTATTGTTGTTATTGTTTATTGGAGTCTACCATTGCGAAGGGTTGTGGGTTAAGGGTTTTCTTGTTTGTTTATCTTTGTTTGGGTTTTGAATTCTCAGCTAGTGGGATTAGTGATTTGTACAGTTCTTTCTTTTATTTACTTGTGCATTGCGGTATTCGCCCCGCAGTCGAGTTACTCTTTTTCAACAGCAAAAAAGAGTAACCAGAAAATGCCGCCACGTCAGCTGCGCCCCTACGGGGTTCCCATTTAGGGTACGGGGTTATCATGCTGGTCCAGAACTCGCAAAAGACGCTCAGACAGCTGGACCAGACCGCCCATGATAACCCCGCACCCTAAATGGCTTGCTGAGGTGGGAGGAAGGGAAAAGTCAAAAACAGCGTTTTATTAGGCAGAGGCATTTATTTTATTAGCCCTCGTTCTTTGTTGTTTCGTAGTTTTGGATTTGCTTGGTTTCGTTTTTTTCTTTTGACTGACATCCCCTTTTCGTTTGCTGAATTTGGCGGCATTGGTAGCGCAATATTTGCAAGCTCGGCGTTGTAGTCTTGCGCGCCCGGATGGCGCATCAGGCCGGGCGCGTAGGCAATGCCGCCAAATTCAGGCACCCGAAGGGCAAACGATGCGGGGCGGCCTTTTTTGGTTACTTTTTGGGGCTGCAGCCAAAAAGTGACTCGCCAGTGGGGCGAGACCCACAATGCCAAAGTAAAAAAAGAAAGAAATGTACGAAACGCCAAATCTACAAAGCTGGGAATAAGAAAACAAAACAATTAAGCGAAAACAAAAAAGTCAGGCTAAAAAATCGGCTCAGCCTCAAACAACGGCGTCACCGTATCCTGATCAAACTTCCCCGTCTGCAAAAAGATAATCACCTGCTCCGCCGCCCGTTTGGACATTAGAATACTCAAATGTGATTCCCGCATAATAATGGCATCAGTCGCCCCTCTTAACTCGGTTTCTTCTACAGAAACCGTACCATCATGCGGTAATTTAGGCCCGCCAGCAACAAGCCCCATACCAATTGGAATCGTACCAGCAATCACACCGATGTCCTGCCAGCCTTTCCAGTCGGGCACATCACCCGACAGACCATTTACATGGCTTTGCCCCAACATCCACCGTGTCATTGGATGCGCATTAATACGTTTACCCACGGCGCTACCATTAACGGGTGACGCCAGTAATACAATGCGACCTTTTTTATTAAAAGGGAACTGATCAAATAGATGTAGCGTGATAATGCCACCAAAACTATGTGCCACTATATGGACGATGGGCGCATCGATATTGTTGATGAAGTCGTTAAGTTTTACTGCGATTTCGGCGGGCGGTTTACCCCAGACGTGGTAGTTGAACATGTGGCATTCGTATCCGGCATTTTTCAGACGGTTACGTAACCTTAATAGATCAACGCCTGCGACACTCCACAGGCCATGAACTAAAACTACGGCTTCACGCATAGACAGGTAAGCACGCGTTAGGGCGAAACTTCCAGCATGCGATCAAGTGCCAGTTTTGCCTGTTTGGCAACGTCGGCAGGCACACTGACGGGATTAACCACATGACCATCGACCAGGTTTTCAAGCACCCACGCCAGATGTTGCGGATCGATACGAAACATGGTGGAACACATACAAACATTGGGTGACATGAAATGTACATTTTTACCTTCATGTTTAAATTGCTCATGTAATCGATTGACCAGGTTTAACTCGGTTGCCACCAGCCAGCGCGTATTTTTTTCTGCATTGGCGATGGTATTAATTATGTACTCTGTCGAACCAATATAATCCGATTTCTGGCAGACTTCAAACGGACTCTCGGGATGTGAGATTATTTTTGTTTGCGGATATTTCTGTTTGAAATTATCAATTTGTTCTGGTTGAAACATTTGATGCACTGAACAAAAACCTTTCCACAAAATTATTTTTGCCTGCTGGATTTGCTCGACCGTTAAACCGCCAAGAGGTTTATCATAATCCCATACCACCATCTCACGCAGTGGGATATCCATGGTAAAACCTGTGTTTCTACCCAGGTGCTGATCCGGGAAAAATAGTATTTTTTCTTTCTGCCTGAAACTCCATTCCAGCACATTACGTGCATTGGTCGAAGTACAAACAATCCCGCCATGCTCTCCGCAGAAACCTTTTAAATCAGCCGCAGAGTTAATGTAGGTAACCGGTGTGATGGTTTCTTCTGCATCCAGAATTTCAGATAATTCCTGCCAGGCGCGTTCCACGTTTTGTAGATTCGCCATATCCGCCATCGCACAACCGGCTGACAGATCCGGCAGGATAGCCACCTGCTCGGGGCGAGACAAGATATCGGCAACTTCTGCCATAAAATGCACGCCACAAAAGACAATATAATCCGCTTTAGATGAAGCGGCCTGGCGAGAGAGTTTTAGCGAATCACCGGTAAAATCAGCATGCCTGAAAACTTCATCACGCTGATAATGGTGCCCTAAAATGACCAGGCGATCACCCAGTTTTTCACGCGCAGCAAGTATTCGAGATTCACAATCGTCATCATTGAGTAGCGTATAAGGTTGTATGGCTGCGCTCATGTTTTTATACCTTTACTATTGGCTATCTTCGGCTTTCTCGACCTTACGCAATTTCAAATTTAACTCGCGTAACTGCTTCGTTGTAACCGGCGCCGGTGCCGAAGTTAACAGACAGGCAGCTGATTGCGTTTTAGGGAAAGCCATCACATCACGAATCGAGCTAGCACCGCTCATCAGCATGATCAAACGATCCAGACCAAACGCCAGACCGGCATGCGGTGGACAACCGTATTTGAGTGCCGTCAACAAGAAACCAAATTTTTCTTCGGCTTCTTCTTCGGAAATACCTAATATATCAAAAACAGCATTTTGCATATCTATCTTATAGATACGCTCAGAACCACCGCCTAACTCTGTTCCGTTTAACACCATATCATAAGCACGTGAAAGCGCGGCGCCAGGGTTAGCTTTAAATAGCTCTACGGATTCAACCGATGGCGATGTAAACGGATGGTGCAATGCGGTCCAGTCACCCTGACTATTCTTTTCAAACATGGGGAAGTTAACCACCCATAATGGCTGCCATGCTTCATCAACCATCTCCATATCATGACCGATTTTCACTCGTAACGCGCCAATTGATTCATTAACAACATGAGTATCACCGGCACCGAAGAATAGAATATCACCTGACTGAGTATCGGTTTTTGCGATAATTTCAGTTAACACTTCATCCGGCAAGAATTTTACGATAGGCGATTGTAAACCTTCACGACCGGCTGCAACGTCATTCACCTTGATCCACGCCAGACCCTTCGCACCATATCGACCAACGTAATCAGTATATTGGTCAATTTTTTTACGAGATAATTCAGCCCCACCCGATACTTTAAGAACAACGATACGCCCTTCGGGATCATTCGCAGGTCCAGAGAAAACTTTGAATTCAACGTCTTTCATTACTTCAGCGAGATCGACCAGCTCAAGTGGAATACGCAGGTCCGGTTTATCTGAACCGAAGCGCAACATCGCTTCGCTATAGTCCATGCGTGGGAACGGACTGGGTAATTCAACATTCAGTACTGACTTAAACAGGCCACTGATCATTTTTTCCATGGCTTCCATCACGGCATTTTCATCCATGAAGGTGGTCTCGATATCGATCTGGGTAAATTCGGGCTGACGATCAGCTCGCAGATCCTCATCACGAAAACAGCGCACGATCTGATAATAACGATCCATGCCCGACATCATTAATAACTGTTTAAACAACTGCGGTGATTGAGGTAAGGCAAAAAAACTACCCTGATGAGTACGTGAAGGCACAAGATAATCACGCGCCCCTTCTGGTGTGGCTTTGGTCAACATCGGTGTTTCGATGTCCCAGTAACCGTCTTCTTCCAGATGGTTACGAATATATCGCGTTACCTGGCTGCGCATGCGCATACGTGCCTGCATTTCATCACGACGCAGATCAATATAGCGATACTGCAGACGTAGATCATCATGCACGCCGACATCATCTAACTGGAATGGTGGCGTTTCTGACGCATTTAACACTTCCAGGTCCAGACCCAGAATTTCAATTTGACCAGAAGTCAGTTCTGGATTTGCTGTCCCTTCAGGACGCAGACGCACCCGACCGGTCATCTTTAACACGTATTCATTTCGTACATGTTCAGCAATCTCGAATATTTCTGCGCGATCAGGATCAAATACCACCTGAACCAGACCTTCACGATCTCGTAAATCAATAAAGATAACACCACCGTGATCTCGGCGACGATTGACCCAGCCACAAAGTGTGACTTCCTGATCGAGTAATTCTTCGGTTACTGCTCCGCAATAATGACTGCGCATGTATTAATCCAGTTGGTTGTGAGAAATGACACTTGTGTCAGTTCTTAGTTAGTTAAACGATTGATTTTACCGTATTTGGGGGGAATAGTTGTAAGTTTTAAGTTGCAAGCTTGAAGTTATAACATTGGCTTCTACTTATAACTTTCAACTTGCAACTTAAAACTACTTTTTCTTCACTTTTTTTGCTTTTGTTGAGTCACCGGCAGGCTTTTTCGCTGGTTGTTTAGGTTCACTGGCCTTTTTATCTGATTTTGCGTCACCGGCAACATTCTTTTTATTACCCGATTTAAAATCAGTTTCGTACCAGCCACCACCTTTAAGACGAAACGCTGCAGCAGAGACCTTTTTCTTCATGGTCGATTTTCCGCAGGCCGCACATTTCTTTAGCGGCTTATCACTAATCTTCTGCAACACTTCTTCCTCGTGTCCGCAATTGCTACATTGGTATTCGTAAAATGGCATAGGTCGCTCGACTCAAAACATTAGCGCGTGATTATATATGCCCCGGTATGGGCACAGCAACACCCAAAATTAATGATAATTAATCTGAGTTGCCTTAAGCTTGCGCCATGAAACCTGCCCCGACTAAAATTAACGCCGCACAAAAAACCGTATTGATTACCGGTTGCTCGACAGGCATCGGTTATTGCGTTGCCAAGGGCCTCAAAAAACGCGGATACCGAGTTATCGCCACGGCGCGACGTGAGGAAAGCGTTAAACAGCTAACCGATGAAGGCTTTGAAAGCTTGCTACTGGATGTATCCAGCAGCGAATCCATCCACAATGCATTTAAACAGGTCATGCAACTAACCGATGGCCACTTATACGCCCTGTTTAATAATGGTGCATTTGGTTTGCCTGGTGCAGTTGAAGACTTAACCCGTGACAGTTTGAAATACCAGTTTGAAACCAATGTCTTCGGCTGGCTGGAACTCACTAACCTGGTCATCCCCATTATGCGTAAACAGGGATACGGTCGTATTATTCAAAACAGCTCGGTATTAGGGTTTGTCGCTATGCCATTTCGTGGCGCCTATAACGCCAGCAAATATGCCATCGAAGGTTTGAGCGATACCTTGCGGCTGGAATTAAAAGACAGCAATATTTTTGTCAGCCTGATCGAACCCGGCCCGATTACCAGCCGATTTCGCGCCAATGCCGTTATCGCTTTAAAACAACACATCGATATTGAAAACAGTGTGCATCGAGAAAAATATTTAGGTGTACTTGAACGACTCAATAAAGAAGGCCCAGCAGCGCCTTTTACCTTACCTCCCAAAGCCGTGCTGAAACGCGTTATCTATGCACTGGAATCGAAAAAGCCCAAACCTCGTTATTACGTGACTTTCCCGACTTATTTATTTGGTTTTCTTAAACGTCTGCTCAGCGCGCGACAGATGGATATAATATTGGGTAAAGCCGGGAATGATGGTAAGCAATAAAGCTAAAAGATTTAACCACAGAGACACAGAGAGCACAGAGAAAACTTGTATTGTTAGCTGCGCCGTCGGCGCAGCTAACAAAATAAAACTCTGTGTTCTCTGTGTCTCTGTGGTTAACCGTTCTTAAACAAACCTAATCGAAAAAAAAGATCAACCCGCCAACTCAACACGTTCAGCTGGTACAAACTTCAGCTCTGAATCATCCGCTACTATACTGATAATATCGCCAGGCATATATTCACCTTTCAATATCATCTGTGCTAATGGATTCTCCAGATATTGTTGTATGGCACGTTTCAATGGTCTCGCACCGTACACCGGATCAAATCCAGCCTCGCCCAACACATCGATGGCTTCATCAGAAATCTGCAATGTAAAATCCTGATCCTGCAGACGAGCGCCAAGATGCTGTAACTGAATTTTTGCAATGTCACGAATCTGGTCTCTTGCCAATGGATGGAACACAACTGTTTCATCAACACGGTTAATAAATTCCGGTCTAAAATGTTGCCCAACAATCTCCATCACCACATTTTTCAAGCCTTCATAATCATTGTTCGCAGACATTTCCTGAATTTGCTGTGAACCCAGATTAGATGTCATGATGATGACTGTATTTCTGAAATCAACGGTACGTCCCTGACTATCTGTGAGGCGACCATCATCCAGAACTTGCAATAAAATATTAAACACATCGGGATGCGCTTTTTCAATTTCATCGAGCAAAATAACTGAATAGGGTTTACGTCTTACCGCTTCGGTCAGATACCCTCCTTCTTCATAACCGACATAACCTGGCGGCGCACCGATTAAACGTGATACAGAATGCTTCTCCATGTATTCAGACATATCGATACGCACCATGGCATCTTCTGTATCGAACATAAATTTAGCCAGTGCCTTGGTCAGCTCTGTTTTACCGACACCTGTTGGACCAAAAAACATGAATGATCCATTGGGTTTACTGGGATCAGATAAACCCGCACGCGAACGACGAATCGCATTGGCTACTGACGTCACCGCTTCATGCTGCCCAACCACCTGCGCACTGATTTCTTCTTCCATACGCAGTAGTTTTTCCTGTTCACCTTCAAGCATTTTACTGACTGGGATACCTGTCCATCTAGCAACGATTTCGGCCACTTCATCACTGTCAACTTTATTACGTAATAATTGTGATTTATGATCACGCGCCAGTTCTGCTTCAGCAACCTGTGCTATTTGAGCTTCTAGCTCTGGAATCAAGCCGTACTGTA
>Ga0316209_1002164_pt1 | contig 16721 bp, 20 predicted proteins | sample 6monopyrite_MG_FD_204945 | JGI IMG/M metagenome (GOLD analysis project Ga0316209, IMG submission 204945) | Microbial mat bacterial communities from mineral coupon in-situ incubated in ocean water Damariscotta River, Maine, United States -... | ecosystem: Environmental > Aquatic > Marine >...
TCGAGAGGCTTCTAAAATCACTTTAGGAAACATAGGGGAAAGTTGGCTCATTTTAAAAAATAAGTTGGTATATACCCGCCCACATTTTTATCTGGATTAACGCTCAAATTCATTCTTTTGTTCTTAGAGGATTTATCCATCAATCTTCAGACTCTGCAAACCATTGGATAAATGGGTTTCGACTGTTACCAGCGGCGCCTCGATACCGACCCCGGCTCTGGTATAAATAATGGAAAACGACATACTTCCTTCCCTGGTAGTTTTGGCAATGCCCATTTAAACCAAAACCTTTGAGTTTGCCAATCAGCGTTTGTCACAGCTCGCGGTGAAAGATTGTCCCCACGCTCAAAAAGGGTAGTAAAAAATAGATGTCAATGCACACTCGCTAGTCCCTGGTGAAGCATCGATGTTCGACCTTATCAGGTTTTACCGCTAAACTGACCATTAAGTAGATGGGGCAGAACAAAAAGGTATTGAAAATGATCTATCCGGGCAGTTGCCACTGCGGCAAAGTTCGTTTTGAAGTTGAAGCGCCCGATTCGGTCGAGGTCGAAGACTGTAACTGCTCCATCTGCGCCAAGGCGGGGTTTCTGCATTTGATTGTTCCCCTGACCAGATTCAAATTGCTGAATGGCGAACAAGCGCTAACAACCTACAGATTTAACACTGGCGTAGCCAAACATGCTTTTTGCAAACATTGCGGCATCAAAGCTTTTTATACGCCGCGCTCCAACCCCGACGGAATGGCCGTCAATTTGCGTTGCCTTGATGTGCAGCCAGGGTCCGTGAGCATTGTCCCGTTTGACGGTCAGAACTGGGAAGCCAACGCACACGCTCTAGCGCACAAAAGCAGCTAACGCTAAATTCATAAAAAGTGTTTGCCTGAGCGATCCATCAGTGAGTACACTGAGCCCTCTTTTACCCCAGTACCTGAATCAATGACACACAAAGACAAACCAGATCGACCGGCCAGTTCGAACGCCGAATGTCGCCAGGATCAGTTAATGCAACGGCTCGGCGAGGTGTTTCGCCACCAGGTGCCTTTTCATAATCTGATTGGGTTTGAGTTTGACCAGATTTCACCTGACAGCTGTCGTATCAGTTTCGTCAAAAAACCGGAACTCATCGGTAATTATGTGCAGGGAATTTTGCACGGCGGTGTCTCTGCCACTGCGCTTGATGTAGTCGGCGGGGTCATGGCTGCAGCGGGTATGCTAGGAAAAAACCTGACCGCCAGCGAAGAATTGATCGCCAGAAAAATCGCCAAGATTGGCACTATCGATTTACGGGTCGACTATGTTCGGCCCGGTCGCGGCGAAGCTTTTTATGCCAAAGCCCGGTTGCTGCGCAGCGGCAACAAAGTCGCCGTGGTACGCATGGAGTTGCATAGCGAAGACGACACCCTGATTGCACTGGGTACTGGCACCTACATGACCGGCTGAGCCTGAACGCGGCGTCATCGGGGCCGTCCCACCACTTAATATTAAGAGAACGTATGAGTTCGAATAAAGATCCAAGCGGCTGGTTTTTTGGCATCGGTGCCTTTGTCTGGTGGGGACTGGTTCCTATTTATTTCAAAGCGGTCGCCACTGTTCCCGCCGAAGAAATCCTAGCCCACCGTATCGCCTGGAGCGTACCGGTAACTCTGCTGTTTATGTTGCTGCTAAGAAAGCGTGTGCTTATTACACAAATTCTGGCCGACAGAAAACTACTGCTGGGATTGACCGCTTCGACCGCGCTGGTTTCGTGTAACTGGTATGTTTTTACCTGGGCGGTGACTCATGAGCGGATATTGGCTACCAGTCTTGGTTACTTTATCAACCCAATCATGTCGATTCTAATGGGGGTTATTCTACTCGGCGAAAAGCTAACTCGAATGCAGTGGATGGCGGTAGCTGCTGTTTCTCTGGGAGTAATTAATCAAATCGTTAACTTTGGCGAGGTGCCCTGGATTGCGTTAAGCCTGGCCACCTCTTTTGCGCTCTACGGGTTTATCCGCAAGCAGCTGGCGGTGGATTCTCTGAATGGTTTGTTGCTGGAAACCAGCATCGCATTGCCGTTTGCCGGTGGTTATATTGTATGGAGCCTGTTTAATCAGTCTGCGTTCTTCTTAGACCAGACGGTTGAGCTGGATCTACTGTTAATGAGTGGCGGCGTCATCACCGCGGTCCCCTTGATCTGGTTTGCCCAGGCCGCTCGAACAATTCCCCTTAACAGCGTGGGCTTTTTGCAGTTTATAGCCCCTTCGCTCACGTTTTTACTGGCGACACAGGTTTATGATGAAGCGCTTGGGGGAAAGCAGCTGTTGAGTTTTGCGTTTATCTGGGTCGGTCTGGCGCTGTATTTGCTGAAGCCGCTTAGCCTGCTGCTAAAACGGCCAAAGCAAATCGAATAGGCGTTAATTGAAAGCGTTAAGACTAGCCCATCTGGCTCAGCCACTAGCTAACGATACGGGTGCCAAATTCGCCAGTTCCTTCGGCAACCGCCAGAAAAGCGCCTGGATTCCTGCCTGAAACAATTGCGATTGAGCCAACCCCTTGACTGAGCAGCGTCATCGCCTCTTCGACTTTGGGGATCATGCCGCCCTGGATCACGCCGCTTTCAATCAGCCGTCTGGCCTGTTCGCGGTCGACCTCTTTTATGCGGCTGAGCGGCTTGTCCAGATCTTCAAAAACTGCGCCTACAGCAGTGGTCAGCAACAATAAATCGGCTTTAAGCGCTCCTGCGATCTGAACCACGGTGGTATCGGCGTTAATATTGAAAACCCTTCCCTGCTCGCCCAGGCCCAGCGTCGCTATCACCGGGATCACATCCAGCGCCAGCAAGCCGCTGAGTAACTCGGCGTTTATTGCCGTAACGTCACCCACTTCACCAAAATCAATCGGCGCATCGCCACCGCCACTTACCACCACTGGCGGCCTTTTTTCGGCGCTGATTAAGCCGCCCGAAGCGCCGTGGCAGCCAAATGCCGGTAGCCCGGCTTTTGCTAGCTCGGCGGTAAGATTAACATTGACTTCACCGGCTATCGCCTGCTTGACCACCAGCAGATCGGCATCTGAGGTAATTCGGCGACCGCCCACTTTGTTTGGCGTTAATCCATACTTTTGTTGCAGTTCGTTCACTTGCGGACCGCCACCGTGTAATACCACGACTTGCCAGCCGCGCGCGCGCAGTGAACCGATGTTATCGGCCAGGCCTTCTCGTTCGGCCGGATCCAGTAGAACGTCGCCGCCGACTTTGACCACGGCGATTGGCGCAGATTTTTGCATTAATCTGGTTCCCAAAATCAAGGCCACAAGCCGGGTTTATCCAGACCAAAGTGAGCTGGTTTTCCGGTCATCAGATTAAAACTCTGAATCGCCTGACCTGCGCCACCCTTAATCAGGTTATCGATTGCACTGGTCACGCAAAGCGTTCGTTTGCCCGTATCTTCGTCAACGCGAGTGTCAATTCCAATTTCAACCCTAGCCGTACCGGTTACCGCCACCACCTCGGCGGGCGCACCTTTGGGGCGAACATTGGTCAGTATGTGGTCGGCATAATAATCCTGATAGATTTTCTGGATATCGTCCTGATCCATACCCTGTGGCAGGTCGAGTTGCGAAACAGACAAGATACCGCGCACCAGCGGCGCAGAAACCGGTACAAAATCCAGCGAAATATTCTCGGCACCGCCGTGCCTCAGGGTCTGCACGATTTCCGCGCGGTGCTGATGATGCAGTGCTTTGTAGGCTTTAAGGTTGTTCACCCGCACAGCGTGATGTGTGCCCGCCTGAGGTTTAACTCCAGAGCCGGAAGAACCAGTCATGGCGACGGTGCGAATATTGCTGCCTTTGAGCAAATCTGCGCTGGCCAGGGGCAGTAGCCCCATAGCAATGCCGGTAGCGAAACAGCCGGGACTGGCGACGTGTCTTGCGGTTTTTATTGCTGCGCTATTTAGCTCTGGCATGCCGTAAACAAACGTACCCAGCCGCTCGGCGCACGGATGCTCCGGCGCATAATCACGGATGTAATCACTCAGATTTTCCAGCCTGAAATCACCCGACAGGTCGATAATTTTAACGTCCAGGTCAAATAGCTCCATCGCTACCCGTGCGGTGATAATGTGCGGCATCGCCAAAAAGACGATGTCGGCGCCTTCTACGCAATCGCGCGGGCTGATATCCTGCATCTTGATATGGTCATAACCGGGCAGGTTTCGGTGAACCTGACTGACAGAATCGCCAACGTAATCCTTACTGGAGATACGTAACAGCTCGACGTCGTCACGGACTAAAATGTGACGGAGAATTTCGGCTGCGCCATAGCCTGCGCCGCCAATAATGGACACTTTGATCTTACTCATGGTTTGAATTCCTGTTGCATATTGGTCAAAATTTCCAAGACCCGCTTACTTGATCTCGGACGATTTCCACGTCAGCTGCAGGTTGCGCGATGGAACCCGACTGGCCGTCATTACCGCGGTCTTCGTTTCCGGGAAGAAAGAACGCCGGAAAGTTATGCTTTTTTAGAGTGTGTGTCTATCAATCCTGCGACTTTGGCGAGGCAGGATTGACAAGATTATGCCCAAACAGAAGCGAAGTTACCATATCAAAATGATTAAAATAACCAATACTGAAATGCCGATGGCCGCTAGGGAAAACTTCAATCGAGAGGAGCGGCCGGAATCCTGAACAAAATTGATCTCATCTGCGCAGGCGCCACAATAGCCGGGGTGCATAGAAACAGGCTGATCTTCAAAGGTAATCACATCTTCACAGATTTGACAGGCTGGATAGTGGCCGTGCTGCAACCGCTGTATTTTTTGGCGGATTTGTTCGAGCTCTTCCCGGCAAGCTTTTTCAGTGTGTGCGGCCGCACTCTCTGATGCTGATTGGGGCGGCAGTTCGCTAATTATCAGCTCGTCCGCAGCCAATGGCTGTTTGGACGGCTGTGATGCTTTTATTGTGGCTAATCGTTTTTCAAGGCTGATCGCCCGCCGGGACAATTGGCGCTCAAGGTGCTCTTTGTTTGCCATCGACTTCTCCCTGATAATACAACGGTAACCAAAGATGGCTCACGAAAAAACTGGTTACAATTTAGTCAAGACCTGCTGATACTAGCACTTTGCCGTGGTGCTTGCACTAAGCCAGGCTATAGTATTTTTGTCAATTTAGCCTTAAATTCAACTTCCCGAGACAGACTCTAGTTCTTCTGCGCAATGAGTGCAGTAAACTGTGTGCGGCACCAGCCGTAGTCGTTGCAGGGGTATTTCCTGGCCGCAGGCCTCGCAGATCTGATAGGCTCCCGAGTCAATTCGGGCCAGCGCCCGGCGAATTTGCGCCAGCTCATTTTGTGAAGCGTTTCCCAGCGCCTCCAGCACCTCGTCATTTTCGCGCTCTACCGCCTGCTCGCTCCAGTCGCTGGAAAGCGGCTGATTATGATGACTGACTTCGGCGTCAATGGACCTAATGCGGGATTCGAGCGCCTGCATACGCTCGATTAATTCTTGTTTTAACGATTCAAGGCCGGCCATTCGCTTCCCTCACTAACCAGTTCATTCGGGTGATAATAGATGCTATCAACGACCCATTGTCTAATATTTGACCTAAATCATTGATTGCAGGCATTTATCTCAAGCAACGGTTTTTGTATTCGGTAATAAGAACAAGGGTGGTTGTAATTAAATCCGTTTTCGTGAATTTTTTTTGCTGACTAATCTGGATTTTGTTCCTATAGTTGTATTGGTAATACTGGATAGTTTATTTAATAAAAAAATCTTTCAACCAGATGGGATCAGCCGATGCAGTTAATTCCCGTATTAGAAATACGCCACGGTAAGAGCGTTCATACAGAACCCAAAAATCGGTTCGTCAACCAGGTCGTCAAGCTGGACGCAATGGAGACTGTCGCCAAATGGGTCAATTCGGGCATAAGTCGAATTCATCTGGTGGACGTGGACGGCATTGAATCGGGCGAGCCGGAAAATGTCGACCTGGTTAGCCGTATCAAAAAGACCTACCCCAGGCTGGAGCTGCAGGTACTCGGTGGCATCAAATGCATCGAATCGGCTTATGTGTGGGCAGACGCCGGGGTCGATTATCTGGTATTAACGGGTAAGGCAATGCGGCAGCGGAATTTACTGGACGATATTTGCGTGGAATTTCCGGGTAAAGTACTGGTTGAACTGGACAGCCGTCACGGCAAGGTCGGGATGGGCTCAGGAGAACCCGAGTTTAATCTGACTTCATTGGCCAGCCAACTGGAAGAAGACGGCGTAGTCGGCCTGGTCGTTACTGACGTGCCGGAAAATGGACACGTCAATCTCACCAATCTAATCGCTATCAGCGAAGTCTCTCAGTCGGTCGATATGCCAGTATTTGCAAATGGTGGTATAGAAAAGGTCGCTGACCTGAAACGCGCACTCGACTCTGGCTTGAATAAACTCTCGGGCGTCATCATCGGTAAGGCATTGCACAATGGATTTTGTCTGGACGAGGCTCACCTGCTCATTCAGGAATACAGTTAACCGGGAGTTACACCCATTTCCAACTCCGAGCAGGCTCAGGTATTAGTTCAGGCAAAAATTACCATGAATGAGGCAGGGCTTTATGGATAATAATCTGGTTATTTCTTTGTGAAATATAACCCCCGGTGCGTAGATCCTTTAATATCCGTGCCACCATTTCTCGGGAAGCGCCAACCAGGCTGGCAATATTTTGCTGTGTCAGCTTTTCGTTAATCACCCGCTCGCCGTTTATCTCTTCGGACAGATTCAAAAAGGTCACCGCGATACGACCATACACGTCCATCAGACCAAGCTTTCTAATGGTGTCCGTTGCTTCGACCAATCGCATTGATAAGTTGTGGATCAGGCTCATGGAAAAGGCCGGGTGCTGACTCAAGCAGCGCCGAAAATCAGCCTCAGGAAGAATCCCCAGACGTGAGTCTTCCAGGGTCAGTACCGAAGCAGTTCTCGGGATTGATCTAATCAAACCCAGCTCGCCAAAAAACTCCCCGGCTTTGTGCGTGTTGACGGTAATTTCTTTACCGTTTTCATCGTCCAGATAAATTCTGACGCGACCGCTTAAAACAAAATAAAGGCTGTGAGAATCATCGCCTTCGGTAACAATTTGGGTTTTCTTAGGAAAGTTGCGGCAATTAACGTGCGCCAGGATCGTGTCGACGTCATTTTTGTCGAGCTGTTTGAACAGTTCAAAATCTTTCAGCTGAAACATGACTATCCTCATTGAAACTCAGCGATTACACTCAACACTTTTTTAACCTGCGCTAGCACCACAAGCTGTCGCAGATTATACCCTCGACTTTGAAATGACGACAAATTTCGCGCATTTAGGTAAATAAGTCACAAAAAAAGGGCTTAGAAATCACCAATTTGCACCACTATCTTAACCTATAATTATCTCTAACAGTGTTATTAATCAGGGGATATGTGAGAAAATGGTCCTTCAGACTAACATCAACCCCTTCGCCAAAGGATTGTTTTGCCGCTTACTTACAAAATACTATCTCTAAGCATTTTGCTGACTGTGGCGGTATTCTCCTGCGACAGTCAGGCTGGCAGGCTAAAGGAATTTGGCAGCCAGAAAAATGTCTATGTCACCGAGTGGTCAAAAATAAAGCATAAAGCCGAACTGGGCGATCCCGACGCGCTATTTGCCCTGGGTAACTTCTACTTTCAGCCGCCCAAGGGCAGCGGTTTTCGCCAAAACTACAAAAAGGCGGCAGAACTGTATTTTCAAGCCAGTTTGCGCGAAAACCCGTCGGCCCAATATAATGTTGCTATCATGTTGCATCGGGGACTCGGATTTAAAAAGGACATTATCGAATCCTATGTCTGGTTTTACCTGGCCTCGACCAACAACAGCCCGGTAGCGAAACATATCAATCGAAAAACTGCCGAGATCGCTGCGCAACTGGAAGGTGAGTTTTCCGAAAAACAAAAACTGGATGCGAACCGGCGGGTTAAAGTTTATCAAAACATCATCAAAGGCAAACGATACCGCGATACACAAACGCCGCAGCTAAACTAACCGACGGTTGATCAGTTCCGGGTAAGGGAACAACTAAGCCAGACCTGATGACCTCAGATCCACTGCAGCAGGCAAGTTTCCACAATAAAAGCCTGAAAAAAAGCTCACTCCAATTTTCCTTCAAAGCAACCAGGGAGCGTATATGAAAGAGCAGACATTAAACAGCGTACTAATCGGTAGTGCTGGATTGAAAAATTTTTCCTTCCTTGTCGCTCTGGCCCTGGCCCTGCTACTTACTGTGACCTTGTCTTTTGCGCCCGAGGCGTCAGCCAGGTCAAATGAAACTGAGCTACAAAGGCTCTCGCTGGCCTATAAAAAACTTCGCGCCAGACCACTCAACCCTGCCTACAAGGCCGAGTACTTTGATGCTTTTCCCCAAAATTCAAAACAATTTAAGCGACTTTTTGAGTCAAACGGGTTCGCTGGAAAAGAAGCAACACAAAACTACTTATTTCAGCTGGAGTATCTGCTGGATAATCATAGTAACGCGGTGCTTGAACGACTAATCAGCCTTGCCGCCCAACTAAAACTCGATTCGGCGGCGGCGCAGACTGCTCAGTTGATTCTGATTAAGATAGCCCTCAACTACTCAAAGCAATTTGCCGCCCAGTTCAGCAGCCTTGCTAGCGGAAAGCAAAAGGCGGTAGCGCATTTTATGACCGAGGGAAAAAAAGGGCCTCCTTCCGGGGTAAGCTCGCTAGTTGCCCTGCTACGAAGAACCAACCATACGGCGGTAGCAAATAGATTAGAGGCCGCTCTGTAGGGAGTTGATCCTCTGAGCACAAATAAGCCGCTGACCGGCGGCTTATTGTATCCGCGAACTAAATTTCAGATACCTGGCGAGCCGTTACCTGACCGTGTCGAGCAACTCAAAACCCCAACCAACTAAGGTGTCATTCTTAAAGATCAAAGGCGTTGTCTCGTCTTTGGTGGTTTCACCATCGCCTTTACGCCACTGGGTACGGTAAAACAGTACTCGATACTCATCGTCGGCTTTTTTAAAGGCTTCCGAAAAACTTGGCGCGCCCAGCCTGTCTAACACCTGGCGACGCTCGCTGCCGATTGCCAGCTCGCTGATGACTTCCCTGTTTTCCACTTGTGCTTTGCGCCAATGGTCGTCATCCCAGTCGCCGCCATTGCCAATAACGATACAGCCACTTAAAAATATTGCCAGAAAAGCAACCGCCGATAGATTAAGAATAAATTTCATTTTTTTCTACTCCTGCTAGGTTTTAATATTGTTCAACCGAACGCGCTCCGCTCGATAAGATCCGTTCGCGAATGGCTAGAATAGCCGCAGGAATATTAACCCCCGCTTAACCGATTTCTTACGCCATAGGTTTAGCAGATTTTGTGCCAGGGGCGCCAAACCCAATTTCTTTACCTTAGCGCTGTCAATTGCGACTCGAAAGAAGGTTTTTTCACCAATTCGCGAGCAAAACCGCCGCTAATTTGGCGAAATTGACCATTGGCAACAACCAACTTAGCGTGAGAAAAGTTACTGGTGTCTCATAAATACGGATGATAGATTAGTCTGCACCAGTCTCGCTAAGAGCAAACTTTTCATGATGCAACCTGTTGAACGCTATGGCGTGGTCGGTGACCCGGTGGAACACAGCCTGTCGCCAATGATCCATCGACAATTCGCCGCTCAGTTTGGTGATTCAATCGATTACCGCAAATACCCGGTTAAGTCGTCTGAGCTTGCCCGATTTGTTAAGGACTTCTTCGCCGATGGTGGCCGCGGACTCAACCTGACTCTGCCCCATAAACAAAATGTTGGCGCACTGTTGCACCGGGTTAGCCCGCAGGCGCAACTGGCCAATTCCGTCAATACTATCTCCCTTGGGCCGGACGGTGAGCTTGTCGGGGATACTACCGACGGTGCCGGACTGTTGCTTGACCTGGCGTCAAAGAACTACCCCGTTAAAGGCAAACGCGTGATTGTTGTCGGCGTGGGCGGCGCCAGTCAGTCCATACTGGTCGCACTACTCAATACCGGTGCCGAAGTCTCACTGCACAACCGAACCACTTCCAAGATTCCGCCACTGCTTTCCAGGTTTGCCAGGCTGGGTCACATCAAAGCGTTTGAGTCTGGCGCGCGGGAGACTTTTGATCTGATCATCAACACCGCCTCAAGCATTACCCCGGAATTGATGAGTCCGCTGGATGCCTGTTTTGGCGTCGCTCAAGCATGTTATGACGTAAATTACGGCCCGCGCGCGCAAAAATTCAAACAATACGCGCAAGCACACGGCTGCAATCAGTTTAGTGACGGTTGGGGAATGCTGGTCGCTCAGGCAGCCAAATCCTACCAGATCTGGCGTGGACAACTGCCTCAGATTTCATCGATCCAACAACAGACCATAGAGATTAGTAGCTAGTTAACCAATAACTAGCCGGCAAGATAACGATTTTTAAGCTTGACGTAATTGTCGGCAGAATACTTGAAGAAGTTTAGCTCTTCTTCGTTTAACGGTCGGATTTTTCGCGCTGGCGATCCGACCCACAAAAACCCCCCTTCCAACTCGCGCCCCGGCGGCACCAGACTGTTTGCGCCCAGCACAACCCGCGAATGGATTATGACGTTATCCATTACCACAGAGCCCATACCAATCAGGCATTCACTTTCGATCTGACAACCATGCAACATGGCTTTGTGACCAATGGTGACATCGTCACCGATGGACAGATCGTGTCCTTCCGGATCGTAAGGCCCGGCATGGGTGACGTGTAGCACACAACCGTCCTGAATGCTGGTGCGCGCGCCAATTTTTATCGCGTGCACGTCACCTCTAACCGTCGCCATTGGCCAGATGGAACTGTCATCGCCAATTTCAACGTCGCCCACGACCAGCGCGGTCGGGTCCACAAAAACCCGATCGCCCAGCTTGGGGTGGCTTTTCTCAAAAGATCGTACGCTCATTGAATACCTGTTATTAGTCGTTGTTTAATGGCAGCAATAAACTCCCATTCTAGCTTAATCCTGTGTAATGAGAGAATAAAACTTGTCCACCTGGCCGCATTCTAGCTTAAAATCGACCCTTGCGAGTAGCCCGGATCGGTTCCTCCAGGCCGGTTTACCTCAGCGCATGGTGACTAATTCTTCTGCCGAGGTTGGGTGAATAGCGACCGTATTGTCAAAATCCGCCTTGGTCGCGCCCATTTTAACCGCCACGGCAAAGCCTTGTAGCATTTCGTCTGCGCCCAGTCCGATTATGTGCAAGCCCACCACTTTTTCTTCCTCACCCACGCAAACGAGTTTCATTTTGGTGGGTTGGCGATGTGCGGTAATTGCGGTGTACATCGCAGTAAAACTTGAGGTATAAACTTTTACCGCCTCACCGTATTTTTTCAGTGCTTTAGTTTCGGTCAAACCCACGGTGCCGATTGCCGGGTGTGAAAACACCACCGTCGGAATATTCTCGTAGTCGAGCTTTTCATCAGTTTTGTTGTTAAACAGGCGCTCCGACAAACGTCGGCCAGCCGCCACTGCCACCGGCGTCAATTGCGCTCTGCCGGTATTGTCGCCGACCGCATAAATCCCCGCTACGCTGGTATTCTGAAATTCATCGGTGACGATATAGCCGCGAGCGTCCAGCTCCACTGTGGTATTTTCCAGACCCAGCGAATGGGTCGCTGGACTACGTCCGATGGCGTAAATTACCGCGTCGACATCGGGCAAGGGATCACTGCTGGCGGTAGATTCGCCGCTGCTACTCAATTGATAGCGACCATCATCCAGTTTTTTAATCGCACTGATCTGGGTGTGGTTGTGCAGCGCTATGCCGTCGCTTTGTAATTGCTCGCATAAGGTATCCGATATTAAATCGTCAAACTCTCGCAAAGGTTTTGTTTTACGCACTATCAAGTGGGTTTCACTACCGAGCGCGTTGAGTACGCCGGCAATTTCCACGGCGATATAACCCGCGCCGACTACGGCAACTTTCTGCGGCATTTTATCCAGTGCAAAAAAGCCGTCGGAATCGAGGATAAATTCCTTACCGGGAATTTCCGGAATGCTCGGCTGGCCGCCGGAGGCGATGAGGATATGCTCCGCGCTGATCAGGCGCTCGCCTACTTTTACTGTATGTTCGTCGACGAAGGTGGCAAATCCCCGGATCACTTCAACGTTATTATTTCCCAGTACCCGGTCATAAGATTGATGGATACGAGCAATATACGCTTCCCGATTTTGCACCAGCTTATTCCAGTCAAGGCTATTGACCGTTGCGTCAAAACCGTAGTCGGGTGCCAGTTTAAACGCTTCGCTGATTTGACCGGCAAACCACATGACTTTTTTCGGCACGCAGCCGACATTTACGCAAGTTCCGCCAAGCGCTTTCGCTTCAACAATAGCGCATTTTTTGCCGTACATGGCCGCCCGGTTAGCCGAAGCAATTCCACCGCTGCCGCCGCCGATGGCGAGATAATCGTAATCGTATTCAGATTGAGACATTTCAAACCCTTTATTGATAAACCGGTGCTGGTTATCCAGCCGTTGTCGATTGGCATTCACCAGTTAAAACCGTAAACTAGCGATAGTTTGCAATTAAACCCGGTTAAATACTATTCCAATATGACTATAGCCAACCCATTATTATTACAAAATCCTATCGAAAAAATAGACCAAATAGAACCAGACTATGTGGTTCCGGCCATTTCCAAAGTGATAGAAGAGAATCAGCAGGAAATTGAGCGATTGGTAGCGCAGGAAAACCCGAGCTGGCAGAGCTTTATGCTGCCGCTGGAAAAGCTGGAAAACAGACTGGGCAAGTGCTGGTCGCCGGTTTCGCATCTCAACAGTGTTTGTAACAGCAAACCCTTGCGTGCCGTTTATGATGAAGCATTGGCACTATTGACAGACTATTCAACCCGTATGGGACAGCATCAGGGTTTGTTCCACGCGACACAGGCCCTGTATCAGCACGCGGACGAGCAGAACCTGAGTGACACCCAGAAATACATTTTAAAACATGCGCTTATCGGCTTTAAGCTTTCCGGTTTACACCTTGAGCCGGAACAACAAAAAGAATTTTCCAAGATACAATCCCGCCTGTCAGAGCTGAGTTCCAAATTTGAGCAAAACCTGCTCGACGCGACCATGAGCTGGACCAAGCAGATAACCGACAAAGATCAGCTAACCGGCCTTCCACAGACAGAGCTGTCAATGTTGCAAGCCAACGCCAGCGCACGGGAGCAAAGCGGTTATCTGATCACGCTGGAAATTCCCAGTTACCTCGCGGTAATGACTTACGCCGATGATCGCAAATTGCGCGAAACCGTTTATCGCGCTTACTCCACACGCGCATCAGAACTCGGCCCCGATGAGGGCAAGTTTGATAACAGCGCGATCATGGCCGAACTACTCCAGCTAAAACACGCCAAAGCCCGGCTGCTCGGTTATGACAATTACGCCGAGCTGTCACTGGAAACCAAAATGGCGGACGACGCAAAAGCGGTGATTGCATTTTTGCAGCAGCTTAATCAGGCCAGCCATGAACAGGCACTGGAAGAATTTGAACAATTAAAAGCTTTTGCCGGCGCCCAGGGCTGCGACGATCTATGCGCGTGGGATATCGCTTATTTTAGCGAAAAACTCAAACAGCAAAACTATCAGATCTCACAGGCTGAACTACGTCCTTACTTTCCCGTCGACCGGGTGATCCAGGGACTGTTTGAGCTGACCCAGCACCATTTTAACGTCAGTTTTATCGCGACAAACAAAACAGCGGTGTGGCATCCGGATGTCAGGCACTACCAGATCCTGCGTGGCGACGAGTTAATCGCCGAATTCTATCTGGACCTTTACGCGCGCGGCCACAAACGCGGCGGCGCCTGGATGGACGACTATCAGGGCAGATTCAAAGACGAAACCGGTACGGCGCAGATCCCAATCGCCTACCTGACCTGTAATTTTGCGCCACCGGTGAATGGACAACCGGCGCTTTTGACCCATGATGAAGTAGTCACCCTGTTTCACGAATTTGGACACGGCATCCACCACATGCTGACCCGGGTAGATGAGCTATCCGCTTCCGGGATAGCCAATGTGCCCTGGGATGCGGTGGAGCTACCAAGTCAGTTTATGGAAAATTTTTGTTTTGACCCGCAAGTGATCGGCAAGCTGAGTCAGCATTTTGAGAGCGGTGAGCCATTACCTGAGGCCATGCTGCAAAAACTGATCAGCGCCAAAAACTTTCAGTCAGCGATGATGATGGCCCGTCAGATCGAATTTGCCCTGTTTGACATGCGCATCCATAGCAGCGAGCCGCTAACCAGCGACCAGATCCAGGCAGTGCTAGATCAAACCCGCAAAGAAGTTGCGGTGGCCATACCGACCGCGTTCAACCGTTTTCAACACGGATTTTCTCATATTTTCGCCGGCGGTTACTCGGCCGGGTATTACAGCTATAAGTGGGCCGAGGTCTTGTCTGCCGACGCGTTTTCGTTATTTGAAGAGATGGGGGTAATGGATGCGCAGGCTGGCAAAAAATTTCTGGAAAATATCCTGGAAAAAGGCGGCTCGGCCGAGCCAATGGCGCTCTTTAAATCTTTTCGGGGACGAGAGCCAAAAATCGACGCCTTACTAAGGCACTCGGGAATAAAAGTTGATGAGAAATAACAAGCTGCAACCCAAATCAGCGACCTCCTGTTATTACTAGCTCGCAAGTCACCGACACTTAGGTATGATTAATCGCTTTAAAATTTACCTGCCCGGTAACGCCCCTAACAGTGTTCGTGAAAATACGCGCGCGCTGTCACGGCTAACCGGATGGCAAATTTGCGACAAGATCCAGTGGATTCGCGCGACGATGCCGGAATTGTCAGAGCGAACGCTGGACGAGTCAGACTGCGCTTTTTTTGAATATCTGGACGATAAGCTCATACTACGCCTGGAACTCGACGACGCGCCGCAGCAATTATCGTTTGATCTGGTCGAAGGCGAGGTTGGTCTGCGTGCTGAGCGGGCGAATAAGTCCAACGAGATACTGGCGCGTGCCATCGGCTGTAAACCCCATTACCGCCCCGATGTTATTGACGCGACTGCGGGCATGGGAAGAGACTCCCTCATTATGGCCAGCCTGGGATGCAACGTGGTCATGCAGGAGCGAAATCCAGCTATTTTTCAATTGTTAAACAATGCCCTGGATCGCTTTCAATCCCAGTCAAAAATCGCCGCGCGTCTGAGCCTGCATCCACTCGATTGCTGCAAAGGAGAATTTGCTGCCGAAGCCAGCGAAGTGTTCTATCTGGATCCAATGTTTCCCCAGCGTAAAAAATCGGCGCTGGTTAAAAAAGAAATGCGTTTGTTTAAACGTTTGGCTGGCGACGATTTGGATTCAGATCAATTGCTACGCGCCGCCCTTGCAAAAGCCAGCAATCGGGTGGTGGTCAAGCGACCCAAAGGCGCGCCATTTCTGGCGGATAAATCGCCCAGCCACCAGGTGGTTTCAAAAAAATTTCGCTACGATGTTTATCTTGTCTAAATAAAAGTAGCGGGTCCCTATTGCCCACAGCGAGGTGCAAGCTGAACTCCTGACTCTTGTTAGTTGCTGAACTCAGTAACATGCCAAAGTTCTCCCGAGGGGCCCCACAAATAGATTACTTTACCCCATCGTTCGGTTTTTATGCCCTCGAATTTTATGTCAAAACCGTCTAATTTTGATATTACTTCATACGCTTCGTTAATATCAAAAACAGAGAGTTGAAACATTAAGTTTTTGGCTAAGTCCTCGTTGTAGAAACTTTGCAGAAAGAAGCTGCACTCACCATTCTCAAGTAACACTAAATCATCAGTAACAGAGTCCATTTTAAACCCTAGTGCCTGATAAAAAGACTTTGAAACTTCAAAATTCCTACTAGGAATAAACGCTCTAATATCGTCTACTTTCATCACGAGTTCCTCGTGCAACGCCGAGTTAAGAGGTAAGCCGTATTTTGCTTTTCGGAGCGTAGCGGCTTGAACTTTTTGTCAGGCTTATGCTGCTGATTCATGCTGTATGTCCCAGCCAGGAAAGACTAAAACAGCAGGATGGCATTGAAGTGCTCTGGCAAGTACTTTTGCTCTTTCTACACCAAGTTGTACTCTGCCGTTTTCAATTGCAGAAATAGTAGATTGAGGGATGCCTGTTAATTTAGCTAGCTCATTTTGACTAAGCTCTTGAAACTCACGTAATATTTTTACTGATTCACCAACAGAGACTTCAGTTTGTTTTTTAGCTTTTCTATAATTCTTCATATTACTTTCTCCTGTAGTCGTGAGGTGTGACGTTTACTACTTGAATAAGTATTTGTTCATTTTCTACTTTGTAGATGACTCTATATTGTAGGTTTAAACGAGAGGAACGATAGCCTTTCCATTCACCGCATAGAGCCCCATCGTGTAAGCCTTTTAGCTTGCAGAGGCCCTGTGGGCCTGATAAGACACAATGTCTTTCCATTTTTCATATTTTTTGAGCCTAACGCCTTAATAACCAGCGCAGCTTTGCTGCGTCCGGCGCCGTAGGCGCGTAGTTGATTGGTTTGTTAAGGCTTAGGTTGCTCTACTGCATACCTGCCAGAGCTATGATGATTTCTGGTGTATGAGTTGAAATAAGAAGCGGTGTATCCTGTTAGTTGGTCCGACAAGATCAACAACCAACAGAGAGTACACCGCATGACCGATAATAATGTTATTCAACTCAA
>Ga0316209_1002165_pt1 | contig 16720 bp, 18 predicted proteins | sample 6monopyrite_MG_FD_204945 | JGI IMG/M metagenome (GOLD analysis project Ga0316209, IMG submission 204945) | Microbial mat bacterial communities from mineral coupon in-situ incubated in ocean water Damariscotta River, Maine, United States -... | ecosystem: Environmental > Aquatic > Marine >...
TCGTAATTGAAATATCTCGTTTCTCATAACCATTACCTTTGCCGCCCAAATTAAAAGGCATAATGAAAGCACTTCCTTTAGTATTGAACGCCATTCTCGCTGTTGCAGTAGCCGTTCTGTTTTATTTGCAGTTTGCAGATAAGCAACCCGAAGGCCGAAAGAATACGGTTGATTCTGCTGTGATTGACAGTGTTTCGAGCAAGTTGAAAATAGCTTTTGTTAATCAGGATACGCTTTGGGCGCGGTATAAATTGATTGATGATTTGCAATCTGCGTTGGAGGTTAATCGCCTTAAGAGTGAGCTAAAGGTGGAGCAGCGTTCTGCACTTCTAGAGAAACAGTTGGAGCAAATGGCTCGAGAACTGCAAACCAAGGCTGCTAATTTTGAGCAAAGTGCGCAGGGAATGAATGAGGTTTTGCGGAACAATAAAATGCAGGAATTGCAGAGTTTGCAGCAAAATGCGCAGCAGTTTTCAATGGAGGCAGAGCAAGAGGTGGGAACGCTTCAACAGAGTTTGCAGCAGAAGTTGTTGGCCAAAGAGTTGGAAGGCACGAAAAAGGTGTCTGCAAACATCAAGAAGTTTTTGGCTGGTTACAACGAGGAGTACAAATTCTCCTTCGTTTTGGCTTTTTCTGATGAGGCCGGAGGCATTCTTCTGGGCAACCCGGCCTTGGACATTACTGCTGATGTGGTGGCCGGTCTGAACGCCATTTATGATGAAGAAAAAGCTGCTGAAGTGGCAGCCAAGAAGAAATAATTGATGGCTTATTTGCGTTTGGCAAGATGGCCCAATCTGTTGATGATTGGGTTAATTTTTGTGCTTGCTAAGACGCAATTGGTTGATTCTATATCGGAGCTTTCTGGTGTTCTGTCATGTATTTCTGATTTGCATTGGGTGTTGCTTGCATTGGCAACCATGTTAATTGCAGCCTCGGGTAATGTGGTCAACGATATCTTCGACCAAAACATTGATTTTCATAATAAACCCGACCGAATTATTGTCGGCAATTCAGTCTCGGAAGCAAACGCATGGAATTTCTATTATGCGCTTGGTTCGCTCGGACTTGGCATAGGAATGTTCCTTTGTTGGGATTTGGGAAATGTTTCCAACTCGTTGATCTTCATGCTTTCCGCAGGCGGATTGTATTTCTATTCCTACTCGTACAAGCGTCAGTTTCTGATTGGCAATTTGGTCGTTGCCTTCTTAGCGGGAATTGTTCTCTTCTTGCCATTGTACCTACAAATGATGTGCACGCCAAATTTGTGGATGGAACTTCCGTGGGCTCCGATTCTCGTTGCGCTGACTTTCTTTTCGTTTCTGACCACTTTAATTCGAGAGATTATTAAAGACATGGAAGACTTAAAAGGAGACCAATTCGCGAAATGCACCACAATTCCAATTGTGCTAGGAGTAAAGGCCACTAAAGCCATTGTCATTATTTTCATCATGGTTCTGATGAGTGCCATCGTGGCTTTGCAAACGGCTTGGATTCAAGACAAAGATTGGTTGATGTTCGGGTATTTTCTGATTGCTGTGCAACTACCCGCAGCAGCAATTATTTTTCAAGTGATTCGTGCAAAAGTTCCAAAGGATTTTCATCTAGCGAGCACGCTCACCAAAGTGCTGATGCTTGGTGGGATTCTTTCGATGGTCGTTTTTAGAATTACTTTCTGCTGATTCGTATCAGCCTTAGAGCTCATGGCTTAAAAATACCCATAGAACTAGATTACAATGATTGATTTGAACGGGAAAGAGTTGATTCTTGCTTCTGCATCGCCACGAAGAAAATGGTTGATGGAAGAGTTGGGTGTTCCGTTTGCGGTTCAGCCAAAGAATGTGGAGGAGGTTTACCCTGATGATTTGAAACGGGAAGAAATTCCATTGTTTCTTTCCAAACTAAAGGCCAATGCTTTTTCGGAGGAAGAACTAGAAGGAAAAATCATTCTCACCGCTGATACCATTGTCTGGCTCAACGACCGCGAACTCCAAAAACCCGCTGATCTGGAAGATGCCAAGCGCATGATCCGTCAGCTTTCAGGAACAATACATGAGGTTTACACGGCCATCACGCTCCGCACTTCAGAAAAGATTATTTCCGATTTCGATAGAACGGAAGTTCATTTCCGTGAATTGACCGAGCAGGAGATAGATTTCTATGTTGAGAAATACAGGCCGCTCGATAAAGCTGGAGCCTACGGCATTCAGGAATGGATCGGTTACATCGGCATCGACCGAATAGAGGGGTGCTATTTCAACGTAATGGGATTGCCGCTGAGAAAGGTTTATGCGGGATTGAGTTCGATGTAGTTGGTAAGTTACATAATTAAGTACTTATATTTGTACTTCTAAACTTCCAAAGATGATTGCAGCAAACTTCACCGAATTCAGGACTGACCTGAAAAAATACCTCGATGAGGTGGAAGACCACAACGAAACACTTGTTGTCAAACGCAAATCAGGAAAAGGCACGGTGGTCATTTCGTTGGATGAATACAATTCCATCATGGAAACGGTTCATTTGCTCAGTTCAAAAGCCAATGCCGACCGCCTATTTGAGTCCATCAAGCAGATGCACGAAGGCGATACCGTTGACAAAGGTTTAATTGAGGACTGATGAAGATCGTCTTCTCCAAGAACGCTTGGGAGGAATACACCTCATGGCTTACCGAAGACCGAAAAATGCTCCGCAAGATCAATGAACTCATCACAGATGTTCAGCAACATCCTTTTGAAGGAAAGGGAAAACCCGAACCGCTCAAATACGATCTGGCCGGTTTCTGGTCGCGCAGAATAGACCGCGAACACCGACTGGTTTATCGGATTGAAGACGGCAACATTTTGGTTTATAACTGTAAGTATCATTATCGGTAAGGGCGGTTGAAAATACATGATTCGTATCTTTGAAGACATAGAGAGGACTTAAACCCATATTTATGACACCTGATTTTAAAAAGAAAATGGAGTTGCTTGCTCAGTCCAAACGTCAGAAAGACGAAGATAATGCAAGAATAGCTCAGGATGCAGCGCAAAGAAGAAGAGAAATTGAAACCTCTTCAATCCAACAATTCAATGAAGTGAAGAGAACCGCAATTCAGCCGCTTGCGAAGGAATTGAATGAAGCGTTTCAACCAACGGGGGACAAATTTCGATTGTTTTCAAATGAGGAAGCGAAAGACCTAAAGGATAGAGTGAAAACGTTTTCTCAGATTTACTATTTCCCTAAAGGCCGTTCAGAAAGCTTATTTGGTCTAAATACAGCATCGGTTCGTTTTGAATGTTTTCCAAATCAAGCAGAAGTTGTTGTTTCTGCCAATACCGAGTTGCGCCCTTCATACTTGTCGGAAATTGAAAGGGTTCCTTTGTCCGACTTTGATAATGCGAAAGTCGAAAGTATTATATCTGATTTTGTTAGCACAGTAACCACGAAATAGGGTCTAGCTGATGTTCAGGATATTGTCGATTGATGGGGGTGGAATTAGAGGCATTATCCCTGTTCAAGTCCTTAAGCATATTCAAGAGATTACTAAAAACAAAATTTTGGACTCTTTCGATATGTTCGCTGGGACATCTACAGGTGGATTGATTGTGGCTGGATTGACTGCTAAGGATGGAGATGACAACCTTTCCTCTAAACACAGTATCGCAGATATTGAAAAGGTGTACTTGGAACGTGGTAAAGAGATTTTTCCTCTTCGCGGAAAATGTCACAAGTGGCGTAGGGAACAGGATTGGTCATATCTTTTTCGGCCACAGTTCGGTTCAGATGGGCTTCAAGCAGTATTAGAAGAACTACTGTCCCACAACGGAGAACCATTGAGGATGAATGATTGCCTCAAACCGGTTTTTATTCCTTCCTATGATTTGAAAACTAACTCACCTGTATTCTTCAAAGGAAGACACGCCTTTCAAAACCCAGAAGAGAATGCCAGTTTGATAGACGTATGCAGAGCTACTTCGGCAGCACCAACTTATCTGCCCACATATTCTATGCAGTTTCCTCATGAATATGGTTTGAATCGAACAGATTCCATTACCGCAATTGATGGCGGAGTCTTTATGAATAATCCAACAATGGGCGCTCTAGTGGAAATATTAAAATACCGTGCGCACCCTTTTTATAATCATCCAAATCTGATAGAGGAAGACATTTTTGTTTTGTCAATTGGCACGGGACACTTTTCGAGAGAAATATCGGGAAGATCAGAAAATTGGGGCAAGTTCAGATGGATAAAACCTTCAATTGACATTATGATGTGGGGAAATGGTCAAGCAGTAGATTATCATGTAAGGGAGGGATTGAGCTTCCCTTCAAGCAAGAAGCTGAACTATCTGAGAATTGATGTAAATCTTCCTGACGAAAAGTTTGCAGACATGGCAAATTCGGATGATGCCACGCTGGACTATTTGCAAAATCGGGTTGTGGTAGATTATCTTCAAAACCCAACAGTTCAAAATGATTTGAGCCGTTTTATTGTCGATGCTAAGCTCTAGCCCAACAAAAACCCCATCGTATCCACTCCATCAGCATAATCCCATAACTCAGGAGATTGCGCCTTCCCGAAGGGAATAGAATTCTCAAAGCCACGTTTATCAGGTTTCTGATGGCGCAGAATAGACCGCGAACACCGACTCGTTTATCGGATTGAAGACGGCAACATTTTGGTTTATAGCTGTAACTATCCCTATCGCTGATGCATTGAAAGCTGTGGTTGGGGAAATCAACGTTGTTCGCCATTTGTAAAATGTTCTTGATATTAGTGGTCTAACAAAACGCTATGAAAAAGGTCGTATTTCTAATCTCGCTCATTGGCCTGTCCATTGCATCGGCAAATGCAACCCACAATCGGGCAGGATATATCTCATACACCCATATTTCAGGGCTGAGCTATGAAGTTGAGATCACGACCTACACGGTTGCAGACAGCCCTGCCGAACGGCCAGCCCTGACATTGGAATGGGGAGACGGTGATATGGATACAATTCTGAGAACGAACGGTGGTGGAAACGGGGTACTCCTATCAAACGGAACGAAGGAGAATAAATACCTTGCGCAGCACACATTCCCTTCTCTTGGGTCTTATGTGCTTTCAATGGAAGACCCGAATAGGAACGGGGGCGTGTTGAATGTGCCGAATTCGATTAATGTTCCTTTTTCCATTCAGAGCGAGTTGAGAATCACCGGTTCCAATGGATCCAACAATTCAGTCAGAACAAGTACGAGCATGAATTTTGATGCAGCGTTCGGTGTCCCTTTCAGTCAGAATCTGGCCTTTTACGATCTTGATGCGGATTTTTTGACCTTCGAATTGGCAACGCCCCGTGGGGCGGACGGCAAGGTCATTTCCGGCTATTCTGTTCCGAATGGGGTTTCTGTAAACCCGCTCAATGGAGATTTTGTTTGGAACGCTCCTCAACAACAGGGAGAGTACAATTTTGCCATTTTGGTAAAGGAATTCCGTACTGGTGAGCTTGTCGGTTCGGTGGTGGTTGATTTTCAGGTCGCTGTTCTACCAGAAGTTTTCATCGGAGTGCTGGGAGGAACAAATGCCTGGCCCACAAATAATGTGGGAGACCTTGCCCTTACGGTGCAGCCCAATGAGGCCATTGACCTGAACTTGAATTACGCAGATGCCAATGCCGATTCGGTTTCTTTGAATGCCTATGGCGAGCCGTTCCTTCTGGGAAATACATCAGCGTTCGATCTCGATTCTGCCAGTATAAATCATGAAGCAAGGAATTTCCGTTGGACTCCGTCCATCTCCAATGTTCGCTGTGCTCCGTACATCGTAAGCTTTCGGGGCACTTCAAACGGTCATCTATCAACAGACGTTTCGCTTCTCATCTATGTCCACGATCAAAGTATTCTTTCCGATCCGGACTGCATGGTTTTCGCTGGAATAGGAGAGGAAGAACTGGACGGAAGCGCAAGAGTGAATTTTTTTCCGAATCCATTTTCGGAAACCGCTTCCGTCACGTTCTCCAGCGAAAACGTGTTCGATTTCACATTTGAGGTTTTCAACGGCTCAGGACAGCTCGTGCATTCTGAATCGGGTTCGACACAAAGAACCGTAGAACTCAATGAACACTTTGCCTCAGGTTTGTATTTCTACAAGGCCAGTTTTTCGGATGGGAAGATTGAACAAGGAAAAGTTGTTGTTCAATAAGGCTATCCCAACAAAAACCCCATCGTATCCACTCCATCAGCATAATCCCATAACTCAGGAGATTGCGCCTTCCCGAAGGGAACAGAATTCTCAAAACCAAGTTTATCTGAAGCCACAACACATTGGATTTTATCCTCGTGAATCTTCACCTCAGCCTTCATCTGGTCTAGCGTTCCGTAGGTCTGAAAATGCAGCACGCCCACAGGGCAGCCCAAGCTTGGCTCATCGCGAAGCAGAAGAAAGCCATTATCCAGATGCGCCATTTTCTCCACCAGAAAAATCGCCTTGTGGTATTCGTAATTGTTGAAATACTTGCTGTGATTGCCAATCGGTTTCCAATCTTCCAGCGTGGCGATAAACATTTCAGGACTCATTTTGTCAGACAGATAAACCTTAGAAACATTGCGACATCCCAATCCGAAATAGCGGAAAATATCTTTTCCCAAAGCACGCAATTCATCCAACGATTCATCACCGTCTATAATCGCAATCGAGTTCCTGTTCTTGCGGATAATGTTCGGATACTTCCCAAAATAATACTCAAAATACCGTGCGCTATTGTCGCTTTCCGTGGCAATGACGTGCGTAAAACCCTCCATCTTGCCATCAGTCAGCTCAACGCGCGCAGCCAATTCAGAGCTGTTTTTTGCAATCTCCTCAAGCAACTTCTTCGGAAGAACGTCATCCTGAGAGGAAAGCTTTACCAGGGCCGTGTTTCCAGAAGCCAGCACACAAAGCAAATCGTGAAATCCCACCAACGGAATGTTCCCAGCCATAATCAGCCCAACACGCTTGTCGCCTTTTTCTGGAATATCTAAATAGCCAGAAAGCCATTTTTCGAGCTTCTCAGGTTGCAGCATAAAGGCAATTCCACGCAACGCCAACGCCATGTTTTCCTGTGTAAACCATCTATTCTGCGCCTCCGCCTGTTCCAAAGCCGCTGCCCAATCGCTTTCTTGTGGGTTTTCGGCAACAGAACCTAAAACCTTTCCTAACTCAATAAATGCCGCTTTCCTCTCTTGATGATTCATGTACGTGTGCTATCTTTGAGGCCGCAAAACTAACTCATACTTTAAAAGCTAAAACATGGCTATCAAGATAACAGACGAGTGTATTAACTGTGGGGCGTGCGAGCCAGAATGCCCAAATAACGCGATTTACGAAGGGGGTGCAGAGTGGCGTTTTTCCGATGGAACTTCCGTAAAAGGCGAGTTCAAAGGATTCAGCGGTTTTACTGCCGATGCAGATGCCGCTCAGGAACCCGTAGATATGGACGTATATTATATCGTTACCGATAAATGCACCGAGTGCAAAGGGTTCCATGACGAGCCTCAATGTGCGGCCGTTTGCCCTGTAGATTGCTGCGTGGATGATGAAGATAACGTGCATACAGAAGACGAAAACCTTGGAAAGAAGGCCGCACTTCACCTATAATAATTAGGCAAGATGTTTGAGAAGGCGAGGCATGGTTCTCGCCTTTTTTATTTTTGAACGAGACCTTCAAGGTTTCTAAAACCTTGAAGGTCTGCGGCACAATTTTGATGTAGCAATTACGTATCATTCAAACATGAATCCTCGCAGACAAGAGAATATTTTTTTGGGCGTTCTCCCGATGAAAAATGGGGTTCAGCCTGTCCTGAGCTTGTCGAAGGAGGCTGTCCGCTATATCTTTTTTTTCCTGCCATTGCCTGAGCGAAGTCGAAGGCCGAGCAGAGGAAAGAAAAGGATGCCGCTTCCATCCCTAACGCGGCACTCGGAGCAAGCATCAGCACAAATCGCCAATGTCATTCCGAGCGAGGCATGCCCTGAGCGTAGTCGAAGGGAACAGCCTGTCCGGTTTTTACGGGAAGCCGAGGAATCTAATTTGCAGAGGTCAAAGATGTCTCGGCTACGCATAGCTCCGCTCGACATGACGGTAGCCGCAACATTTTTCCTTTTTCTCTTTTCCCCGTTTTTCGCTTCCGCCCAAGTTGACACAACATTTCGTAACTCCGTTCTCCGAACATTTGACATCATGCGAGCTAGTGAGGATTCTGAGAAGATGGTGGCTGCCGCCAAGCTCGAAACCATTTTCTCCGACTTCTATTCAAATCCTGCGCACTTTGAGTTGGAATTCGACTCTGTGCCATTTCTTGGTCAACTCACATCGACAGATGGCGTTATAAAAATGCTCTGCTGGAATCTCGCTTTAGAAAATGGCGACTACAAATATCATTGCATCATGCGCCACAAATCCACCAAAGAAACCGTGGCTGTTACCATTTTTCAAGACAACTCCGATTGGGAGCGCATAGACCGAAAACCCATCCGCACAAACGATTGGTATGGCGCGTTGTATTATAAAATTCTTGCCAATAAGTACCGCAGAAAAACCTACTACACCGTGCTTGGCTGGGATGGCAAGGACAATGTCACCAATCGGAAGGTTGTGGATGTCATCAATATTCAAGGGAAAACCGTCATTCTCGGTTCATCCATATTTAAGAATGAAAAGAAATTACCTGTTCACCGCCTCATTTACGAGTATGGCAACGATGTTTCCATGGCACTCAATTATGACGAAAAGGAAAAGATGATAATCATGGATCACCTAGCTCCAGAAGATTCACGGTTTGAAGGACAATACCAGTTCTACGGACCCGACTTTAGCTACGATGCACTTAGTTTTAAGAAAGGCGAGTGGGTATTGCTGCGCGATGTGTTTGCCAAGAACCGCAGCCTGAACAACCTCCCGGATGATGCGCGCCCAGGCGATTTTGAAGACTGATTAGACCTTCAAGGTTTTCAAAATCTTGAAGGTCTTCTAAGTAGTTTCCGAATTATCTTTGGCATCGAACTTGCAAAACTCCGAGCATCAACCAAAATTTCTCTACAATGAAAAAAGCATTTACAATAATTGCCGTATTCGGCACAGTAGCAGTATTCGCACAGAACTCAGAAACCGACATCGATGTGAACATGGGCGGAATGGGAATCGACATGAACGTAAACGTTCGTGAGACCTATACGGAAACACACACCACAACTACAACCACCACAATTTCTGGTGGAGAAGACCATTACGTAATGAACGGTTATAATGGCGCAATCGGTTGCCCTTGGCCAATGGATGATAACCAGTTTTCAGATGCATTGAGCTCGGTCTCTTCAAAAAGTTTTGATGATGATAAGGTTACTGTTGCAAAGCAGATAACAGGTTCAAACTGTCTAACAGCCGAGCAGGTTAAAAGAATGATGGGAGAGCTTGATTTTGAAGACTCGAAATTGGAATACGCCAAGTTTGCATACGACAAAACTTTCGACATTGGCAACTACTATAAGCTCAACGATGCGTTCGATTTCAGTTCAAGCATTGATGAGCTAAACGAGTATATTAATGGACAATAACCTGCGTAGTTAACTGCGTTAGCTCAAATATTTTTGGGTCACCACGAAAGTCATCTTCCTACATTTGCAAAATGTTTAGAAGGCTTGTGGTTCTCGTACTCGTTTTTGGTTTTGCTCAAAATGCACTCTGTCAGAAAACACAGTTTGAATGGAAGACCTACACGGATTCAATTAATAAACCACGCGCTTGGGGGCTTGGCGGTGGTTCTGCAGCACTTTGGGTTGGCTCTGTTGCAGGTCTAAATGAACTGTGGTACGCGAATGAGCCTCGCTCTAAGTTTCAATTTTTTGACGATAGCAGAGAATGGATGCAAATGGATAAGGCAGGCCACTTTCTAACCAGCTATACTATTGGCTATTACTATATCGATTTAATGAGGTGGGCTGGGTTTAATCGCAAAACGAGCATTTGGGTAGGAGGGTTTATGGGGAGTTTTTATTTGGCAGGCATTGAAATATTGGATGGTTTTTCTGCTGCTTGGGGCTTTTCGCTAAGCGATTTTACGGCAAATACCGCTGGATCATTTGCCGTAATTCTACAAGAATTAGCCTGGAATGAGCAACGTATTACCCCAAAAATTTCGTTTCATGCAACCAAGTACGCTAAATACAGACCTAATTTACTAGGAGATAGTTTTGGCTCACAAATGTTGAAAGATTACAACGGGCAAACATTCTGGCTTTCGGCTAATATTCATTCTTTTCTTAAAGACCAAAGCAAGTTTCCAAGATGGATAAATGTGGCCGTTGGGTTTGGCGCAGATGGAATGATTGGAGGAGACTCTAATCCTTCTGTGGATGCTAATGGTAATGCACTCCCAAATTTTATTCGTCATCGTCAGTTCTACGTTTCACTTGATGTTGATCTTACTAAGATTAGAACTAAGAAGAAATGGCTGCGTACTATTTTTAAAGCCGTAAATATTATCAAGCTTCCTTTTCCCACAATTGAGTTTAATGCCATTGAAAAGGTAAAGTTTCATCCTTTATATTTCTAGCGTTATGAGAGTTGGCCAGAAAGCTAAATTGAAGGATGACCGTGGAGAAGTGACAATTACCCACGTACTTTCAAATGAGAGGGTAAAAGTGGAGGACACAGATGGTTTTGAACGGATATTACCAGTCTCATCGCTGGTTCTGATTAATCTGGACAATCCGTTTACGGAAGAAAATTTAGAGCGTGGCGGTCATTTATCTCCCAAACCCAAGGATTACAAAAAGTCGCCAAAAAGGATTACCCCGCCTTCAACACGAAAGCAGCGAAGTGTTGGTGAAACGTATATTGATTTGCATGACCATGCCTTACCTGAAAAATATCACAGACAGCTACACCTCTCTAAACTGGAACGGGCACTTTCTTATTTTGAAGACGTTCTTTGGAAAGCATCGAACTCGCCCAACCACAAGCTCTTGCTCAATCATGGCATCGGAGAAGGCATTTTGAAGAAAGCGGTTCGTAAACGGTTGGATGACAAAGGCTATCAATATCAGGATGAGTCGTATGATAATCCTGGTACCACGGTCGTATTTCTGGAGAATAGACTGTAACTTTGCAGCGCAAATCGGCTCACCGCGTTACACTTTGGTGTGAGGAGGAAAGTCCAGACAGCGCAGAGTACTGTACCGCATGTAAATGTGGGTGTTGAGGAAGGAATTCTTTGGCAACAGCAAGTGTCACAGAAAATAACCGCTCCAATTTATTGGAGTAAGGGTGAAAACGTGAGGTAAGAGCTCACGCGTTTTGATGGCGACATCAGAACGGGACAAACCTTGCGGGCTGCAAGACCAAATAGGTCAGGAATTAAGGGTTACTCGCTCTTTCCTGGCGGGTAGGTTGCGTAGATAAATGGTGAGCTAAAACAGGATCTGGCTTACGGGTTTGCAAAAACGGCCTCTGACGGGAAATCGTCAGGGGCCGTCCATTTTATTTTAGATCACAGCTTGGCGTGTGTTCCATCACAATAGGGCTTGTTTCCCGTTTGCTTGCAGCCGCACCAAGCAACTTTCTTGGCTTCGGTAATCTTTTCAATTACGGGAGAAAATTCTGTTCCCTTGTGCGACCCATCGCAATAGGGTTGTTTACTGCTTTTTCCACAAGAACACCATGCGTAAACCCCAGGTTCTAGGTCTTCAATGTAAGGCGATTTTTGAGGTGTTTCTGGTTGGCTCATGGCTTAAATTTTAATTTGATGTTTAAACACCAATTTAGGAATTATGTTCGAAACAAAAAATGGACAGACCAAACTGGAATTCATTAGGCGTTTTAGTATAAATTTGTTTGTATTCAAAATTTCATCATGAAGTCAGTTTACCTTTTATTATTCGTATTCCTCTCGTTTTCTGTTGCAGCTCAGGAACAGGATAGCCCAAACAATTACTCTAGAAATAGTCTAGAGCCAGAGCTAGAACCATTTTACCATGGAGTAGCTTCGGGAGATCCTCTTTCTGATGCGGTTATTATTTGGACCCGTATTACTTTAAATAGCACCAATCCGGTGGATGTGAATTGGAGAATGGCTACTGATACACTTTTCAGTAATGTGGTGGCAAGCGGAATGGCTACAACGGATTCCACCACCGATTGGACGATTAAAGTTGATGTTACAGGTCTTTCATCAGATGCATGGTATTACTACGATTTTGAATATAATGGAACACGCTCGCTAATAGGAAGAACCCGAACTGCACCTACTGGAGGCGTAGATCATTTACGTTTTGGTGTTGTTTCCTGTCAGAGTTACGAGCATGGGTTTTATCATGCGTACAAGGATATGGCAACCCGAAACGATATGGATTGCATTTTGCACTTGGGAGATTACATCTACGAATATGTGGCTGGAGGTTTTTCGGCTAACATTGCTGGAAGAGACAATGAACCAGCCAACGAAACCATTGATTTGAGTGATTACCGAATGAGGTATTCGCATTATAAGCTTGACCCAGACCTTCGTGCAGCGCATCAGCAATACCCGTTCATTATTATTTGGGACGACCACGAAACGGCTAACAACTCCTACACTAACGGAGCTGAAAACCATACCGAAGGGAGTGAAGGTTTATGGGTTGACAGAAAAGCTTACGCCATTCAGGCAAACACAGAATGGCTGCCCGTTAGAGTTCCAGATGCTAATCAGCCAGAAAAGCGATACCGTGATTTTAGTTTCGGAGACCTTGCTGACTTAGAAATGTTGGATACTCGGCTATATGCAAGAGATGAACAAGGTGCTGGAAACGACAACGAACGCAGCCTATTGGGATACGAGCAACGCCATTGGCTTTACGACAACCTGAGCAATTCTTCGGCACAATGGAAGATTATTGGACAGCAGGTGATGGTGGCTCCGCTGTTGGCGTTTGGCATTCCAGTAAATAATGATCAATGGGACGGATATCCAGCCGAACGCGATAGCCTTTTTACGCATTTAGAATCGAATAGTATTGATAATGCCGTTGTTTTGACTGGAGACATTCATACTTCGTGGGGAAATGATCTTCCAGGAAATGGTTATGTGGCAAGTTCAGGAGCCGGTTCGCTTGGTGTTGAATTTGTCGTTACGAGTGTGACCTCTCCAGGATTGCCAATTCCCCTTCCAGCAAACATAATTCAGGGTCTTAATCCGCATATCAAATACGCAGACCTTACAAAAAAGGGATACCTGATTCTTGACCTTACCGCGCAAGCAGCTCAGTCGGATTGGTTTTATGTTTCAGATGTTACCAATACAAATTATACAAGTGCTACTTGGGGCGCAGGTTGGCTTACCAATGATGGTGACAATTACCTTACGCAAGCAGCAAGTGAAGCACCTGCCGGTGTTTATCCTCCATTGGCCCCGTTAAATCAACCAACTGGGGTAGGAGTTGAGGAAATTTCTAAGGCCCCCATTGTGATAAGCGCTTATCCGAATCCATTCCTCGATAGGTTCGTTGTTCAGTTCAATCTTTTTAAGCAAGGAGCTGTCAGTATCAAACTGACCGATATCTCCGGGAAAACCGTCCTAACAAAAGATTTTGGCACGATGCGAGACGGACTTCACTACTTAGAAGTACAAGTGCCTGAGGTTGCTCCAGGACTTTACATATTTACCTTGCAGTCTGAGGAGAGCGTGGTAACCCGAAGAATGAATAAATTATAAGGTAACCAAAGTGCTATGTTGCCGTAATTAAGTTTTACTACTCAAATCAAGCAAATCCCAATTAAAAGAGCTGTTTTTTGAATGTCGATTGGAATTGATAAATACGCTTTAATCGGTGAAGGAACTATCCTTTTTGAATACGAAGGGGTGGTGACCAAGCAGATTCTGCTTGACACCTTGCCGAAGATTGAAGAGATTTTTGACACCCTTAGCGTTGGGCGTCAGAACAAGAGGAAGCTTGTCAATATTGCTATCGAAACGCTTCAGAATCTACAGCTACATTCGTTTCCATTCGAAGAAAATGATTGCAATTTTCGGCCATTGTTTATTGTTGGAATGGATGAAGATTATATCACTATTACAATAGGAAATTTGGTTGCTCAGGACGAACGTGCGGTACTTGAGGATAAAATCACCAAGATTAATAGCCTAAACGATGAGGAAGTGAAGTTTCTTTACGGTGTAATAATGAAACAGACCGTGGTTAAGTTTTCTACCAAGGGAGGAGCTGGGCTAGGATTAATTGACATGAAGAAGAAATCAGGGAATAACCTTGATTTCTCTTTTCAAGAAGTGGACAATACCGTTTGCTATTTTAGTCTGAGGGTTAGCGTTCCTAACTAGGGGCATTTTTTTTCTTTAAACCGTTTACTTTCCATCCCATAAAACCAAAAAGAATTGTCATCATTGGACTGATAATGTTGAAGAATGCAAATGGTAAATACGTTCCAGTTGCCACTCCCAAAACCCCAGCGTGATACGCGCCACAGGTATTCCACGGAACAAGTGCCGAAGTAACGGTGCCACTATCTTCTAAGGTTCGGCTAAGGTTTTCAGGTGCCAAACCTCGTTTTTCGTATTCCTTGGCAAACATTCTTCCGGGAACAACAATTGCCAAATACTGATCAGAGGCTGTAACGTTAAAAACCAAGCATGTTCCTGCTGTAGAAGCAATAAGCGAACCTGTGCTCTTTGCTAGGTGAAGAATGGTTTGAGCAATTCGGTCTAGCATTCCACTAGCTTCCATTATTCCTCCAAACGTCATGGCGCAAATGATTAACCAGATGGTACCGAGCATCCCGTTCATTCCGCCAGAACTGAGTAATTCATCTGCCACAGCATTTCCTGATTCAATGGCTACATCTGTTGTCATTGAATCAATTACCGCCATATATGCTGCTTTCGAAAAACTTGAACCTTCTGAGGCTAAACCCAAAATAATGTCTGGTTGTAAAACAATAGCGAATACCCCTCCGAGAATCGCACCAGCAAGCAAAGCAGGAACGGCTGGAACTTTCTTTACAATCAACCCAATTACCGCAAGTGGAACCAGAAATAACCAAAGACTGATATTGAACTTCGAACCGATTGCGGTTTGCAACGATTGAACTCCTTCGAGATCTGCGCCCGAACTTGAAGTAAAACCGAGCACTAGGAATATTAATGCAGCAATTGTGATGGAAGGAAACGTAGTCCACATCATGTGTTTAATGTGTGTAATCAAATCTGTACCAGCCATGGCAGGCGCGAGGTTTGTCGTATCTGAGAGTGGCGACATCTTATCTCCAAAATATGCCCCAGAAATAATTGCTCCGGCTATCATTCCATCGCTGAAACCAAGTATGCGACCAATTCCCATTAATGCTACACCCACCGTGGCAACAGTGGTCCAAGAACTTCCTGTAGCAAGGGAAACAATAGAACAAATGATACATGTGGCAAACAGAAATATTGTTGGGTTTAAAATTTCCAATCCGTAGTAAATCATAGCTGGAACAACCCCACTAATTAGCCACGTTCCAGCCAACGCTCCAATCATTAGTAGGATGATAAGTGCAGGTAAAGCACTTCCGATACTAGATATTACCCCATCAAAAAGGTTACCCCATTTTTGGCCTATAAGCAAAGCCACAATTGCAGCCACACCAGCGGAAAGAAGTAATGCCATCTGATTGGCTCCTCCAAGAGAATCATCAGCATAAAACGCCACGTTCATTCCTAATAAACCCACAAGGAATATCAATGGAACAAATGATTGAAATAAAGAAGGGTGCTTAGTATCTGCCATGAGAACGGGATATGCGGCAAGATAGCAAACATGCTTGTGTCAACTCACAACCGGGATATTGCTCATAATTCTACTTTTGTTGGGTAAACAAAGCCACAACAAATGAAACATGTAGTGCCAATTTTCTTTTTGCTTTTACTTACCGCGTGCGGTTCACAAACAACGGATACCGAATCAACCGAAACTTCTAAGGAAGTTGAAACAAACGCAGGCTGGTATGGTCAAGAATTTGAATTTACCGAGGCAATAGCGGCTTCTGAAGTAGCTGGGCTGATGAATGACAGCTCTGAAAATGAATTCGTTATCGAAGCCACAATAGAAGAATGTTGTCAGAAAAAAGGCTGTTGGATGAAGGTTGCTACTGCTGATGGAGAAACGATGCGCGTATCATTTAAGGACTATAGTTTCTTTGTTCCGCTGGATGCTGCAGGAAGTAAAATGACAATGAAAGGTATCGCGGTGTATGATACCATTGATGTTGATTTTCTGAAGCACTTGGCCGAAGATGCCAATGCAACGCAGGAAGAAATTGATGCTATTACCGAACCAGAATTAGCTATCACTTTTGAAGCTACAGGCGTATTAATTGACTAAGGAAAAACCGAATGGTTTTAAAAAGAAAAGGCGCGGTGAATATTCACCGCGCCTTTTCTAATTTAACTGAATCCGAAATTACTTTGAGGTCTTCCCAGAACCCTTATCGCCAGGCTTGGCGATAGAATTTCTCATGTCTGTATCAGCTTTAATATTGTCGAACTTATAGTAGTCCATTATTCCCAAGTGACCAGCTCTAAAAGCTTCGGCCATTGCCTGAGGAATTTGAACCTCTGCTTCAATTACATTAGCTCTAGCTTCTTGCGCCTTCGCTTTCATCTCTTGCTCCAAAGCAACCGCCATGGCTCTTCTCTCCTCGGCTTTTGCTTGGGCGATATTCTTATCTGCCTCTGCTTGATCCATTTGAAG
>Ga0316209_1002167_pt1 | contig 16701 bp, 16 predicted proteins | sample 6monopyrite_MG_FD_204945 | JGI IMG/M metagenome (GOLD analysis project Ga0316209, IMG submission 204945) | Microbial mat bacterial communities from mineral coupon in-situ incubated in ocean water Damariscotta River, Maine, United States -... | ecosystem: Environmental > Aquatic > Marine >...
GACTGGACAACTTGCAAAATGACATCCGAATAGTGAAATCGCATCATTTGCCTGAACAACTATTAAAAAACTACCCGACTGATGAGTATCGTATATTTTATGTTTACCGTGACTTCCGCGATGTTAGTATTAGTGCATTGTTCTATTTCAATGGGCCGGTAAATCAAGGGCTTCTATTGGACAAAAACTTCTGTGAAAGTATCGTGCACTTTTCAGACCCCTTAGACTTCCAAGCGGGTAGACTTGCTATCAAAAATTACGTAGGTCAGATGTCAGACCACGGAATACCAGAACTTTCGCAGTTCAGCACTTGGTCTCAACATATCGAAACATGGCTTGAATGGGGAAAAACACACTCCAACCAATTCCAGACCTTAACCTACTCTGATTTGCGAGCCGATACAGAAAATCAGTTGGCCCGAGCCATTAAGAAACTCGGACTCGAACAATTTATCCAGTCTCTATTGTGTAAAGCCATCGAAAAAGAGTCCTTTGAAACTTTAAAAACTGAGTTTATAAAAAAGAAACTTCACAGTAACGCCTCTTTCCTGCGGTCTGGGATTATTGGAGATTGGAAGAACTACTACACGCAAGAAATTGCGGAAGCTCTTTCAGGTTCAGTAATGTTAAAACTCAACGAACTTGGATTTGAAACAGACAATTTATGGGTGAATCAATTACCAAAAGAAAAGTTAAGCCCTCAAAACTTGCAGGAGTTCATGTTATTCTGGAAATGCCGTTTAAAACATCTATTATCCTAACAATCAAATCTTTAAATTGATTATCTCACGTATATTCCAAGGGCTGGGAAATCAGCTTTTTCAGTACGCTTTTGGAAGAGCAACAGCACTTCGTAATGGCACACAATTGAAATTAGATACATCGTTTTACGAAAACTCGGAAATAACACAGTTTGGATACACTTATAAACGCAATTTTGAAATTGCGCGATACAACATTCAACATAATGAGGCCACGCGTAACGAGGTTGAGGTTTTCAAGGGAAAGAGAACTCCAGGTATATTTCAGCGTGCTGAGTTTAAACTCTTCCCTGCACATCGCCCACAGGTAATAGACGAAGACCTTTCTATATTTTCGCCTGAACTGAATAATTTGAAAGGGAATTTGTATTTGGATGGCTACTTTACGAGTGAAGAATTTTTCAAAGATTATGCTGGCATCATCCGAAAGGAGTTTACGCTAAAAAACAGCATGAACCCTGAAAACCAAAAATGGGCAGAGCAAATGCAAACCTCTAACTCTGTGTGCATTAGCCTCAGACTAACCGATTTCCTTCACAATCCACTCCACAACGTATGTTCGTTAGAATATTATTACAGCGGTCTAAAAAAGATTGAAGAACTGCTAAAATCAGAAATTACTGTGTTTATTTGGAGTGATGACAACGACTGGACACGAGAAAACTTCAAGCCTTCCTACAAATGCCATTATATGACCCATAATTATCCGGATTTCAATGAAGACCTTAGGTTGATGACACATTGCAAACATCACGTCATACCCAACAGCACTTTCAGTTGGTGGGCGGCTTGGCTGGGTGAATGGAAAAATCAGATTGTGGTATCACCCGAGCGCTGGCTGAATGGTGATGAAATTGAATATCGCCACGTGGTTCCAGAACGTTGGCTCAAAATCAAGAACTAAAAAATGAACATTCTAATAACGGGCGGTGCAGGTTTTATAGGTTCTTCGTTAGCACTCGACCTCATACAACGTGGCCATTCAGTAAGAATACTGGATAACCTATCGCCACAGATTCATGGGGCGGACACTAGTTCATCTCCGACATTTCTGGATGTACGAGAAAAGGTAGATTTTTTGATTGGTGATGTGACCTGCATTGAAGATTGGAAAAGGGCATTGCCTGACATGGATTGCGTTGTACACTTGGCCGCAGAAACAGGCACTGGACAGTCGATGTACCGAGTGCATCACTACATGGATGTGAATGTGAATGGTACGGCTCATCTACTCGACCTTTTGGATTATGAAGGGTCTGGGTTGAGTAGGATTATCATTGCATCTTCCAGGGCAGTCTATGGCGAAGGCGAATATGTCGATGAATCGGATGTTATTCATTATCCATCATCGAGAAATGAGGTCGATTTGCAGAACGGTATTTTCAACCCTAGTTACAATGGAAAACAGCTCAAATCCGTATCAACAACTGAAAATTGTCCGTTCTCGCCTGGTTCTATTTATGGCCTTTCAAAACAGGTGCAGGAGCAGATGGTGCTGATGGCTGCAAAGACCAAAGGAATATCCGCCTTTGCACTTCGATATCAGAATGTTTACGGGCCAGGGCAATCACTGCAGAACCCTTACACGGGAATCATATCCATTTTCTCAAAGTTGTTACTAGCCAACAATCCCATCAACATTTTTGAAGATGGGATGGAATCGCGCGATTTTGTTTATATAAACGATGCGGTGGCTGCCACCCGTGCTGCCATTGAACATGAAAATAATGCTGCCGTTGAATCCATCAACGTTGGTAACGGTATCGCCACAAGTGTGATGGAAGTGGCTACCATCCTCAAGAAACTATATAACTCCAGTTCAGAATTGAATGTTAGCGGGAATTACCGATTGGGCGACATTAGGCACAATACAGCCGATATTACCAAGGCAAAAGAAATGCTAGCGTACTTACCGCAGACCGACATTGAAACTGGCCTACGGCATTTTGCAGATTGGGTAGGTACTCAACAAGTAAACAATGATGAAGGTTACGAACGTAGTCTATCCGAACTGAAAGAAAAGGGACTCTTCAAATAGAAAGATTAGTGCATTATCTAGTAGTAAACGCAATAATTTCTGCGGTTTGAAAATACAAAACACTCAACTTTTACTAAGTTGACCACGTTTCAGGCATCTTTGTTCTACTTATGCCCAACTTTACAATCGTAACCCCAGTTTTAAATCAAGTTGAATACATTGAAAAGTGTATTCTTTCCGTACTCGAGCAGGATTGCGATGTCCAGCACATCATTATAGACGGTGGTAGTACTGACGGTACGACTGACATCATCCGCAAGTATGAAACCCGCATTTCGTACTGGAAAACTGAACCTGACAATGGACAAAGCCACGCTATCAATAAAGGGCTGAAACTCTCTACCGGCAAGGTTTTCAATTGGTTGAATGCTGATGACCGACTTAATCCTAACGCATTAAAAAAAGTGCTTAAAACTGTAAATTCCAATACTGCTGTGGTGATTGGAAAGTGTGAACACGTTGACGAAAGTAACGCTCAGATAGCAGTTAATGGAGCACGGCTTTGGGGGTCTGTTGAAGCTACACTTGGCAACTATAGTATGGGACAACCATCGGTCTTCTATCGAACCGATATTGTAAAACAGTTGGGCGGTTTGAATGAGCATTTACACCTGTGCATGGACATGGATTTGTGGTTTCGATATCTGATCGCATTCGGTCAGAATAACGTTGTTCAAATCAAAGATGTTTTAAGCCAGTTCCTTGTTCATCCAACCTCAAAATCTGTTGATTTAGAAAATGAAATGATGATTGAGAAATACGGAGTTTATCGCGCTATGATTTCACAATTTGAACTACCATCAATTCTTAAAGATTTTTTTGCGAACTACCCTAACCCCGAAATCGATTCTAAATCATACATCTCAAATTTGAACCAAACTGAATTGCTCGCCAATTTTTGTTGGCACTTGCTACTAATTTCGTACAAAAAGAACGAATTAGACAAATGCTCAGGTTACTTCGAAATTGTAAAAAGAGGAAATCGTCTTTCCAAAGTCGGACGCCTTAAATGGAAAGCACGTTTATTATCTAAACAACTGCTAAAAGGATGAATACGTCTTCATTGGTTAGCATTCTCATGCCTGCATACAATGCAGAGAAGTTCGTTGCACAAGCAATAAACTCCATCCTGACCCAAGACTATTCAAACTGGGAATTACTGATTCTCGATGATGCCAGTACAGACGGAACCTCGAAAGTTATTTCCGCATTCAAGGATACAAGAATTCGTTCTTTTCATCATTCCGAAAACCAAGGCTATTTACTATCCTGTAATGAGTTATTCAAAAAAACAAACGGTGACTTTATCACTTTCTTAGATGCGGATGATTCATGCTCAGCAAGCCGACTAAGTATTTGCCTAAATGCATTTGAAAAAGATGCCAATCTTGAATTCCTCACTACAGCCCATTCAAAAATTACTGACTCTGGCAAGACAATTTCAAACCAATTCATAGAAATTGACTACAAAAAATACGCAACCGACCCCAACTACTGTCCGACAATATGCTGCGCTACAACATTCGTGAAAAAGGAGTTGCTTGATGGTGTTGGTGGTTATCGGCCATTGTTTAAAAAGATTGGGGCCGAAGACTATTTCTGGTTATGGGAACTTTCACGCAACGGAAAGGGGAAGCATTTGAACAAATCGCTTTATGACTACAGATCCCACACAAACCAAACGAGCAACGTGCACGATGATGAACTTTATTTATTTACTCCAGAATTGATAAAAACTCTTCGATTCGAGTTTAGAGATTTACCCTGGAATGACAATAAAGCTGAAAATTTTGTTCAATCTATACGTGAACAATTCGAATTTTCTGGCTTTCAGATAAATCTGCGCAAAGCACAAAATTCACTTAACAGAGGCCATGGCCATTTTTGGAATTATGCATTAAAGTGTTTGAGAAACATAAGAGATTTTAATCAAATTAAGCCTTACTTCTATCTGCTTTATTCTTGGCTGATTAGAAAAGGTCGGAGTGCAAACCAGTAAGCTTGAAAAGTACCAATTCGCAGCGAAGCTTAAGCTTTTGTACGCTTGACGGTGCTTCCGAAATCCGTTTTCTGAATATTTTCGCCCGAATCTCTCGCTTAAAGGCTTTATCTTTTTCGGCCACAGCATCAGACCTCAGGCTCGCATTGTGCCTCACCTTAAACTCACTCAGCGCCCCTTCTAAGTTGCCTTCTGCACCAATTTCAGTCCAAAACTGCCTGAATCTGCTCTCTACATCTTCAAACTGAATAGTAATAACGTTTGTCTTGTCTTTAAGAAACAACTCAATATTTGCATTTACGGCATCATAAAGATGCTCGCTCGCCAAACGCTTTTGCGATTCTGATAGTAAATCTGGAACATTGCTTAAAACTCCTTCTGAAAAAAAACGGATGTTGCTGAAGCTGTGATTCCAAAGTTGATTCCAGCTATCCACTACATTAGAACGATTTCTGATGAGATGCACATAGTAAGCATCGTCCCCGTATTTCGCATCTAACAGTCCGAGCATCCAACTAATCTTATTATCCACCTCAATATGATGTTTTGGATACTGTAACCTCGTTACTCCAACCTCCCAAGATTTGGTCTCATGACCTGATGAGTGATTTAAAATATGGCTGCATGCTTGCGCAAAGGAAGCAGACCCGCTTCTTCCGGCATTCAAAACGAAAATATTTTCGAATCTTGATTTCATCCTAAAGCAGGTAATTAATTGTTATCAAAAAAGTACAGTTTCAGCATTAAAAAGAACAAGAAAAACCAACTGCTAATGTATAGTTTTACGGGGTGGCTTGCAGTTACCAGTAGCTCATTCCACAAAAACAAACCTCTTGCAATTAGACCTTAAAATGACTCTTTAATGCTTGAATTGGAGTCTAACAAAAAGACCGTTCTATTTGTTTGTGCGTACAATGCCATTTCTGGTGGTACGATTATGGTTTTCGAGCATGCCTATCGCCTCAAGTTGAGGGGAATTGAAGCTTACATTACTTTCAGACATACTGATGATGAAACTCCTTACTCTGCATTTCCGCATTATTCTGATGTCAACATCATAGAGTATGGTTCGCAAAAAAAGTTTGATTTTGTAGTGGCCACTTTTTGGACAACCGTTTACGACCTCATTGACTTTGAGGCTAAACATTACGCTTACTTCTGTCAATGCGATGAGCGTCTATTTTACAAAGGTGACGACATCAAGCGGTTCTGGGTGGAACAAACATATTCGGCTAACTCCTTGCATGTCGTTGCTTCGGCCGATTTACTTTCTACTAACTTAAAAGATGAATTTGCTTCTGAGAGTCAACATGTTCCTTATGGAATTAACATCTCGAATTTTCATCGTATAAAGAGACCTGAAAGGGATAGAATTCGAATCCTTATAGAAGGGCCCGGCAAGGCATTATTTAAAAGGGTCAGAGACTCTTTCGAAGTAACAAATGAAATTTCTAATGTTGAGGTTTGGTATGTGACCTATGATGGATATGTAGCTCCGGACTGGAAGTCGGACAAGGTCTTTAAAAAAGTACCATATTACCAGATGCCCGAAATTTACCAGTCTTGCGACATACTGATAAAAATGTCTGAGGTTGAAAGTTTTGGATTACCAAACCTAGAAATGATGGCCTGCGGAGGAGCTGTTATTACAACAGCGTTTACTGGACATGAAGAGTATGCAATTGATGGTAAAAACTCTTTTGTTGTACCAATTGGCGATGTTGAAGCGGCAAGAATCAAGGTTCTTGAGCTGATTGCCAATCCCGAACTAAGGAAAAAGTTCGGAGAAAACGGGATTAAAACAGCGCAGGCCCGTGATTGGAACATTCTAAAACCGGACTTTGCCGATGCTCTAGAAAAAATAGAACGGAGCTATCCTCAAGGGAATGCGCAAAGGGTGTTGACTAAACTCAAACCACTATCACGCGCGTATCATGAATATGAGAGCACTTTACACAAGTTGCAGTACTTGGAAAATTGGAAATTGGGTGTTATCGAACGAGAAAAAACAATACCGTTCAGAATTGCCCACAGAGTGCTTAACCTCATCAAATAAAGAACGAGCTTAGAGGAACGTCTTTTTGCCGGTACGTTTACTCATTCGCCAACTTCCGTAGAACCTCCAACAAGCGTGGGTCGCTTGGGCGAGGGGCATTCCCATCAACCACTTTTCCTTTTTTGTCAAAAATTAAATATCTCGGAATACTATTGACACCAAATTTTGCCGTTACTTCCGATCCCCATCCTCCTTTTGAGAGACCATGAGTTCCTTCAATTCCCAATTGATCTATCGCCAGCTTCCAAACTGTTTCTGTGTTATCAATTGAGATGTAGAGAAACTCGATGTTCTTCTTTTCTTTTTTACTTAACTGTTCTTTCAAGGCTTTGGCCGCGGGGAATTGCTTACGGCACGGCCCGCACCAACTTGCCCAAATATCTAGGTAAATCACTTTTCCTTTCAAGTCAGAAAGGTTGAACATTTCCCCATTTAAACCTTGTAATTCAACATCAATTTTATCATGGGATGATTCGTTATCGTTTAACGCCACTTCCAACTGGTTATTCTTCGCTTGAAGCCGTTCTCCCAAACTGTCATCAACCAATTTGACGAACACGCCTGAGCTTTCTGTTCCGTGTAGGTAATCACGCATTTGGCGTAATAAAGATGGCTGCACATTTGGGGCATTAGCAAGCAACGTTTTGGTGAGGAAGAATTGGAGCGATTCTCCTTTCAGGTTTTCTCGTGCAAGATTGAATGCCTCCTGAACAACGGACTGTTTGTCTGCAAACTTCATGAAGTCGTATGCCTCCAGAGCGCGGTAGTTAACAAATTGAATAAGCAATTCTTGAAAGAGCTTACTATCCAATTCTGAACTTTTATTCATTCGATCCCAATCCAACCCTTCAATGAGAACCTTTGGGATTTCAGTTGCTTTTGGGATGGTGCTTTTTGCTGTTTTCTGTTCGGAAAACTTGAACAACGAGAGATAATAATAGTAGGTAATGTGATTCTTGTAGGCTTTCACAAAATCGGCTGGTAATTTCGCTTCTTCTTTTTCAAGCGCATGGATTACATCGTTTCGCAACGCGAAAATTTCCATCTCCATTCCGTCAATATTGCTCGCATTTCTTGCTTGCCCATTGAGCCATTCAACAGAAAGTCTTGTGCCGAACTTTTCATTTACCTGTACAACAAAGGCATGAATCGCGGCAGCATCGCCTGTAAGCTTTACTGTACTTGTATCGTCTAAAAAATCAGCTTCAAAATTGATGTTTAGTGCCGTGGCGTTTCTCCAGACAAAGAGGTTTTTGTCTTTGTCGTGGTAACTCATCTTCATCCAGCCCGAAGCTGGGATTGTGGTTGTTTTGGAAAACGATGCGTTAACAACTGGAATTTCTTCCACCCATATATTTCCGAAATAATCTTCAGGAAATTCAATACGCAGATTTTCATCGGCCATACCGCTAATATTCCCTGTAAAATGAAATTGCTGCGCCCAAGCTGAATTTACCAGCACAAGCGCAGCAATAGTAAGTAGTTTATTCATGTATTATTCAACCTTAATAAGACGAGCTACTGCCGGGCGTTTGTCTGTCATTATTCGTACCAAATAAGCTCCTTTTGCCAAGCCAAGTTCAGAAGCGTTAACCACATACTTTTTCTTTCCTGGTGACATGTTGCCGCTATGGTAGCTGTGAATCTGTTTTCCTGCAACGTCTACTAATTCAACGTTAGCCCAAAGATTCTCATTTACATCAAACGTAAAAGTCGTTTCGTTCCTGAAGGGGTTTGGATAAACATCTAACCCTGAAACGGCTTGAAGCGCTTCCACTTCTTCAATACCAAGCGGATATTTTTTCTTTATTATGTCCCAGTCGTCCAGTATTTCACCATCACTCGTCATATAAAAACCAGACAGAGTATCTCCATTGAAATTTAACATCGTAGATCCGATGCAGGTATCACAACCATGACCGTAATACATGGCTGGGTGTTGTAGGTTGGGATCTGAGGTGCTACTACCCGAATTTCCTTGTACAATATATAGTGTGCCAACCTGTGGGTTGGGACCGTCCGTGTATTTGACGTAAGGCGTTCCTTCCGAGAGCTTTCCACTCGACCCATCAACCACATGCACAGCCGCGTTGAAATTATCGGGTACTTCATAAAAACCGTTTAACAGATAAGAACGTTCGTACACGTGGCTGTGTCCTGTAATTACTAAATCCACACCGTAATTTTCCAGAATAGGCATCACATTCTCGCGCATGGCTTTCATATATACTTGCCAAAGATCACCGGAGTTATGCGATCCATCCGTATGTGGTGGTTGATGGAAATAGACTACTATCCAAGGTTTGTCGTTGGCCTGTAAATCGGCATGTAGCCAATCTATGAAGGGAGAACCATTGAACGAACCGAACAGGCTAGAGCCAATCCAGTCCCAACTCGTATTTATAATTGAACCAATCTCGGTGTTAAGTGCCAAAAAATGCACATTGCCGTAATCGTATGAATAGTACAATTCGTAACCCGAAGGAACACCGCCTATTTCGCCATTGGTAGGTACATCTATCATATCATAATAGGGGCCATCGTGGGTGGTTGGATCAGCTCCCACCGTAATGTCTAACACCGTACCGTAATCGTGATTTCCAGGGGTTGGCATAAATGCCATTCGCGAGTAGATCTCATTATATCCATAGACTGAATCGAAAATCTTGGTAGAATATTCGTCATCGGTTCCATCGTCATAAACGTTATCACCAGTCCAAAGCCACAGGTCGGTAACATCATCTCCCATATAATCTAGAAACGACTGTTTCACATCCAATTGCTTACTGTTTCCTTTGCCAAAATCGCCTATTACCCAAGCAGATATAGGCTGAACCGTGCCGATTTCGGGCGAAGTTGTAAAACGGTTGCCCTCGTGGGGGCCTGAAAGCATATCCGTCCCATCGCTTACGGCATAATAGTATTCGGTGTAGGCGTCAAGCCCGGTTATATTGACGGTATGGTCTATAACTGAATCTGCTATGTCAATCTGATTGTCCATTACCGTTGCCAGACTAGCTCCGTAGTAAACACGGCTTGGTGTAGAAACATCGGTCCTCCATAGCACCTTCATACTTGAAGAAGTTGGAAATTGTAAATAAGGCCCTCTTACAAGCGCAGTTTGCGCCATTACGGAAGAGAAAACCGTTGTTATGGTAAGAAAAAAGAGTATTAATTGTTTCATGGTTCTATATAATTAGGGGATTCAAATTTAATCTTTCAAATTTGATTGCATTGACAGAAATCTGACCTTAACCAAACCGTGATATTTCTACTTTCACACATTAGAATGAGAAAGCTCCTTTTTGTATTTGTGACGATTGCCTTTACGAGTTGCTCGACTGATGGACTTGTGCCATGTAAAAAGGAGGGTGCAGAAGGAAGGCTGTGCAGAGAGTATCGCTACTTTGACGGTTCTCCATCTGGTTACATTGAGTTTGATTATAAAGGTGATTCGCTGGTGATTTCAGATTATTACGACTCTAACTCGAAGCCGATAAAAACTATTCGCTCGTATTTTGAAAATGGAAGGACAAAGATTATATCAGAGCAATACCCCAATCAAGATTCGCGGATTCAGACATGGCATTACACTAATTTTGACAGCCTTGAAACCATCGTGTATGGTGCAAACGATAGTGTTTTGGAGATTACCTACGCCAACGGTAAGCGGTTAACCGAAACGTATTTCCACGCTGGGGTATTGAACCGCTCGTTCCAATATCGATATTTTCTTGATGACGGAAAGTTATACCGCATTTACGCCATGGGTGCAGATAGTGTCCAACTGTCGTACCGCAATTTTGAATATTTCAGTACGGGTCAGAACCGCGTTTCACATTTTACTGCTGACCACAAGTTGATAGGCAGACGGGTGTTCGATTCGCTGAATGGGTTGATAAAATCCGTTGAGTTCACAGATAGTACTGGGACAATCGCTGAACGGGCCGACTACATTTATGACTCAGCTTTCAACCTCATTGAAAAGACGGAATTGAACAGCAATCAGACTTACAAAAGTGTATTCCTTTATTATTGACTTCTCGATACGATTGTCGTGCCTCCAATCACTCGAACTGACATGTTTATTTTGATTACTAGATTAATGGTTATTTAGATTAAAAATATGAGCAAGGAACATTCTCTCAAAGAAAAAATTGATGCTGTTTATCAGTTTCATCGTGTGTTCGGAATTGGCAACAATGATGAACCAGAGCATAATATTGGCGAGGATGATTTTCGACTCCGCCATCGTTTGATGCACGAAGAGAATGAGGAATATTTAGAGGCCGCTCAGAATGGCGACTTGGTTGAAATTGCCGATGCTTTGGGCGATATGATGTACATTTTGTACGGCACTATTTGCAAGCACGGTTTGCAGCATAGAATTGCAGACATTTTTGATGAAATACACCGAAGCAACATGAGCAAGTTGGATGCAGACGGAAATCCAATTTATCGGGAAGATGGGAAGGTGATGAAGGGTGAAAATTACTTCAAACCCAATATTGCGAAGTATTTGGATTCCTAATCAGTCAGAAAGACTGTAAATAAGCAATCCACTCAGCAGCTTTGGAACCACATAAGTACTCTTGGGTGGCATGGTCTTACCTTGATCGGAAATGGCATAAAACTCTTTTCCTGAAACAGGAAATAGTGAAAACGCTACATCGTATTTACCAGTATTAACCAAGCGCTCTAATTCCTGCGGTCCTTTTGTGCCCGGCACAAAACTGATGCGGTCATCATTTCGCAAATCACGTATTCCGAGTAGTGGTGCGAGAATTTTTTTTGTGAGGATGCTGACATCAAGCGAAGCGACAACCTCAGTACTTCTTCTGTGTTTGTAAACCAATTTGTACCAGAATCCGCCTAAACACATTCCAAAATGGCCTTGCTGTTCCGGTTTTATCGGAATTTGTTCTTTAAAATAAACTTCAAAATCCTTAGACAACTCCTCCAAGAACTGCGAAACACCTTTATCTCCTAGGTCTTTTACAACGCGGTTAAACTCATATATCTTCAACTGATCATCTGGAAAGAAGATTCCGAGAAAGTAGTTCCACGGCTCATTACCCGTAATCCCTCGCGCTTCAGTCCATTTTTCATGGGCTAGCAAAACAGATGAAGCTGAACGGTGATGTCCGTCTGCTATATATATATGGTCAAGCAACCCTAGTTTTTCCGTGAACTTGGCTGTCCACTCCAGTTCATCTACCCGCCAAAGCTGATGTTTCTTCCCTTCATCATCTTCAAACTCTATGAGTGGTGGATTCTGTTTGACAATCTCTGTCAGCAGTTCCAAACTTCCGCTGCGCGGATATGTGAAACAAACCGGCTCTGCATTTATATCGCAAACTGCCAGATAATCTTTGAGAATCTTCTCGCGGCTGGCAATGGTTTGTTCATGTATGCGAATAACTCCACTATCGTAGTCTTCTACTGAAGCACAACCCATGATTCCTGTAAAAGAAGCGCGGCCAATGTGCTGTGTATAAACGTAGAAACTGGGTTTATCATCCTGCTGAAATACACCTTTACTATACAGCTGCTCGTACACCCATTTGCTTTGCGCAAAAAGCTGAGGCGAATTGGGCGGATATTTTTCGCCCGTCAAAGCCTCCGGTCGAATGACATTCAGAAAAGAATCCTCATTAGTTCTAAGGGTTTCCTTTATCTCTTTTTTGGAATAGGAATCATACGACCGACTTACTGCTTTAGCAGCAATGTCAGGTCGAGGATGAATGCCCCGTAGAGGTTTTACCCGTGCCATGCGGTTAATATTTTAGATTATTGGCAAGCGATAATTGGAAACCATCTGCAATTTTCAATTTGTACTTAGCCTCAATTGCAGATTGTAAATTGCTAATTGTAGATTGCAAATCAAACATCTTGTTCATGTACCAGCACCACCTTTTCATAAAAAGTATGCAAAGACTACCTCACAGCAGCAATAACCTTCTCGGCCAACTCAATTCCTATGCGTGCCTGTGCTTCATTGGTTGATGCGCCAATATGTGGCGTAACAGAAATCCGTGGATGATTCAACAGTTCCGCTTTGGGAGTTGGCTCGTTCTCGAAAACATCGAGACCAGCCGCAGCGACTTTTCCAGAATCCAAAGCTGAGAGAAGATCGCTTTCATTGATAACACCTCCTCGCGAAGCGTTAATCAAGATTACGCCATCTTTCATCTTACCGAATTCGGAAGCAGCTATCATTGATCCATCCTTTGGTTTTGGAACGTGAAAAGAAATGACATCCGATTGCGCCAGTAATTCATCCAACGAAATAGTGGACAAGGAAACTTTTACTTCACCATATATATGTACATCTAATGAAAGACCGACCTCAGGGATAAATGGATCATGTGCAATAACCTTCATTCCCAGACCCAGTGCCATTTTAGCAAGCGCTTGTCCAATGCGACCAATGCCAACAATTCCCAACGTCTTTCCCTGAAGTTCCGAACCTTTCGAATAACTCTTTTTCAATTTTCCGAAATCGGCTGTTCCCGAAACGGACATTTCACGATTTGACAATTGCAGAAAACGAGAGACAGTGAAAAGATGGGCCAACACCAGTTCTGCTACAGATTGAGATGAGGCGGCAGGCGTATTAGCAACTGTAATTCCATTTGTTTCAGCAGTTTTCAGGTCGATATTATCGAGCCCTACCCCTGCCCTGCCGATCACTTTCAAACTCGCAGATGCAGTTAATTCCTTCTCTGTTATCTGAGTAGCACTTCTCACCAAAACTCCAACAACCGACCTTTCCTTTATAAAGGATGCCAAGTCATTCTGTTCTACTTTTTCTGTCTGCACTTGAAAACCAGCGGCCTCCAGTGCCTTTTTCCCTTCCGGGTGAATTCCATCGTTTGCTAAAATGAGCATATTCTGAATTTATTTTTTGGTGTTTCGTCTGGTGTCCATAAATCCCCCACCTCGTGCCTCGGCTTTAAAAAGGGGGAATCGCAACTAACTGAGCTTGTAAGAATACGAAAGTCCTGATTGATCTACCTGAACCAACTATTCATACTTGCGCAGTCCCCCTTGGGGGGATTTAGGGGGCTAGTTCCTTCATCACATCAACTAATACCTGCACGCTTTCTAGTGGCAAAGCGTTATACATGCTAGCTCTAAAACCGCCTACTGAGCGATGTCCTTTCAATCCACTAATATTCGCTGCAGCCAACATTTCATTGAACTTATCGGTCAATACTTCATCTTCTAAAACAAAAGTGACGTTCATACGTGAGCGATCTTCAACTTCTGCCGTACCATTGAACAATGGGTTACGGTCGATCTCCCCATATAATAGGTCTGCTTTTGCTTGATTGCGCTTGTCCATCCAATTAATGCCTCCATTCTTCTTCAACCACTCCAGCGTCAGCATTGACACATATATAGAATAGACAGGTGGCGTATTGAACATACTCTCGCCTTTCACATGGACCGAATAATCTAGCATCGCAGGTAGATTACGGCCAGTCGTGCCCAATAATTCATCCTTCACAATAACAAGGGTAACTCCAGCTGGCCCTAGGTTTTTCTGAGCTCCTGCGTAAATCAATCCGTAATCAACAACATTAATAGGTCTGCTAAAAATATCAGAAGACATGTCGGCTATTAGGACTGAATCAGTTTTTGGCGTGTGGAAGAACTCCGTTCCATAAATCGTATTATTAGTTGTGTAATGCAGAAAATCTAGACCTGTAGGAATCTCAAATCTTTTAGGAATGTAGTTGTAGTTCTTGTCTTTGGATGATGCTAGTACTTCAATATTTCCGATTCGTTGTGCCTCCTTAATCGCTTTGGCCGACCATGCTCCTGTATCGATGTAGCCAGCTTTTCCGTCTTTGGAAAGAAAGTTAAGGGCACTCATATAGAACTGCAAACTTGCCCCTCCTTGCAAGAATAAAACGGAATATCCGTCTGGAACATTCAAGATTTCCTTGACCAAAGCCACCGCATTTTCGGCCATTGCAACGATGTCTTTGCTCCTATGAGACATCTCCAAAATGGAAAGTCCCGTTCCATTATACTCCAAAACAGCCTGACTTGCCTGTTGAAAAACCTCCTGAGGAAGAATACATGGACCTGCGCTGTAGTTATGAACCTTGGTTGTATTGAGTGTCTCTGACATGTGTTTGAGGTTTGTGTTGCGAAAGTCTTAAATAATTGGTTACTAGCTACTAACGAGTGAAAAATCTTCCGAACAAACCAAAGAATTAGACCTAAAACGCACCCCGAACTAGGTGCCACAATGTTTCAAGTTCAGTTGTTCGGGAGCCATCGTTAATAACTTCTGGACATATTTATTTGATTCATTCGAGTATTCGTGTTCATTTGTTCCTACATTTAATCCATTATTAACCAAAAAACTATTAAAAATGGCTGAAGCGTATTGTGTAAAGTGCAAAGCAAAGAGAGAAATGAAAGATGCTGCAGAAGTGGTGATGAAAAATCAGCGTAAAGCGTTGAAAGGAACTTGCCCTACATGTGGAACAGGAATGTTCAAAATCTTGGGTAAGGCTTAATTAGCTAAACCATTCTTGCTCAGCATTAGATGTTGAGTGCTTTGCAGTCTGAGTTGAGATACTGAGACTTCAAAAAATAAAAGCCCCGATACGTGAACGTATCGGGGCTTTTCGTTTCAAAACCGAATACCGAATTTACTTTTTAAACGCGTTATCATAAATCCCAATCCATTCGTCCACAGTCATTTTGGTCATTAGCTGGCCAAGTAGTTCGAACGGGATATTTTCAACCTTATTAAAACGAATGCAACTTTTCCCCATATCCAACTTGGTTTTTACATGTTTTGGATATTCATCCACAAACCATTTCAATAATTCGGGGTTGGCGTAAATTCCCATATGATAAAAGGCCACAAAATTCTTTTGATTAGCAATGCTCATAAACGGAAGCGGAAGCTTTGTATTACAATGATAACCTGCCGGGTAAACCGAATGCGGAACAACATAACCCGGCATTCCATAGCTCAAAACTGCTTCAAATTTTGCAGGAATATTATCGGAAATAACCTTCCACAGCTTCTTCATTGCTGCTTGCCTTTCTTCAGGAATGTTCTCGAAATAATTGTCTATAGACTTAGCTTCAACTTTCATACAATCAAATTTTGATACCTCTAATTTAGGGTCATTGCTTAGAAAGCGGCATAGCATGCCATTTGAAATAACGAGACCGGTCAGATCTGATGTTACTCAATGCGGATGCCCACCATGCCCGTGTCCATCGTAATGACCCTGATTCCCTCTGTATTGATTCTGATCATACTGGTATCCGCCATTCTCCGAAGGGTAATTCCCCTGTCCCTGCCCCGAACCATCATCACCATGGGAATGGCCTTGGGAATTCTTTTCTGAAAGCGTATCGGTCATGTAACCATTGTCCGGAATATTTTCGGATGCATTCCCCTGGCGGTAATTTTCCGTGTTCCCGTTCCTCATGGCGTTCCACTGTTCAATGCTCAGGAACACGCCCGTAACGTTTCCGTTCTGATCGGAAAGGTACTGTGGTTGATCTCCCACCGGCATCGGGTCACTGCCACTTTGATCGGTCCTGGTGGGGTCCATGATGAGCTCCTCCGTCCCGGTCTGTTGGCCATCGGCCTCTCCGTGGCTGTGTCCGCTGTGCCCGTCTCCACCAGATTTCTGTTTTGTTTGCGGTAGGCGTAGCTGGGCCGGCTGTTTCTGCGATGCGTTGTTTCTATTGTCCGTTCCGGATGCTCCGTGGCTGTGTCCGCTGTGCCCGTCTCCACCAGATTTCTGTTTTGTTTGCGATGGGCTTTGCAGCGTTGACCGTTTCTGCGATGCGCTGTTTCCAT
>Ga0316209_1002168_pt1 | contig 16698 bp, 14 predicted proteins | sample 6monopyrite_MG_FD_204945 | JGI IMG/M metagenome (GOLD analysis project Ga0316209, IMG submission 204945) | Microbial mat bacterial communities from mineral coupon in-situ incubated in ocean water Damariscotta River, Maine, United States -... | ecosystem: Environmental > Aquatic > Marine >...
GCCGGCTTCGCAGATCGCGAGGCTCACGCCCTGGGCGTGGGGTGCGGAGCGGCGAGAGGGCTGAGGGCGCTGGGGCAACGACGGACTGTGTCAAGTGGCTGCTGGGATGGGGTCACCGGACGCGTACTGCTCAAGAGTGATCTCGATCCCGTCGAGAGCGCGCCATGCGATCAGCAATTCTGCGGGGGCGTCGAACTCGATCGGATCGGCATCGATCGCAGGCCCGTACTGACTGCTGTGCTGGGGACTCGAGGTCAACCGCAACCGATACCGAGAGCCCGCATGCAAACCCGGCAAGTGACTCGCGCGCTCCAAACCGATCGGATCGACTTCATGCACCGCCGCGAGTCCGGACCCGACCTGGAACCCCTGAACGAGCTCGCCGCGACGGGTCACCGCGTATTCGTACGTGGGCTCGATCACCACTGCGTGGCGCGTTGCTTGTTCGACGCTCAGTCCCGGCGTGAACCGGATCGAAGTGGGCCCTGCGATGACGCACACCAAGTTCGTTAGATCGGACCAAACCGGGGAAGCCACAGCGAAGAGCGGACCGTCGCAACAACGCACGAGAGCTGCATCAGCTTGTGGAAGGTCCTGCATCTGCTCTGCACTCCACTCGCGCCAATTCGCATCTACGAGCTTCCACAACCCCGGCTGCTCGATCGGATTCGCTGGAGCCAGAACCATGTACTCCAAGCGATGGTCCGCCGGCGCTTCCCTGCCGTTCATGTGCTCGAGCTCTGCCGGACCGTCAGCCGATGACCGCTGATCAGAATCCGGTTCCTGGGCAAGTGGCCCCCTATCGAGCTCGACCGACGCAGCTCGAGTTCGGTCAGGCTTTAGGAGCGAACGGCTGCTTGCCTGCTGTTGGCGATCCCAAGCGAGCCAGCCCAGGGCCAGCCCGCCAGAGATTGCTACGAGCACGAATGCAACGGATCGCGAGCGGCCCGAGAATCTATGCGCATTCTTCAATTCGAGTTCCGACTAGCCGCGGTGCAGGGTCAGTGATTCCACGACTCGCCCTGAACGTCCGGAGTTCCGCCGCCGGATCGAGTTGTCTCGATCTTGTGGCTTGAACCGTTCTGTACGGCCCCTCCGAAAACGACCTTCACCGTCTTGCCATCGGCGCTAACCTCAAGGGAGTACTCGTTCTCGTTTGTCGGGTTCTTCTTCTCGGTGAGTGCTACGCCCGCGTCGTTGGATACTCCCGTCACATGACAAGAGGCGTGACTGCCCGCGGTGTAGGAGAACACGTAGGTCGTATCGCCGCTCCCGGCCTGTGTTGTCGTATGCGATGTTGTCTGCGCTGCGGAAGCGAGACTCGCAACACTGAACATTGCGACGATCACCATCAGAAGGCGGTTCATCATGATTCTCTCCCTGTATGAGCTTGCTTCAACGCAAGCCTTCGACAAGAGCACGAGAGAGCACGAGAGAGCACGAGAGAGCACGAGAGAGCACGCAAGAGAAGTTCACTGCCAGCTCACTCGTCGGGTCAATGACTCTAGTCGAACAAGCGAATCTGACGGCTCCAATTGCGAGTGTCGCCATCGGGTTCCCGTATCTGCGGCTCACCAGAAAGTGTGGCTCTCCTGTCCGTTTAGTGGGTGGCTGGCGGGCCTGGAGAGGCTTCAGGAGGTCGATGCGTGCCGTTGGCGGCCGATTCGGGTGCCTGGGGGACCGTCCGAGGAGTGTCCCGGTCATGACGAGTCCCTCACAGCTGGTCGCCACCTCATGTTCTCGGCTTGAGAACACCCCCGAGGGCCTTGAATGAGCCCCTGGAGCCCTCCAACGAGTGTTTTCTCCCGGCCCCTCCCCTCACCCACAAGGGGGAGGGGCCGGGAGAAGACCCCCGAGCACCCACCAAACGGACAGGAGAGCCGGAAGTGTCCGGGCCAATGGCCGGATCGCTCGATCGAAACAGCTCCGCCCGCTGTGCACATCTGAGCCTGCATGGCCAGGAGAAGCCGGGTGCCAAGTAACCGGAGCTGCTCGCAAAGGGCCCGAGCTTTATCGCATCGCCGTTCAAAGACGGCATCCCCTACACCGGCATCCCGACAGCCCGCGCAATCAGGCGATTGCGCGACAGAGTTGGCGGCACGGCCGCGGCGCAAGTCTGCCCGAACGACGACATCTTCGAGAGCAACGCCCTGCCTCAGCTTCCGATCGGTGCGACGAACGGCTTGACCCTCGGAACGGGAGTCGGTGACGAAGACAATTGGGAGTACCTGATCGGTCCCGGAGATGCGGTCGTCATGGACATCCTGTTCTCGCACGCGAGCGGGAACATCGACGCCGCGCTGGTCACCGAGTCGTGGTCCCTCATCGCAGCGAGCCAGTCGACGACGGACAATGAACAGTTCACCTACACCAACTCGACCTCACTCCCCGTCGTGCTCATTCTTGTGGTGGGCCACTCCCTTGCGCCCATTCCAAGCTGCCAGGAGTACTCGTTGCTCGTCACCCCCACGCTCCATGCGTGCTCGATCGCGACCGAAGATCCCCATGAGCCGAACGACGACTGCGCGCAGGCGATACCGCTCGCCCCCGGACTGCACACCGACCTGGTCGTGTTCAAAGGAACCTCCGACGACTTCTGGACCGTCAGTGTCCAGGACGGCGAGAGCCTGAGCGTGTGGGTGCTCCACAGCACCTCGAACGGACAAGACGTCGACTGCTACCTGTACGACTCGTCGACCTTGGGCTCGACCTGCGGGGACAAGGCGACCTTCCTCGAGAGAGGCTTCACAGCGACCGACAATGAAGAGATGTCCTGGACGAACGACACCGGCTCCACGCGGATCTACTACGTCCAGGTCAACGTGTGGGACAACGTCTCCGTCCCGAACTGCGGTGAGTACGACCTCTCGATCACAGTCCAGCCCGCGGGTCTGCTCGGGACGCCGCTGTGCTTCGGTGACGGTAGCTCCGGAGCCTGCCCGTGCGGCAACGAGTCCGCCGTCGGTGCGGGAGAGGGCTGTGAGAGTTCGCTCGGCGTCGGCTCGATCCTGACCGCCAACGGAACGCTCAGCGTCGCCGCGGACGACCTCGCCTTCACCGTGACGCAGGCTCGCCCGAACCAACCCGGCATGCTGGTGCAAGGCGCGCTATTGATGCAGGTCCCGTTCAAGGACGGTGTGCTCTGCACGGGCAATCCCACCGAGCGCATCGGAGTCGTCTTCACCGACGCGGCCGGCTCCGGCACGACGGCGGCCTCGATCGCGACTGAAGGAAGCGTCGCCCCCGGCGACATCCGTTGGTACCAGATGTGGTCGCGCGACCCGGGCGGCGTCAGCCCTTGTGGGGCCGGATCGAACTTCTCGAACGGCATGCAGGTGACCTTCACTCCCTGAGACCGGTCGCTTCGCACCGCACGACGCACGGGGCGGTGTCGCGAGTGCGGCGCCGCCCCAAAGTGCGTTCTACTCGCGCACCCAACAGGCGCGGAAGCCGACGTAGGTCAGGTGCTCGCCGTCGGCGCGCTCGAGCTCGAACAACCATGAGTGCAGGCGGTGAGCCGGATCGATCCAAGACCCTCCGCGAATGCTGCGCAGCGTCCCTTCCGGGTCGGTCGCCAGGATCGCACCCCAGTCGATGTTGGATCGCTCGGCACTCGCGCGCGCGGTCCACTCCGACAGGTTCCCGAGCATGTCATGGAGCCCCCACGCGTTCGGCGGGTATGAAGCGACGGCGACGGCGAGGCTGCCTTCGCGGGGGTGCCGCCTCGGTTCTTGCGCGTCATCGAGCTGCATGAACTTGGCTTGCGCGTCCGTGACCATGTCGTCGAAGGCTTCGGTCGTGCGCGCACCCGCGAGGCAGGCGTACTCCCACTGCACGTTGTCCGGCAAGCGCGTGCCGATCGACTCGCAGAAGCTCTTCGCGTCGTTCCAACTCATGCTGTCGACCGGGAATTCATCGCCCAGCTGCGTGCCCGGGTTCGTTTCTCGCACCGCTTTCCACTGCGCCTGCGTCGTCTCGGTGCGCGCCATGTAGAACGGTTCCGCGAAGCGCACGACCTTGCTCGCCGTCATGGCGCCCCCACCCTCCTGGTAACCGAGCGGCGCAACGCCCGACGGGATCAAGCAGAAGACGATGCCGCTGCGCGGTTCGCGCACGCGCGTCGCCCAACCCTGGTCGCCAGGCTCGGATCCGTCCGTCGCTTCGAAGCCTTCGGGGATCCAAGCGAAGAGCTCGTCCCAAACGACGCCCGCGACGGTCAACGTGCCGCTGCTGCTCGTTCCATCCTCGCCGGTCGCTCGCCAGGCGATGGCGTCGGATCGGCGCTCGATCGTCCACAGCGCGCCGCGCGCCTGGCTGCCGTCGACCTCGAACGGACCCTTGCCGACCACGACGAGCTGCAGCGGCCGATCGAAGACCAAGGTGAGCTCGGTCGCCCAAGTCATGGTGGGCCGCGTGTCGCTCAGGTAGTGCGAGAGCAGCTGCGGGCCGTCGTCCGTCGCTTGTGCTGCGGCGGGAACAGGCGCCGCCTCGTCGCTGCCGTCGCGCGACGGCGTCGCGTTGCCCTCCGTCGCACTCGAAGCATCGCGAGCGGGCTGCGGCGCGTCGATCGACTCGCGCGAGGAGCTCGCCGACAAGTCGTCGACGGAGTCATCGTCGACTTCGAGCAAGTCGAGACCCTGCGGCGCCTCCTCGCCGTCGAGCAGACCTCCGTACCAGAGCGCGCCCAAGACGAGCGCGATCACCAAGGCGACGACTGCGAGTGCGAGCTGCTTCATCGTGCGCCGACTGTATCAGGCGCGCGGGAAGCCGAGCTAGTTCGCCGTGAAGAGCAACGGCCAGACGATCAACGCGACCGGCACGGAGAGCAGCAAGCTGTCCGTCAGGTCGAGGAAGCCGCCCGAGGGTCCGAACAGCGCACCGGAGTCCTTCACGCCGGCCGTGCGCTTGACCTTCGACTCGAGCAAGTCGCCTGCCTGGCTGGCGAGGTTCACCACGCCGCCGGCGACGACGCCGCCGAGGTATCCGTAGTCCGCGGACGGCAGCAGCCCCCACCACACGCAAGCGGCGCCGAAGGCGCAGCCGGCGATCAACGAGCCGACGCAACCGGCCGTCGTCTTGCCGGGCGAGAGCTTGGGGAAGGGATGCGACTTGCCGATCATCGAACCGACGTAGTAGCCGAAGACGTCGCCGATCTTGGAGAGCAGGAGCAAGGCGCCGAGTCCCTGCACACCGAGCCAGCGGTCGACGTAGGTCATCGCCGGCAGCGCGGGGATCGCCCACAGCGCCAGTGCGATCGGAAGCGCCGCGTCGGCCGCTACGGCACCGATGCCCTGTGCGCGCTTCGGTAAGAAGAGCGCGTCGACCACGAAGGCGAGGACCAAGAAGCCCACGCCGATGAGCAGAATGACGTCGCCATCGGCCGTGGTTCCCAAAGCCATGAAGCACCCGACGATGATCGCGATCGCGGCGATCCAGCGGCCGAGTCCGAACGGACCGCGCGGGATGCGTCGCAGCGGCAGCAAGAGGCCGACGAGGATCGCCGTCGTCGCCCAGCCCGCCCACCAACCTTCAATACCGACGCGATCGGACTCCGTGTATTCAATGGCATCCCCGATCAGCGTCGCCCACTGCATCAAGAACACGGCGAACAAGCCGCCGATCATCGGCACGCGCAAGTCGCGCCCGCCGAGCTTCTCCATGCGCGTCAACTCGAAGGCACCACCGGCCGCCATCAGCAGACCGAAGAGCGGCACGACGAGATGCTGCGTGTCGACAGCCGCGAGCCGGAGCAACGCCGCAACTCCGGCAGCGAGCCCGGCACCGACGAAGGTACGCTTCTTGATCTTGGCAGCTTTGATCGGATCCATCGGGGGGAGCGCGAGCTCACGCGCGCGGTGAGTCTACGACTTGCGAGAAGTACCGTGCCAGGCACGATTCCGCACGATTCGATTGGGACGCGCAGGAGAACTGGAGCCCCCGGGTCGAATCCTGCAGAAGCGAGCCAGGCACGGGCGCACGCGTGACCGCGCGCAGGCACGGCGGCGTCACGCGCTGCGCTCGGCCTTCTTCTCGTTCGACTCGGGATCCGGGGCGTCTTGGATCAGGCCGCCGAACTTGCGTTGGCGTCCGGCGTAGTCGCGCAAGGCTTCCATCAGCTGGGCCTTGCGGAACTCGGGCCAGCAGACGTCGGTGACGTGGAACTCCGCGTAGGAGATCTGCCACAAGAGGAAGTTCGACATGCGCATCTCGCCCGCGGTGCGGATCAAGAGATCGGGATCCGGCGTCTCCGGATCGTAGAGGTAGGCGCGCATCGTCTCCTCGTCGATCGAGGCCGGGTCGAGCTTGCCGGCGCGCGCGTCTTCGGCGATGCGCTGGATGCCGTCGGCGAGCTCGGACCGACTGCCGTAGCTGAGCGCGAGGCGCAACACCATGCCTTCGTTGTCGCGGGTCAGTTCTTCGGTCTCGCGCAAGGCGCGCAAGGAGTCGGTCGGCAGATCATCGAGACGACCGATGCACGAGAGCCGCACATCGTTCTCCATCAGCGTCGGTCGTTCGTCGACCATGAACTGCTCGAGCAGCCCCATCAGGTACCGGATCTCGGTCCGCGGGCGCTTCCAGTTCTCGACACTGAAGGCGTAGAGCGTGAGGCTCTTGACCCCCATCTCGGCGCACGACGTCGTGGTCTCGCGCACCGAAGCGATGCCTTCCTTGTGACCGAGCACGCGGCGCAACGCGCGGCGTTGGGCCCAGCGACCATTGCCGTCCATGATGATCGCGACGTGCTCGGGGAAAGGCCCCCCGAGGTCAGGTCGCTGAATCGGTTTGGACGGACGCTGGGTCAACTCGGGTTCTCGCTCAGTTCGCGACGTAGAGGCCGCGCGGGATGACTTGTTCGCGGTCGGGACCGACCGAGAGCAGCACGATGGGCACGCCGACGAGTTGCTCGAGCCACTCGACGTATTCACGCGCCGCTTGCGGCAGGTCTTCGTACTTGCGCACGGCGGTCAAGTCGTCGTTCCAGCCGAGACGCGACTCGTAGACGGCTTCAACGCGGCCGAGGTCGACGAGTTCCGCGGGATAGTCTTCGCACTCTTCGCCGCCCACGCGGTAGCGCGTAGCCACCTTGAGTTCTTCGAAGCCCGACAGGACGTCGAGGTTCGTGACGACCAAGCCGTCGGCGCCACACAGCTCGACGCCGTAGCGCACCGCCACCGCGTCGAACCATCCGCATCGTCGCGGGCGTCCGGTCGTCGCGCCGTACTCGCTACCGGCGTCGCGGATGCGCTTGCCGATGGCACCTTCTTGTTCGCTGGGGAACGGACCTTCGCCGACGCGCGTGCAGTACGCCTTGGCGATGCCGTAAGCCGTCTCGATCTGCTTCGCGGGGAATCCGGCGCCGGCGGGGATGCCGTTCGTGCCGGTGTTCGACGAAGTCACGAAGGGATAGGTGCCGTGATCGATGTCGAGCATCAAGCCCTGCGCGCCTTCGAACAGCACGCGCTTGCCCGCGTTGTACGCGCGGCGCACTTCGGCGGCGGCGTCGCCGACGAAGGGCTCGAGGCGCTTGCCGAGCGCGAGGTAGATCGCGAGCTGTTCGTCGAAGTCGAGCCCGCCCTCACCGTGCACTTTCTCCATCACCGCGTTCTTCTCGGCGAGAGCCGCGCGCAGGCGTGCGGCGCAGTGATCGGGTTCGAGCAAGTCGCCGATGCGCAGGCCGGTGCGCGACGCCTTGTCGGCGTAGCTCGGACCGATGCCCCGTCCGGTCGTGCCGATGCGTCCATCACCGCGCCAGCGTTCGGCGTAGCGATCCATCAACTTGTGATGTTCGAAGATCACCTGCGCGCTGGCGGAGAGGCGCAGGTTCTTCCCCGTGACCTCGACGCCCCGCTCGCGCAGACCGTCGATCTCCTCCAAGAGCTTCGCGGGGTCGACCGCGACGCCGTTGCCGATCACGTTGACGCGATCCTCGTGGAGGATCCCCGACGGGATCAGGTGCAGGACGTACTTCTCGCCGCCCACGACGACCGTGTGGCCGGCGTTGGCGCCGCCCTGGTAGCGGACGACAACGTCGACATCCCGCGAGAGGAGGTCGATGATCTTCCCTTTGCCTTCGTCACCCCACTGGGCTCCGAAGACGCTGACAGACGACATGATTCGAGTTCGCTCGGGTCCTTGGAGGTGGGCGACCACGGGCGCGGCCGAGCCCAAGCGGTGATTCTCGCGAGCGAGGTCTCCCGGGGGAACGCCGAGGGCGGAAATCTAGCAGTCCGGAAGGGAAGGTCCCTGCTCAGCGCCGAATCCGCCGCCTCCAGGCGTCTCGAGCTCGACTTCACTGCCGGCAGCGAGGTCGACGGAGAAGGGCGCGACGAGGCGCCGATCGCCGCGCGCGCCGGCGGCGCGGACGCGAGCGGAACCCGGGGACCCTTCGAGACCGCCTTCGAGCCCCCAGGGCCCGCGGCGCTGGCGCTCGGCGATCCACGAGAGCCGCACGTTCTCGAGGAACTGCAAGCGGCGGCGCACTCCGTCGCCGCCGGGGCGCTCGCCGGCCCCGCCCGAGCCGCGTCTCACGGTCGTCGACAACACGCGCAGCGGGAGCTCGTTCTCGAGCGCCTCGATCGGCGTGTTGCGCGTGTTCGTCATGTGCGTCTGCAGCGCGTGCGCACCCGCGCCATCCGGTCCACCGCCGGCGCCGCCCGCGATCGTCTCGTAGTAGGCGAAGCTGCCGTCCGCGGCGCCGAAGCTGAGGTTCGACATGGTGCCCGCGCTGGCCGCCGGGATGCGATCCGGCAGGACTTGCGCGAGCGCGCCGAGCACGACGTCGACGAGCCGTTGGCTGGTCTCGACGTTGCCCGCCGCGACCGGGGCGGGATAACGCGCGTCGACCAGGCTGCCGGACTCGGTGATCACTTCGACGCGACGCAGCACGCCTTCGTTGGTCGGAGTGCCGGGCGGCAACAACAAGCGCAAGCAGTAGAAGACCGCCGAGACCACGACGGCGCGCGTCGTGTTCACCGCGCCTTCGCGCTGCGCATCGCTGCCGGAGAAGTCGGCGACCAAGCGGTCACCGCGCTTCGCCAGTCGCAAGCGGATCTTCGCCGGAGGATCGCCCGCGCCGTCGAGTTCGTCTTCGAACGACCACTCGCCGTTCGGCAGTCCTTCGAGCAAGGCACCGGTCAGCTCGTCCGTCCAGTCGAGCAACTGCGCCGCGCGGGCAGAGAGTTCCGCGCCGCCGTGGTCGGCAGCCAGCGCGGTGAGCCGCGACGCCCCCACGCGATTCGCAGCCCACTGCGCGAGCAGGTCACCGCGACGTTCGCGGCCGACGCGCATGTTCGCGAGCACGAGCGAGAGCAGCTCGGTGTCGACTTTGCCGTCGCGCACGATGCGCACGGGCGGGATGCGCAGACCTTCGCCGTGCACATCGCGCGCCGGCGCCATCGAGCCCGGATGTGCGCCGCCGACATCGGCGTGGTGCGCACGGTTCGCGCAGTAGAAGCGCGGACGGACCTCGCCCGGCAAGTAGATCGGCGAGACGAGCGTCAGGTCCGGCAGGTGCGTTCCGCCGGCGAAGGGATCGTTGAGCAGCACCGCGTCGCCGGGATCCGGCACGAAGGTGTCGATCACCGCGCGCACCGACAGCGGCGCCGCACCGAGGTGCACTGGCAAGTGCGCCGCTTGCGCGATCATGCGGCCGTCGCCATCGAACAGCGCGCAAGAGAAGTCGCGCCGCTCCTTGATGTTCGGCGAGAAGGCGGAGCGCATCAGGCTCTCCCCCATCTCTTCGGCGGCAGCTGCGAAGAGGTGGTGGAAGACCTCGACGCGGAGGCGGTCAGGCGCGGTCACTGGCGGTCCATGGAAGCGGTGCTTCGGCGGAACGGGAGGGTCGCTCAGCGGTCCTCATCGGGATAGTCGAGCACGTCGTAAGGGCTCGACGGCAAGGTCTCCCAGGGTACGATCGGCGTCACGACGAACTCGTCTTCGACCTGGTGGCGCCAGACGACGGCGCGCACGACCTTCTTCAGCGCCGCGCTCTTCTCTTCCTCGCGGGCCGCCTTGCGCGGATCCATGCCGGTCGTCGAGTCCTCGTTCGCCGAGGTGGATCGACGCGCGGTGATGACGATCGAGAAGGTCGCGCTCTGCGTCGTCAGCATCTCCTTGATCTGCGCCTGCAGCTCTCCGTCGAAGTCGCCCCAGCTGCGCATCTCGGACAAGTCTTCGGTCGTGCCGAAGAACTGCAGCTCGAGCTCTTCCTCGCCGAACTCGTCGTAGATCGGTTCGCGCCGATTGCCGTCCTCGTCTTCCATCGCGGCTTCATCTTCGAGGTTGCGGTACTCGATGACTTCGTCCCAGAAGGAGGGGTTCACGACGCGGTCGTCGAAGAGCGACTTCAAGACCACGGGCGGTGCGGTGTTCACGTTGACGGCGTAGCCACCGGTCTCCGTATCGTCGGCGCCGGAAGCTGTCGTCGGTCCGTCGGACTCGGGCGCGCCGTCGTCACTCGCCGGTGCGGTGCCCGAACCGGTATCCGGATTCGACGAGTAGAGTCGCGGTGAGCTCCAGACGGTCAGGAAGGACTCGATCGAGTGCACGATCGTGTCGTCTTCGTCGCGGAAGTCCATGAAGAGCACGTCGGGCACTTCTTCGTGGATCAGGAACTCGCGCAAGCTCAGCGGCAGACCCCGGCGATCGTCTTCCGAGCTGTCGGAGAGCAGCACCGGTCGCGGCAACAACTGCGTGTCGCGCTCGAGCATGTGCCGCCGCATGACTTCCGCGATCTCTTGCGCTTCGGAGAGCGGGACGTCGAAGTCCGTGCCTTCGCGGAACAAGTCGAGCACGCGCACGACGCGCAGGAAGCCCTCCTCGGCGCGGTCTTCGTCAGCCGAGAGCATGTTGAGGATGTTGATCTTGCCGTCTTCGTCTTGGATCTGAATCCGCAGGCTGATCTCGTTCAGCTCGGTGCGCTCAGTCGGGAAGTCGGCCTTCTTGTCGGCGGGAGCGTCTTCGCCGCCGCCTTCTTCGTCGCCGCCCATGTCGCCGACGTCGGGGACCGCCGGGGCGCCGCCCTCCTCGTCGCCGCCTTCCGACTCGGCGTCCGCGGCCGCGTCATCGCGCAGCTGGACGCGGCTCTGGATCATTGCCGACTCGATCGCGAGATCCATCTGCGCGAGCGCCAGGTCGTTCCGCGCCACGCGGGCGTCGGTCATCGTGCCGATGCTGATCTGCGTCACGATCGTGACCACGACGATCAGAACCATGAACGAGAGCAGGAGGGCGGCGCCCTTCTTGGCTTCTGCAGCGGCTGTGGAACGGAGGAGCTTCATGAGGAGCGTTGTGGACGCACGCGCGCGGCGTGGCTTCCCCGGATTCTACGCCGAGGACCGAATCTCGTAATACCGTGCCGGGCACGTTTGTCCGGGATTCGGGCGGGCACCTAGAAGTCGCGGTTCAAGTCGCTGCCGCCCAGCACGCGCGGGCGGATGAAGAACAGCACCTGCGCCTTCTCCGTCGACGTGAAGCGGGACTTGAACAGGTAGCCGAGCAGCGGGATGTCGCCGAGCAGCGGGATCTTCTTCTCGTCCTCGACGTTCCGCTCGGTGATCAAGCCGCCAAGGATCACGGCCTGGCCGGGCTTCAAGTAGACGAGCGTCTCGGCCTTCCGCGAAGCCAGCGTCGGCACCGAGATCTGGTCGCCGGCCGCCGTCGACGCGGTAACGGAGGTGGCCGTCTGCAACGAAGCTTCGACGCTGATCTCCAAGCTGACCGTGCTGGTACCGACAAGACGCGGCACGACGAACAGGCGTACGCCGACCTCTTGGTAGTCGATCGACGTGTTGAAGCCGCCGGTATTGGTGATCGAGGTGATCTTGAGGTACGGGATCAACTCGATCGCCTCGATGCTGGCCTTGCCGCCCTCGCGCACGGCGACCTTCGGTCGCGAGATGATCGACACGTTTTCGTACCTCGCGAGCGCCTCGAGCACCATGTTGTAAGTCACGCCGTCCTGCACGGTTCCCACCGTGGCGAGGAACTGGTTCGCGCCGACTTGGTTCGGGAAGTTCCAGGTCAGGTCGCGCACCAAGGTGCTGCCGGGGAAGTCGACGATCGGCGTGCCCTCACTGACCGGACCGACGCCCAAGTCGAGGCTGTCGTTCGTGACCCACTCGACGATCTTCGCCTCGATCTCGATCTGCGGCGGACCGCCCGCGAAGATGTCGATGAAGAACTCGACATCACTGAGTGAGGCTTGACTCGCAGTGACAATCAACCAGTCCGAGAGCGTGATGCCTTGTCCGGCATCGGGTCCTGTCGAGCGCAGGTTGTTCGAGATGAACTCCTGGTCGAATCCGGCCCGCAAATCGAGCCGCACAGTCTCGGGTCCCTGCGGTCCTGTCTCTGGATCGTAGACGGCGAAGTCACCGTACTCCGAGATCAGGTCGACCATCTTCTGCCCCATGCCTGGGCGCATCGGGTAGGGCTTGGTGATCAGTCCGGTGTCGTCGTGCACCTGGATGCGCGAACCGAACTCCTGGTACGGGTTCAGGATAGCGGGGACGAACGGCTGTTCTTCCGCAGCGGCTTCCGCGGCCTCTTTCTCGGCGGCCAGTTCTTCCGGCGTCGAGCCCATCTCCGGATCGAGGTCGCGGTAGGGGTCCCCCATCGCTTCGTCGACCGGCGACATGGTGCCCGCGTCCTGGATCAGGCGGCGGAACTCTTCCATCGAGAGCGGTTCCTGACCGTCCGCCGCCGGCATGGGGTCTTCGGGCTCGTTGGAGCGACACGCGGTCTGCGAGAAGCAGAGCGCGGCGCAGAGCAATGAGCTGAAGAGGGCTTGGGGGGATCGCATGGGGCGGAGCGGCCGATGGCAAGAAAGAGGAGCGGGGCCCCATGGGGTCCCCGCTCCTTGTATCGGTTCTGAAGGCGAAGTCCAACACACCGCGGACCGATGCCTCGCTTCTCTTCGAGGCTGTCCGTTCCAGTCTCGCGACTGGAGGGCGGCTAGCAGCCCGTTGAAGAAGTGCTTTGGACGACAGGGCGGCAGCTTCCGCTCCTGGTCGGTGCGTGGGAACGCAGCTGAATCGAGAGACTCAGCGAGGCTCTCATGCGCCGAGCAGGTGTGGAGGATGCCGTCATGGCGCCGAATGACTTCTAGAGCTTGGCGCGGACCGCTTCGGTGATGTCCGGGACCGAAGCGCCCTTGCGGCTGCGGATCGTCTTCCAGACGCTGCAGTGACTCTTGTCCGTCATGACCGTATTGGCGGCCTTGCGGACCCGGTCGACCCCCTTGTTGTGGAGGATCTGGCCTTCGGGCGAGTCCTTGTCGATGCCCTTCTTCTTCATCTCCTTCAGCTCCGGCGTGTCGCCGAGCAAGGAGTTGTAGGAAACGCGGGCCGGATTCGAGATCTGGCGGGCGTCAGACACCCCGCAGACGTTGTCTCCACTCGAGACGATCCAGTCAGTTCCAAGGGCCTGGCTGCTCGTGGTCCCGGCGGAGGCATCCCCCCCGCTGGCGGGCGCCGCTGCCATCAAGGGCAGGACGAGCAGTGCCGGCAGTGTCCATGTTTCGATTCTCACGATTTCAATCCCTCTGATTCAGCTGGCTGCGCACCTCATCGGAACGACCCTTCCGGACGGTCAACGCAACGCCAGCGCTCCTCCCAATACTGAGGAATCCTGCCCGTTGCGGGTAAGGCTTTCCGGCCTTTTCGCCCTCTGCCCCCCTCAGGGGCGTCAAGCGTGGGTGGTCTCGTTCGTCTCAGGCCTCTCTTGCGTCGGATCCCCTCGTCGACGCCCCCTCAGGCGACGACAACACTCGAGTCACGTCGATGATCGACGACGCGCCACCAGTGGGAACCGGGAGCGCACGATGAGGGAGGGCTCGCGGTCGCGGACCCCTCTCACCTCCCTCCATCGGCAAAAGACCTAGTGCTGATAACAGGGCAGCTCAGGCTTTCTCGTCGCTGCTCCGGACCGAGGCGTCCTGCGCCTTCCTGTGGCACCGAGAACCCGGATTCGCTGCGGGTCGCGTGGAACAGATTCGCTCTCCGCGAGGTCAGTCCCACCTTTCGCACGGGATGGAGCCGCCCCGCGACCCTCTTCCCGCACGCGACACCGCTGCACGCCAAAGGCCCTGGAGTCTCCACGAAGAAGGCCGCCCCCCGCGAACGGAGAACGGCCTGCGTGAGGTTGTCGAGGTGCGACTAGTTCGCCGAGTCAGCCGTCTGCTGCTGCAGCGCCTTGATCGAGACCTTGACCTTGCCGCGGTCGTCGACGTTGATCACGACGACGTCGACTTCTTGGTCCATCTCCACGACGTCCGAGACCTTGTCGATGAAGCCGTCGGCGAGCTCGAAGATGTGGCAGAGGCCACAGGCGCCGGGCAGGATCTCGATGAAGGCACCGAAGTCACGGATGCTCTTCACCTTGCCGCGGTACTTGGTGCCGATCTTCGGCGTCTCGCACATGCCTTGGATGGCGGCGACGCAGGCTTTGACCTTCTCCGACTCGTTGCCGAAGACTTGGACGTTGCCGTCGTCGTCCATGATCGAGATGCGCACGCCGTAGTCGGCCTGCAGCGCCTTGATGGTCTTGCCACCAGGGCCGATCAGGAAGCCGATCTTCTCGCCGGGGATCTTGATCGACTCGAAGCGCGGGGCGTAGTTCGAGATGTCGGCGTTGGGGCGCGGGACGGCTTCCGGCATCTTGCGCAGGATGCGCTTGCGAGCGCGTTCTCGAGCAAGGAGCGCGAGGAAGCGATCGCCGGAGTCCGGGCAAGCCTCGCTCTACTGCGGCAAGCCCGGACACTCGCTGCAACTCAAGAGCACCTTCCCGCCGTAGTACTTGACGAGCACTTCGGGTTCCTCAGGATTCGGAACGACGTCGAAACTTGAGTACTGCATCTCTGCTTTCGGTGCGCAGGCACCTGCAACAGGGCAACTGGGACAGTCCGGGATCACCGCCCAGATCGCCTCCAAGTCGCTCCGTACGCGATTGCCGAGCTGTTGATCCGTCTCGCCCTGCGCTCGAGTGGCCTTCATCTCGTACGGGTCGCTCAGTGACCTCTCATTCGCAGGTCCTCCGCACACGTATTCCACAGCCGCCAAGGCCGGGGGGACGGCGGCAAATGTTGCCGCAACGAACAGGCCGATCGACACGCTCCGCAGAGTCTTACTCATGATCTGGTTCATCCTCTCTCCAACTCCTGCCGCCTCTGGGAAAACGCCCAGAGGGTGTACTCATCGGTAGCATCCATAGCCTTGATCTCAGAGCACGTATCCCGGCACATGGAACAGGTGTGAAGCGCGAACCTGGCCCGCACCATCCACCACCTCCATCCCATACCCATCCTCGCGTGGCCGGACCAACATGCCCGGCTCTGCTACGATTGTCCGAAAGTGCTCGAGAAGTCGTTCACTTGCCGTATCGACGTAGACATCTGACCAGAAGAGTTCCAACGCGGATGCCTGCAGATTCCCGAGCACCTCAGCCTGTGCAGCGTTCGCAGGGAAGTACCCCGTGCCACCGAGTTCCTCTGATCGACCCGACAAGAACAGAACGCCACTCCGCGAGAGGTCCACGGCATCATCATGACTGACCATCCTGAGCCTAGCGGACGGATCCTCGACCAACGCAGACTGGCACAACTGCGCTTCGGCTTCAAGGATCGTAGCGAGCGCGGCCATTGCCTCTTCATAGGTCTGAACCTCGGGGGCGGCTCCGGGCGCCGGCCACGCAAGGCGCGAATCGGGTCCTGAATCTGAAGTTGCGTCCGGTTCGATCGACGCGGGGTCAGGCCGCGAAGCGGAGCGAGTCCTCACTCTGTCGCTGAGCGCCACGCGCTCGCTTGAGACGGAAGGGTTGCTGGACCGCTGATCGAATTCACCTAACTCAACTCCCACGGAATCGTTGAAGACTTCAGTCCCCACCGAACTCGACTGCCCGACGGAGGCACGTAGGAGCACGAAGACGATTGCGGCACCCGAGGCTGCAACAACAACGATGATCGAGATTGCTCGACGGTCAGGCATTACCGCGATCCATATAGGCGGAAGCGCGAATCATCGAATGGCGAAGTGAGGTGGTAGCGAGAAGCCGGCTTGAGCTCACTCGCACTTCGCACAACCCATTGTCGCCAGACCGCCGTAGAACTTGACGAGCATGTCGGGCTCTGTCGGGTTCGGAAGGACATCCGTGGACGTGTACGTCATGCCCGCATAGGCCTTGCAGCCCCCTTCGATCGTGCACTCCTCACAGACCACGATGCCTGGCGTCAATTACATTTCCCCACCGTGTTGCCTCATCAAGGAATGCTACCCGATGCCTCATTGAGAATCGCTGAGCTTCCCCCAATCTTGTAGACACCGGACTTAGGGTTGTTGAAACGCTCGACCGTGCCGAGCCGTTCTTCGGGGGAGCCGCGCGGAGCGGAGCCTTGCGGAGCTCGAGCGCAGCGCGGCGGTCCGGGGGCGGAGCCCCCGGGAGGTGGGGGTCCAGGGGGAGGAGACTCATCACTTGTGGGGGTGCAACCCGGGTACATAGCCCGGATTATTCACAAGTAGCGGTGGCGCGGGGCGCGTTCCGTGCCGATGGAATAGTAAGTAACACCAAACCATCGACCACAAAACGCGACACCCGCATGCGCAACTCTACCGCTCCCGCCGCCCTGTTCGAAGGGATCTTCGAGAAGACCGTCGTGATGAAGTTCGACGCGGAGAGGCGGACGTCGAACGCAGGCATCACGCT
>Ga0316209_1002172_pt1 | contig 16690 bp, 17 predicted proteins | sample 6monopyrite_MG_FD_204945 | JGI IMG/M metagenome (GOLD analysis project Ga0316209, IMG submission 204945) | Microbial mat bacterial communities from mineral coupon in-situ incubated in ocean water Damariscotta River, Maine, United States -... | ecosystem: Environmental > Aquatic > Marine >...
CCGTTTTTCTTATTGATTTTTAGTGCCATAGGCCGCCAGTTGCCGATCAAATACTGGTTATTGCAAGGTAAAGCTTTGGGTTACCAAGATTATCGTTGCTGGTGGTTTTTAGTTTTTCCGCCACTACTTAAACAATCCCGATTAGCCTTATTAGCTGCTACGGCTTACACCCTGTCGGTGGTCGATGTAAGTTTGTTGGTTGGGCCGAATATACCTGAGTTATTTGCGGTATCGGTGTATCGTTGGCAAAGCAGTTTTGCTGCAGGCGATCAATCGCTAGCCTTTTGGTCTAATGCTTTATTGCTAATACTGTTGGCTGTGTCGGTATTCATTTTATATGCCCATGAAAAGTTTGCTTTTGCTGGGTGTAAAGCCCTCGCAACACAAGGTAGCCGTTTCCACATCGGTAAAATCAACCCAGTATTTAAAGCTTGGTTGCCAATGTTAGGTCTGTTAACCGCCATGATGGTGGTGGTATTTGCTTTGTGGTCATTTGGCTTCAACTGGCACACTGATAGCTCTTCGTTTACTCAGCTGAGTATTCGATTATGGCAAGATGAATGGTTGTTTTTTGCTTTACCACTACAAAATTCATTGTTGATTGCTTCATTGGCAGGTTTGCTAGGGGTCGCCTTAGCTTTATTGGCACTGGAATTACAACGACAAAAAGAGAGGTATTGGCCTGACTATTATTGGTTGTTAGCCATCATTTTACCCCAGCTGAGTATGGTGTTAGGTTGGCAAATTATGCATATATGGTCCCAAGGCGGTTACCATAGTGGTTGGATTGTTTTATCGCACTTACCTTTTACCTTTGCCTATGCCTATTTAGTACTAAAAGGCCCGTTTCAGAATGTTGAGCCAGGTTACGAATTGTTGGCCGCCAGCTTTGGGTATTCATCCTGGCAAAGCTGGTGGCAGGTGCGGTTTAGGTTGCTACTACCCGCTATTTTTACCGCATTTGCGATTGCATTTTCGGTGAGTATCGCTCAATACATACCTACCTTAATGATAGGAGCAGGACGAGTGACGACTATTACCACTGAAGCGGTCGCTATTGGCACCGGCAGTCAGCAAGACCTGATTGCGCTATATGTGTTATTACAATCCATCTTACCTTTTATAGCATTTTTCGTTGCGGCCTTGTTAGCCCGTAGATTTCGAGGCAGTGTTGGAGGGAATAGTATGGGAGGGCAAGATGTTAGAGATTATTGATTGCCAAATCCAAGCCAAATCATGGCGTATCACTTTGCCGGGCATTCAGGTGCATAAGGGTGAATTATTAGTGGTCACTGGCCCCAGCGGTATCGGAAAATCGACTTTATTACATTGGTTGTTAGGCAATATCCCGCAGCATGTGATTATGAAAGGACAGATTATGTTGTCGGGCACCGATATAACCGCTTTGGCTATTGAACAAAGACGGGTTGGGTTATTGATGCAAGATGTGTATCTCTTTCCTCACTTGAATGTGCAAGACAATATTTGTTTTGCCTTACCTAAAAATCCACAACTGTCTTCTAAAAAACAACGACGCTTAGCGGCCTTGAACATGCTTGAACAAATCAACTTAGGCCACCTAGCCAGCCGTTACCCACAAAATCTCAGTGGCGGTGAACGTTCAAGAGTGGGACTTATTAGAGCCTTAGCCAATCAGCCTCAGGTGATGTTACTTGACGAACCATTTGCTGCACTCGATCCTAGTACCCGAGAACAAATGGGGGCTTGGGCATTTCAACAGTTGGCATTACAGAACATACCCAGTGTGATGGTATCCCATGATATAGAAGACATTCCTGCATCAGCCAAACAATTATGTTTAGCTGACTATTATCAAGCTTTAGAGCAAAAATAACCGATGATTGATCCCTTACTGAATAAAATACTCAGGCCACCACTAGCTTTAATAGCAAAACCATTAGTTCGTTTGGGTATCAGCGCAAACCAAGTGACGGTTTTCGGCTTTGTTTTAGGCATATTGGCGGTACCTGCCATTATTGCAGAACATTTTGACCTTGCTCTAATACTCATATTGCTTAACCGATTCAGTGATGGTTTAGATGGAGCCGTTGCCCGGCAAACTCACACTACTGATGCTGGTGGGTTTTTAGATATTAGCTTGGATTTTATTTTCTATTCAGCCATCGTTTTTGCTTTTATTGTCAGCCATCCTGAGCAAAATGCAGTAGCTGGTAGCCTATTAATGTTGTCGTTTACAGCAACAGGCAGTTGCTTCTTAGCCTTTGCCATCATGGCCAGTAAACACAATATCGACAACCCCCAATACCCCAATAAAAGTTTGCACTACATGGGAGGCTTAGCCGAAGGTTTCGAAACCATAGTCGTATTGTGTTTGTTTTGTATATTTCCCGAGTACTTTGTTCCTGTTGCATTGGTCTATACTGTAGCTTGTTGCATCACCGCTGGAGTCAGGCTTGTGACTGGATATCAAACCCTTAACAGACTCGAGTGAGAGTAAGAAAACTATCAGAAAATAAACTTAAGTAAATGGACTCGTTATGAAAAAAATATTTATATTCTTATTAATTATTATAGCTAATCAGGTTAAAGCAGATGTTGAACTTGTACCTTTGGATATGGAATTAGGCTATTGGGAAACCACATCTCAGATGGATGTTGAAGCTATGTTGGCGAGTATTCCTGAGGAACAAAGAGCCGCAATTCGAGGAATGATGTCAAGCAAAATGAAGATCCCTGTCATTAAGCAATGTATTACTAAAGACTCACTTAAGGATATGGAAGCGCAAATGAAAGAGTCATTCAAATCTGCGGGTAATGATTGTAACCTGAAAGTTAACAAAAGCACGTCTAAAGAATTTAATGGCGTACTCACTTGTGCAGGTGGCGCGACAAAAATGACTATTAGTACAAAATCGATCAACTCAAAACGCATTGAAAGCCAAGTCATGGCTAATATGGGTGGTATGGGCGAAAATAATATTAAAACCATAGGCGAGTGGAAATCGGCAACTTGTCCTGAAGGTATTTAGTAGAAGATAAAAGTAGTAGCTGGTAAATAGCAAGGAATTACAAGCCAAAGACTTTAAACCACAGAGAACAAGGAGCTCACAGAGAGTAGATTCTTGATTTGGAAGTATTTAATAATTTAGCAATACTCCATGCCTATTCATTATGTGATCAATGGCTGCTTCGAGGGCCGGCATTACTGTGTGAATTAGCGGACAGTCGAAGGGAACGGGCATCAAACCAAAGTTTGCGATAATTGCTGATTTATAACGCTGCATTAAATGATGGCCTTGAGTAAAATTATTCTAGGTTAAATACAATGGAACATCTGCTAACTTTGCGGCTTTCTTTAAGGCCTTATCTAAGGTTGAAATTGGCAGACTTTTTCGAATAGCTAATTCCAAGTAAGCGGCGTCATAGCTACTTAACTTATAAGCTCTAGATAAACTTAGTGTTCTACTAAATGCTTGGTGCGCCGTAAGTGAATCAACCTGAATCGGTAAATTTTCAAGTTGAGAAATAAAGCGTTCTACCTCACCAGTTGTCAAAGCTCCTCGCATTTCAGCACTCAGCAGCACATTCGTTGCTTCCAAATGCCAAAGATGAGGAACTATAGCTTCAGACTCAGTGAAATTTTGCAGCACTGTTTCAGCATACTCTTGGTCAACCTTTTTATTACTAACCATAAGCCAACGCATAGCCACTGAATTATCTAAAACAAACTTGTTCATTTACGACCTATACTTTGTAGTTCAGCTAACATTTCATCAGAAATAATGTGCTTCTTCGCTGCTAAAATGTTGTCTATAGTCGCCTGTGTTTTTAAACGATTGTCATTTAGGCTTGGTATGACATCGGCAACGGGTTTTCCTCGATTAGTAATTGTAAATGACTCTCCAGCTTCTACACGACGAAGGATTTCAGGTAGTTTAGTTTTTGCATCATAAGAACCTATTTCTTTCAACATAATTTATCCCCCCCACTTAGACTAGACCAGCATAACAGACTAGGCTATTGGTTTGTAGTAAGTAGACAATATTTAAATTAGCGTAATGCCCAAATCAGAAAAGCCCACCAATTAATCTTGACTTTGGTCAAACCCAAAATGCGCATGTAATTCTGACAGTCCGGTATCTGCTATTAGCCCGCATTCGCTAAAACTTGTTAAAGATGTTTTAACTGATACACCCGTTGTTAGCATTTTGGGCCCAAGACAGGTCGGCAAGTCGACATTAGTGAAAATGGTTGCCCCAGATAGAGACTACATAACTCTGGACGATGAAAACCTGTTGAAGTTTGCAATAGAAGACGGTGCAGGCTTTATCCAATCATTGCCTCGATTTGTTATTCTAGATGAAGTGCAACGCGCACCTAATCCGCCCTGAACCATCCAGTAATTGAGTATCTGGCTTGAGTGGCGTAAGGCGCCACATAACTCACCCCATGGACATGATTAACATCAAATAAAGCCATACTGTTAAATTGTGGAGCCCAAGCATCTTTGGGTGTTCCATTTGCTTGATAAAATTGTAGTAAGCCCCCCCAGTCAGGATGCCACTGTTTACTCATACTTAATACGTAAGCCACTCTGCGTTGTTCTTGATGATTTACATCATTGTGTCTGGTCAAGTAGTGTCCTGGCACATATTGCGTAGCTTGAGCGCTAGTATTAGTAATATCATTCATCCCGGTTATTGTTTTTATTATTTCAAGGGTGTGAGGTGCATTTAGCCAGTCGAATACTTTGTATAACAGACTGTCATCTACCTCTGAACCCAGAGATATTTGGTGTCTGCCGTAGAAGAACCCCACACCTTTCGCAGCATCGGAATAAAGTAATTTAAAAAACCTTTGTTTATTTTGCGACGACATACTGTGCAATTGTTGATGTGTAATAGACTGATTTACGCCATTTTGGAAAAACGCATGAGTGTATTGCAACTTGCTTACCGAATCGCATAGTTTCTGTGCTAGAGATGACTCTAGTACATTGTCTATTCTGACCCGTTTATCAACCTGATACTGTTGTTTAATTAAGTCGAAATTATTAGATTGATTAAAAGCAAAGTGCATATTCAACTGCCGGATAAGTGAAATTCCTGACATTATGATCGCCATTAGTTGTAAACACAAATGAACGAGGTATTGAAAACCAATGTAGGGCTAATACATGTCAAAAATGGGCCATCGATAGACCCATCTTCAAACACAACGAAACATGCAACACTATGGCATTTAGGGAGCGTCCATATTTGTAGTGGGAATAATCCGTTTCAACAAACCAGGCTCTATCTGGAGCTCCACCACTGTTTTATTTAAGATGTTTGCTAAGGAATACAATCACCCTTTCAAAGTATTCAGTACGATTTTTTTGGTCGTAAAAACCATGGGTTTCAGTGTCCTTAACAAACCATTCATATTCTTTTTTGTGTTTATCCATCGCATCACGGAGTGCTTCAGCATGCTCGATGGGCACACGTACATCTTTTTCTCCATGGGCGATTAAAACCGGCGCTTGCAGTTTATGTACATTGTGAACTGGAGAATACTGACGCATCAGCTCTTTATCCGTGCCAAGTTGATTTTGAAGGTAAGCTTTACCAAACAATAGATTAGGAACATCTCCTTCTTCAAACATCATGGCCAGATCGTAGACACCCGCAACCCCTACAACACACCTAAATAATTCTGGCGCTAATATGGCGGATTGAAGAGCAGAGTATCCACCAAAACTTCCGCCCATAATACAGACCTTGTCTTCACTAATACCGCCTTGTTGAATAGCCCACTTGGTGCCCTCAATGATGTCTTTTTGCACGCGTCCGCCCCATTGGCGCTTTGAACCGGCCTCGAATGAGGCCCCATATCCAGTCGAACCTCTAAAGTTCAATCTCAACACCGCATAGCCTTGAGCTGCAAGTAATTGTACTTCTCTATCAAACGACCAATAGTCCCGAGCCATAGGGCCGCCATGCACTAAGGTGACAAGTGGCACATTTTGAGTTTCAGGGATACCTGCTGGATAGGTGATGTAACCGTTAACTTCTCTGCCATCCGAAGCTGTGAATTTGATAGGTATAGACTCGGATAATGCCTTCGATTTAAGGTGCTCCATGTTGGAGAATAATAATGAGAATTTGTTGCTTTCTTTGTTATACAAATAGTAACTTCCCGCTGCTCGGTCGTTACTTGCGTATATCATCCACAATTTGCCATCTTTACTATGGCTAGTGACATTCACCTTGTAGCCGGGAAACATGTCTAGAAAAAACTTGAACATTTGTCCTTCTTCGCTGTTGTTATTCAACATAACGTAAGTTGGATAATCAGGGTCTATGCGTATTGCGTAGACATTGTCACGGGCTAAATTGTATTCGATATTGGTGATATCTACTTTTTCATCACGATACAGCAATGCTTTTTTACCTGTTTCCAAATCTAGTTTATATATCCCTGCTACATCATGATCTTTGTTATCGATTAACAATAGATTTTTGCCACTTTCGTCGAAGGTCAATGGATAATAGCCGGAACCGAATGACTCAGACGGAACTTCTTGCCAGTCATTTTTATCATCTAGGAATCGGTAAACTCTTTTTTCGTGGTTTTTATCGGTGCCCACTGCTATTTTAATGTTACCTTGCCTATCCGCAAAAAAATTGGCGTAAGGAACAGGGCCTCCGGCAACAATTGGGCTCATTTTCCCATTGTATATGTTTAGGCGATGGGCTGTAGGAATGCGCCCACCACTTGATGACATTGGTGTTGACGAAATGAGGATTTCATCTTCTTCACTTGGTAATAAACTGATGATTTTGGCCTGACCATAGATACTTACTTTCTTTTTGAGTTTGCTACCAACGGACATTTCGCCTGCACGATAGCCGTATATCATTCGTCCACGCTTACCATTATAGTTAACTGCAAACAACTCTCCGTAGAATGAAGGTTGTTCTTTCCAAGGTTCACTGACCCAAACTTGCATGACAATGCGTTCATTGTTAGCCCAGTAAAATTCACCTACTTCTTGTTTTTTCCCAAAATTTGCACCTCCAACGGCAGAAAAGTCAGAAGAGCTAACGACAGCCAGTTTACGTTTACCATTTTGTAGAATCGCCATGGCGATATGCTTACCGTCGGGAGATATTTTTGCGCCCTGATAAGTATAATCTTTAGCTAGGTCAACTGGCCCTATGGCATAAGTTTTAGATGTGAGGATGATTGTCGTAAAAAGATACAGAAGTAATATGGGGATTGTCTTGATAGACCGCATCAAAGGTTCCTTTTTGATTTTAACCAAGGGATTATCATCGCTTAAATGGTTTTGATTATTGTGTGATTAAACTGGATTTAGGTTCAGTTACGTTTAGTGACATTTTCTATTGTATCTGAATCCCCCCTTTCAAGTAATAAAAACAAGCGATGGAGGAAAATGGTGTCGACTACCGGGGGTGAAGCTGGTCTTTTTAGCTGCATCGCAGCGCCCAGCTGAACAGCTCGACAAGCGACCGCCATGGAAGGCGGAAGGTAGAACAATGCAGGAGCAATTGTCGAGAAGTCGAGCTTGGGTGCATATCATCAAGGGCGTGTATTTGACTACTAAAAAGTTAAAACGGATGAATCAGGATAGTAACGGGCTAAAGCTACTGATTACAAGGTAGCTACTTTGTATAGGTGGTTCCGTCATATACCCAAAGCCATTGGAGTTGCAGCTAGGCGGCAAAGGAACTCAGCCCCATGAGCTTAGGCGTACTAGGTGATTGGGGTGAGTGAGAGCAGCCAACAACGCTGCAGCTTCAAGGGAGACGGGTATACATGGATAATAAGTTGAAATACAATAATAGCCCTATGATTTATTGACAATACTATATGCTGTTTACCTTATACTTAGTATAAATTAAACAGGAATCTATTACTTCTATGGCGGGAAGGGGCACTTTGTGTGCTGAGAAGGCTATTTATTTGGAAATATCGAAAAGGTAACTGTTACCACATAACTGACCTTTATCGACGACAAAAACACCTCTAGATTATGACCTGAAAGTGTTGGGTAGCGGACATGAACTAGTGGGAATAACATGATTGCTTTGTGCGAATTAGGAAGTGGAAAGTTAGAAATATTACAATTTGCAATTGGATCGCAAACAGCCATTACAGATGATTTTTTTATCTCATCTTTGTTACTACATACACTTTTTATAGTATAAAAAGCCGCCTCGAAAGGACGACTTTTTCACTAGAAGCTATATTCTAAAATAAAGCTATATCAAGAGAGTCAATAAGTAAAAATATCATAAACACCAGCGCTTAACTACCCATCCCTGAATATTTTACTCCTGAAAGTAGTGCAATTTCTCTATGCCAAGTAGCTAGGTCATTGCTATTAAATTTTTCAAAAGAATCGTGACCACAAGCTCTCGCCATTACAGATATTAATTCAGTCGATGCTTCAAAAAAGTTTTTGAGTTGCGTTGCCGATTTTTCAATATTTAAACGTTGGCGCAAATCTTTTTTCTGCGTAGCAATACCCGCCGGACAGTTATTGGTATGACACATTCTTGCTGCGACACAACCTATAGCCTGCATAGCACTGTTCGATATGGCAACACCGTCAGCACCTAAGGCTAATGCTTTAACAAAGTCGATTGGCACGCGTAACCCACCAGTAATAATTAGCGTGACACGGCCACTAGCGCCTTGCTCATCTAGATACTTTCGAGCACGAGCAAGTGCTGGAATAGTGGGTACGCTAATGTGATCCCTAAACATTTCAGGAGCAGCACCTGTGCCGCCACCTCGACCATCCAAAATAATATAATCTGCACTGGCATCTAATGCGAATTGAATATCTGCTTCAATATGATTAGCACTGATTTTAAAGCCAATAGGAATACCGCCTGTGACTTCGCGCACGCGATCAGCAAAATTTTTAAAGTCTTCGGCCGTATTTAAATCTTTAAACGTTGGTGGGGAAATAGCAGACGTGCCTGCTTCTATACCTCGTACTTCGGCAATTTTTCCTATATTTTTGATACCGGGTAAATGACCACCTGTGCCCGTTTTTGCTCCTTGTCCACCTTTAAAATGAAATGCCTGAACATTTTTTAGTTTAGATTCATCATACCCAAACTGGGCACTTGCCAATTCATAAAAATATCTTGAGTTAGCTGCTTGCTCTTCAGGTAACATGCCCCCTTCACCAGAGCAAATGCCAGTTCCTGCAAGTTCTGCTCCCGTTGCCAAAGCAATTTTTGCTTCTTCAGATAGTGCCCCAAAACTCATATCCGAAACAAACAATGGTATACTGAGTTTAAGCGGTTTTTTTGTCTTAGGGCCGATCACTAACTCTGTATGTACAACTACATCTTCCATTAATGGTTTGTTGGCCATCTGTGCAACCATAACCTGTAGGTCATCCCAGTGAGGTAGTTTATAACGTGGCACACCCATCGAGGTCATGGGGCCATGATGTCCTAACTTAGATAAACCTTCTCGCGCCAGTTGATGAATTAATTCAACCGTTGGCTCTTCCTTGGTTGCGCTAGCTGTAGGCATTTTACTTACATTAACAGCTTGAATTTGAACTCCTGGCCCTTCTTTACCTACTTGCTCTTCATCAAATTGTTTATGACTACCATCACAAAAAGGGCTGTTGGCGGTATGTTTACACTGGCATAAATAGGCGTCGCCGTTTTCTTGGGCAGTAAAAGGTTTAGGTTTGAAACCTGTTCCCGCATGAGAACCGTCACAAAAGGGCTGATTATTTGAACGACCACAGGTACAAAAATAGTATTCTTCACCCTGATTAAGGTTCACTTTCTTTGGTACTATCGCTGCAATTATAGGTTTAGTCATTGTAGTTCCTTTTTTACTGGTTGTTATGTAGTGCTACTCAATTCCAATTTATCTTTCCTGTCTTTACCAGCCCATATGGTAATAAGCCCAGATGCGCTCAATATTCATTGGTAACCATTGTTCGTAATACTGCCAGTTTTCATACTTAGGTAATTTAACTTGTTTTCTCAATGCATCAGGACTATGCACTCCAGCATCCATCGCCTGTTTAACTGCGGCCATTAAGTCTTCAATATAAACTCGTTGCTCTTTTATCACAGATGCTGGGTCAATGGCTGGTTGACTTTGTGGACCATGAGCAGAAATAACATAATCAATATCCATTAATTCAATTTCTTTTAAAGAACGAACCCATTCATCAGGCCAAAAATCTGGCATGCCTCTAAAGGCAACTCGACGAGGCGTGACAATATCAGTGATAAATAATATCTTCTCTTCAGGGAATCGCATTACAACAAGGCTATCTCCATGGTTAGGTCCAAAGTAAGATAACTCAATCGTACGACCGCCTAGCTTCACTGTGTAGTTATCGTCAAAAACAATATCAGGAGTTGGCAATACCGGGCTTGGGTGATCTTCAAGCTGCTTCAGCATATTCTTGTGACCAATATATTTTGCGCCTTCTGCTTTAAATACATTACCACCAGAGACATGATCATGATGGTTATGACTATAGATAACATATTTAACAGGCTTATCTGTTATCTTCCGAATTTCATTCTGCATCAGCTTCGCGGCTTTCGGATTTAGAGGATCTGAAATAATCACACCGTCATCAGTAATCACAAAAAAATTACGATAAACCCACCAACGAAACACGTATATTCCGTTTCCAACATGTTTAATACTATGACCAAACTCTTTACCGCCCATAGGCTCTTGAGTTGGAAATGTTGATGATGCCATCACTAATGAAGAGATGAACAAGCCAACTATTAAGGTGACCTTTTGTAATGTTGTTCTCATAAAGTATTCCTTTTTAAATAAATGTATTTAATTATTTGTCCCACCACTCATTTTAGATCTGAGCAAGTGAATAATTTTTTCGATGTTGCATTCTTAAGTAGTAACTCGATATTTGTGGAAAAGTATCTTTATCTAACCACTTACTGTAGCCCAACAAATCAAGTCTTGAGTGCACCACCGTCCAAATCACATCAGCTAAAGTATAGGTATTGCCTAGAAGAAATCTGTTGTCTTGCAATTGCTTTTCAGCAAACGTAATAGCTTCCAACGCGCTTTGCTCAACGTCTTCGATATGGTTTTTATCAACCCGAAACGTTTTGCTCTTTTGTGAACGCTCCGCACAAACAAGATAGTTACTTCTAAATTCAGGATACTGTTCAGCCATTAAGAGTGACTTTTTAACTCGGGCATTCAATATCTTTTCAGATTTTTCCATCGAAGGATGACGGGCATAACTGAGAATCTGAAGATCAATACCATCTGTCAAGTCAATCAACTTATCCATTAGCTAATGATCACTTTCACCTTGTGGCAACAACGCATTACCCTCTGATAATGAAGCGATAAACCGACTGATTTTGGCTGAATCTGTCAATACTTTTGTTGTACCGTTTCTAAATTCCAGCGTGGGAATGACTCCCTTTGAGTTTAGTTTCACATACCATGGTTCTAGCTGCTCTTGCTTTCGCATTATGTCGATGACACGTCCCGACCAAGCAAGTCCTTTTTCTTCGAGTGCGAGCCGGACTTTCATTGAACAGACAGATAACGGATGATGGTAAAGCATGAATGATGTCATAGTGTTACTTCCTATTGATTTAAAGCCTAAACAGATAACGTTAAATTATTCCTATACGCGTGGTTTAATCGACATCATTCGCGGAAGGACATCAGCTTCAGGCTCATCTAAGAAGCGATGTTTTAGTGCACCAGCAATATGGGCAAATAATGCAGTAATTAGTGTATATACCAATATGACATGCGCTTGTTTAGCTAATAGGGCCATCTCTGGATTTTTACCAAACAACAAAGGTAAATCGACCAATCCGAATAGGCTAACAGGGAAACCGAATAAATTAGTCATGGCATAGCCGCTAAATGGGATTGCCAACATTAAAAAGTATAATGAACCTGCAATCGTTTTGGAGAGTATCTTCTCCCAACTTCCCAATACATCTGGCAATTTTGGTGAGTTATTAAGTCGACTCCAAATCACACGGAGAATCGCGAATTGCATGAAGGTAACGCCAAAAGACTTATGCATACCCATGAGTTGCATTTTGCTTGGATCCGCTTTATCTAATCCTGCCATGTAAGTACCTACCGTAATGAGTACAATTACCATCAGGGCCATTCCCCAGTGCAAAAATTTAGCAAACTTGCCATAGCCTTGCTCTTTCATATTTTCAGAATTCATAATTCACCTTTTCAATTTCATTGCTGGCAAGTAATGCCTTGTATAATCACTTACGCATAGCCTATTGTATTTTTATGGCTTGATATATATGCTATGTGTTAACTCATTGTTCACTCACAGGTGCCAATGTGAATATTTTAACACTTATGGAAACCTTTTCTGTTGTTGTGGAAACAGGAAGTTTTACTGCGGCAGCTGATAAGCTTGGATTTTCCAAATCATTTATCAGCAAACAAATTTCAATTTTGGAGGCTGATTTAGGAACTCGCCTACTTTACCGTACCACGCGTAAATTGAACTTGTCTGATGAAGGGGGGAAATTCTATAAACACTGTAAGATAATCATGGCAGAAGCTGAAAATGCTCGTGCCGAAGTCATGGACAGCCAAGGAGCACCTCGGGGGAAAATTCGTATAACAATGCCTCAAAGTCTTATCATTTCAGGCTTTGGTCAATTACTGATAGATTTTCAACTTCAATACCCAGAAATAGATCTTGAAGTAATAGCCAGTGGGCGTATTGAAGATTTGGTAGAAGAGGGTATAGATATTGCGCTCAGAGTGGGCCAACTGGAAGACTCAAGCCTTATATCTCGTCGGTTATCAGATTGTACGTTTCAGGTGGTGGCTTCTCCCCAATATTTAAAAAAGTGTGGTTCACCTTCTCAACCAGCAGACCTGATGCAGCATAATTGTTTAATTTATGGTGATTCCAAAATAAATCGGGGTTGGCCGTTTCGCTCTTCTAGTGGAGAATCAATTACCGTAAAAGTAAAAGGCAGTTTGACAAGTAATGATGGCGGCTTAATTGTTGATGGTATGCTCAATGGATTGGGCATTGGTTTTGGCCCTAGTTTTTTATTCAAAAAGGATATTGAAGAAGGTCGCTTACAATTACTACTTAGCGATTATTATCAACCACCCACAGCACTTTCAGCCTTATATCCGCTAAATCGAAATCTATCTCGAAGGATTAGAATGTTGATTGATTATTTATCACAGCGGTTATCTGTTTAGTGGGTAATATTTTAATAGTTTATGGCATCAGCTATGTTAGGTTGCCTTGAGGTGACGGATTCCTTTGAGGAAAATGGTGCCGACTACCGGAGTCGAACTGCTATGAGGCTTAGCTGCTGATTACAAAGTCATTTGAAGATAACACTAAAGAAAAATGGTGCCGACTACCGGAGTCGAACTGGTGACCTACTGATTACAAGTCAGTTGCTCTACCAACTGAGCTAAGTCGGCACACAGGGTAAATCTTTCTGGGTGACGCTACTTTTGGGTTGCTGGTAAACTGCTTGGTAGCAGCTAATCCCGAAAGCGAGCGCTATTGTATTCATAATTTAGATGTTGTCAATCAAATAAAATAACGGACGGTTAAAGTTTAAGCAATCTGGCGGCTTCATCTTTTATCATAGGGAAATGTTCAATAGGTAGGTATTCGGCCAAAGCCAACATTGTTTTACCTAGTTCAGCATAATTATCAGCACATAAATTGAAGTGGCCCATCTTGCGCTTTTTCCGTGGCGTTTTTCCGTACCAATGTAAATGGCAGCCTGGAATACTCAGCATGTCCCGTGCAAACGCTTTGCAGCCTATGATGTTGATCATGGCAGTAGGTGAGGTGACTTTAGTTGAACCTAGCGGTAAACCCCTAACCGCTCTAAGGTGGTTTTCAAACTGGCAAGTGTCTGCACCTTGCATGGTCCAATGCCCAGAATTATGTACTCGTGGCGCTATTTCATTCACCAGCAGCTGTTCTCCAATTTGGAAAAATTCAACAGCCAATACACCTACGTAATCTAGCGATTCTGCCAGTTTATTAAATATATCTTGTGCTTGTTGGTTAAGTGCTTCGTCAACATGGGGAGCAGGCGCAATAGAGACATGTAATTGGCCATGATGGTGCAAGTTTTCGGCAAGGGGGTAATAAGCAATATCATCATCGCTGCTGCGTACTGCAACCAATGAAAGCTCACGATCAAAACTGAGCATTTTCTCTACAACTAAAGGGACTTTGTGCAAGTCTAATTGCGACAATTTTTCCTTTAACTCAGGTAATTGGTGTTTGTTTTGTAATTGCCATTGTCCGTATCCGTCATAACCATCTCGACTTGCTTTGATAATCAACTTTTCGCCAAGTTTTTCAACTGCTGCATCTAGTTGTTCAACCTTGGTTACTATTTCAAATGGGCAGTTAGCAATAGCCAGTTTTTCGAGTAACTTCTTCTCACGGAGCCTATCAGCACCCGTCAAAATAGCCTCTACACTGGGTTTGAGTTTACCACTTGCATGGACTAACTCGAGAAGATCCTCAGGAATATGTTCAAATTCAACAGTGATAGCGTCAACTTCCTCAATCAGCCTATCGAGGGAGTTGTTGATAATCTGCTTAGTAACGGGATCGACAATTTTGTTATCTGCAACGTCCACGGCCTGAACACTAATTCCAAGTGGATACCCAACCAAAGCCATCATTCTAGCCAATTGACCTGACCCAAGAACCAATATGCTCATTTATACAATCTCACTATCATAAAGAGGGAAGGATTAATTCGTCTTGCGCCAGCACAGTAGCTGTTTGCTCTGCTCGAAAATCTTTGATTGCTTGTTGTACTTCTGGGTTTTGCAGACCAACGACCTGGGCTGCGAGCAATCCAGCATTTGCTGCACCTGCTTCGCCAATCGCTAAGGTGCCTACTGCTACCCCTTTGGGCATTTGTACGATAGAAAGTAAAGAATCAATACCGTTCAGTTGGCTTGAGCGCACAGGTACACCAAACACAGGTAAATGAGTATGTGCTGCTATCATGCCCGGTAAATGTGCCGCGCCGCCTGCACCGCCAATAATCACTTGGTAACCTTGTTCGGCAGCTTGCTCGGAGAAGTCTGTCAGTAAATTTGGCGTACGATGAGCAGAGATAACTTTGGCCGTATAACTCACGCCAAGCCTTTCTAACATTAGCGCTGCATTTTGCATGGTGGGCCAATCAGACTTTGAGCCCATTACTAGTGCCACGTTTGGCATAACTCTCTCTCTTAAATCACATTTTATGATGCAGGGGAAACCAATGCCCCTAAAATTTTGGACGAGTATTGTATACCCAAACCACCTCAAAGTGCACCTTTCAGCGTGAGTTTAAAGCGGTTTAGGCAAGGCGGCTATTTGCAGGCTTAGTAATCTAAGTCAAAAATGGCCAACGCAGTATAAATCGCTTTAAAACCCGCCCTAAAGGGAACGGCTGGGGCACTCCACTTCTTCGTTACGCCAATTCAGAAGGTGGCCGACATTCAATCATTGACGCGCCTTAAATTGAAGTGCCCCAGTCGTTCTGAAGCGTCCACTTTGAGGTGGCTTGGGTATGATTATCGCAATCAGCATAGAAACCTCCCTAATTGATGGGTATAAAAGCGTTTATATTAGTGCAGATTCATGTAATCCAAGGTTAAGTCTGTAAGCAGCTTTACGCCGGTTTTCATACCTGAATCGTCGACATAAAATTCTGGAGTGTGGTGGGCAGGGGCTTTATCTTCTGGCACATCGAGTGGTTTACCACCTATCCACATATAAAGACCGGGTATTTTTTCCTGAAAAAATGAAAAGTCTTCAGCGCCTGTCACAGGTTTACTGTAAATAACATTGTCGGCACCTGCACTCTTAATCAGCGTAGGCACCATTTTTGCCGTGAGTGCCGGATCGTTGTAGGTGATAGGGTAGTTATAATCTAAAGGCAAAGTTACTTCGACTTCGGCGCGCATACTGTCAGCAATACCTTTAACTTTTCTGGGAAGTGCTTCATACATGTGCTCGCGAGCCGCTTTGTTTAAGGTGCGAATGGTGCCCACTAATTCAACTTCACTAGGAATAATATTCGAGCGGTTACCGCCATGAATAGAGCCAATTGATACGACTGCTGCTTCGTCAATAAGCTTAATTTCTCGGCTGACGATGGTTTGTAAGCTCATAATAATTTGCGCTGCTGTGGTGATAGGATCCACACTCAACCAAGGATAGGCGCCATGAGCTTGTTTACCTTTTATGACTATTTTAAAAGGATCAACTGCGGCCATAGTACCGCCTTCTTTGTAGCGTACCTTTCCGACATCGGTATCTGCGCTGATATGCAAACCAAAAATCACATCTACTGCTGGGTTACTGAGAACACCTTCTTCAACCATCAGTTCAGCACCACCCCTTTCACCTCTCGGTGCACCCTCTTCTGCGGGTTGAAAGATAAACTTCACTTTACCCCGTAATTGGCTTTTTATATTCACTAAAATTTCTGCTGCACCCATCAGCATGGCAACATGGGTATCATGACCACAGGCATGCATCACAGGGACGTCGTTACCTTCAAGCTCGCCCCGCTTGGTAGACTTCCAAGGTAGATTATTTTGTTCAAGTACCGGTAGACCATCCATATCTGCGCGCAGTGCAACCACTGGCCCTGGCTTGCCGCTA
>Ga0316209_1002173_pt1 | contig 16679 bp, 19 predicted proteins | sample 6monopyrite_MG_FD_204945 | JGI IMG/M metagenome (GOLD analysis project Ga0316209, IMG submission 204945) | Microbial mat bacterial communities from mineral coupon in-situ incubated in ocean water Damariscotta River, Maine, United States -... | ecosystem: Environmental > Aquatic > Marine >...
AGCGGGTTATAGGTGCCCAGTTTCTCGATATAGCGGCCATCGCGGGGCATGCGGCTGTCGGAGGCCACGATGCGATAGAAGGGGCGCTTTTTCGAGCCACCACGGGCGAGACGGATTTTCATGGCCATTTGAGTTTCTCCTTTGAAATGGCGGGTGCGGGCAAGGGCCCGTTATTCCTGGTGTTTCTTGTGATGCTGGATGACTTCCTGAATGATGAAATTCAGGAAATTCTTGGCGAAAACGGGATCCAGGTTGGCCCGGTCCGCCAGTTCTTCGAGCCGCGCGATCTGAGCTTCTTCGCGCGCGGGATCCGAGGGGGGCAGGGCGTGCTCGGCTTTCAGCCGGCCGACCTCCTGCGTGTGTTTGAAGCGTTCGCCAAGCGTGTAGATCAGGATCGCGTCGAGCCGGTCGATGCTCTCGCGGTGATCGTTCAGCAGGGTGGCGGCGCGGGTTGCGGGGTCGCTCATGACGCGTCTCCGTTGGATGAAATGGCGGGGGCACACCCTGTGCACACCCTGTACATACCCCGTGCATACAATCGGCGGCTCATGTCAGGGCCTCCGGGGCTGGGTGACGGTAGACGAGGATGGTTTCATTGCGGTCGGATGCGGGGGCCTGGGCCTCGGGGTCAAGCCGGCATCCCAGGCGTTCGGCCAGCGCGATGGAGCGGGTATTGCGGCTGTCGATATAGGAGACGGCGGTGGTCCAGCCGAGGGTGTCATAGGCATAGGTCCGCGCGGCGGTGGCGGCCTCACAGGCATAGCCTTTGCCTTCGGCCTCTTCTGACCAGATGGTCCAGCCCAGTTCCTTTTCCGGCCAGTCGAGCGGATGCCAGGGGCCGGTCATGCCGAGGGCTGCATCGGGATCGGATTTCGGAGCGAAGACGAAAGTGCCGTAGCCGCGCAGCATCCACATGCCCGCGACATGGGCAAAGCCGCGCCAGCCTTTGGCAACGCCGAGATCGGGGCCGCCGACAAATTCCGCCCGCTGGGTCTCGACAAAGTCGATCCACGGCTGCACGTCGCCCATGATGGGCCCGCGCAGGACAAGCCGCTCGGTCTCGAGCCTGGGGATATGGGGCAGGGCGGTCATGATCTCAACCAAATTGACGCGCTGCCGCGCGGCTCTTTTTTTGGCAGGGGGCGCGGTGCCGATCCGCCGCCGGGGTGATGCGGATGCGGGCGTGGTGTAGTGAGTATTTGGACAAAGAAGAAGCCGTCATTTCTTTTTCTCCAGACCTGAGAGGCCGGGAGGCAGGGCCGCGCCGCCGAGGCCCGGAAGGGAGCCGGACTGGCCCATTTGGCGGGCCGCGGCCTCCATTGCGGCGGGATCCATGCCGGGGGCACCGCCGGGCATGCCGGGCATGCCGCCGCCCTTGCCGAAGAGGGCACCGAGGCCGCCGCGCATCATGCCCTTTTTGCCCATCTTGCCGAGCTTTTTCATCGCGTCCGACATCTGCCGGTGCATTTTGAGGAGCTTGTTGAGATCCGAGACCTCCTGGCCTGCGCCTGCCGCGATGCGTTTCTTGCGGCTGGCCTGCAAGAGGCCCGGATTGGCGCGTTCGCGTTTGGTCATGGAATTGATCAGGGCGACCTGGCGGCGCAGGACGGTATCGTCAAAGCCCGCGTTTTCCATCTGTTTGGCCATTTTGCCCATGCCGGGCATCATCGACATCATCCCCTCCATGCCGCCCATCTTGAGCATCTGCTCGAGCTGGCTGCGCATGTCGTTCATGTTGAACTGGCCCTTCTGGAACCGTTTCATCATGCGTTCGGCCTGTTCGGCCTCGAGCGTTTCCTGCGCCTTTTCCACCAGCGCCACGATGTCGCCCATGCCCAGGATGCGCCCGGCGATACGCGCGGGTTCGAAGGTTTCGATGGCGTCCATCTTTTCGCCGAGCCCGACGAAGCGGATCGGTTTGCCGGTGATGGCGCGCATCGAGAGCGCCGCGCCGCCGCGCCCGTCGCCATCCATCCGGGTCAGGACAACGCCGGTGACGCCGATCTTGTCATCGAATTCCTGCGCCACGTTCACGGCGTCCTGACCGGTCAGACCATCGACCACCAGCAGGGTTTCGCGCGGCGTGGCGATGTCGCGGATATCCTGCGCCTGCCCGATCAGTTCGGCGTCAATATGCAGGCGGCCCGCGGTATCGAGCATGTAGACATCGTAACCGCCGAGGCTTGCCTGGGTCTTGGCGCGCTTGGCGATGGCCTGCGCGCTTTCGCCCTTGACGATGGGCAGCGTGTCGACGCCGATCTGGGTGCCCAGGATGGCAAGCTGTTCCATCGCCGCCGGGCGGTTGGTGTCGAGCGAGGCCATCAGCACGCGCTTGCCTTCGCGGTCCTTGAGGCGCTTGGCGAGTTTCGCGGTGGTGGTGGTCTTGCCCGAGCCTTGCAGGCCCACCATCAGGATGGGCGCGGGCGGGTTGTCGATCTTGAGCGCGCCGGGGTCGCCTTCGCCGGTCAGGGTCGAGATCAGTTCGTCATGGACGATCTTGATGACCTGCTGGCCGGGGGTGACCGATTTGGTGACGGCGGCACCTGTGGCCTTGGCCTCGACCGCCTTGATGAAGGAGCGCGCGACAGGAAGGGAGACGTCGGCCTCGAGCAGGGCCACGCGCACCTCGCGCATCGCGGTCTTGACGTCATCTTCCGACAGGGCCCCTTGTTTGGTGAGGCGGTCGAAGACGCCGGAGAGGCGTTCGGACAGGTTTTCAAACATCGGGCGCGGCCCTTTCCTTTACGTCGTCATTGCCCCCGAGATAGGGGGCATGCCCAAATGCACCAATACCCCCGTGGGCGAAACCTCGCTGACGGGGGGCGATCCTGACAATGGGCCAGGACCGGAAGACGGGCGCTTCCGGGTATTGCGGCGGGGTTTATTGATTGGTGGGGGCAGAGTCAACACAGGCCGCGGTCAGCGCGGTGATGTCACCGGCCAGCATATCCTGGGTGTCGGGCGCGTGCAGCTGGAAGGTGCGGCGCAGGGTCAGGCTGTCCCATTCCTCTTGGCTGACGGGCGGGCGATCATAGGGCCAGCTGCCGGGATCGCCATAGAGGGTGATGGCCATGGGGCCGCGAAAATCCTGGCCGACGAAATTCAGCCCCACGACATCGACGGCGTAGATGCCGACCAGATCGGCGGCCTCGGTGCGGCTGGTGGTGATCAGGGTCCAGAGCCTGCCGGTGATATTGCCGTCAAGGTTCATGGTGCCGGTGGCCAGGTGGGCGGTTGCGCCGCCTTCCTGCCGGAAGCTGCGGACGGTTTCGAATTGAGCGGTGCCCGAAAGCAGCGTGCCGGGCGGGTAGGGGCCGATGCCACGGGTCACCTGCATGTCGAAGGATAGCGCGCAGGTCAGCGCCAGCGCGGGCGCGCTCCAAAGCATGGCCAGAAGGATGAGGAAAACCCGTCCCATGCGGCCACGATAGCAGCGCGGAGGTGCATTGGGGAAGCCCCGGGCGGCAGCGGCGGGGCAGGGGGCATCCGGCGGCGGCGATCCCGCCGGATGCGGTCGGTCCGGCTGGCTCAGGCGGCCAGCGCGGAAATCGCCTCATTGGCGGCCTTGAGCGCCGCCTCGGCATCCACGGCCAGGGCCTCGGCGGCGACGATTTCCACGTCGGTGATGCCGAGGAAGCCGAGCATGTGTTTCATGTAGGTCGTGGCAAAATCCACCGGCGAGCCCGCGGGCACCCCGCCGGACGCCATGACCAGAATGGCGCGTTTGCCCTCCAGCGCGCCTTTGGGGCCGGCTTCGGTGTAGTTGAAGGTCACGCCGGCACGGGCCACCAGGTCAACCCAGGCCTTGAGCGCGGCGGGGACGCCGAAATTGTAGACCGGCAGGCCGATGACGATGGTGCCGGCGGCGTTCAGCTCGGCAATCAGCGTGTCCGACAGCGCCAGCGCCTGACGCTGGTCGTCGCTGCGGTCGCCGGCGGGGGTGAAATTGGCACCGACCCAGGCCTCGTCGATCAGCGGCACGCCGGCGGCAAGGTCGCGGGTGGTGACGGTCGCGCCGTCGAACCGATCGATGACCTGGTCGGTCAGGTCGCGGGAAACGGAGCCTTCGCGGCGGGCAGAGGCATCGATGCGCAAGATGGAATGGGACATTGGATGGATCCTGACTAAGTGCGTTGCTGTGGTGGACAGGATATTGGCGCTTGCGCGATCAGGCACAATCTGGCCAAATGCGATACCGTATGTGCAGGAGCGCGCAGAATGTCATTTGACCATTGGGACGAGATTCGCACCGCCTATCAGGTGGCGCGCATGGGAACGGTCAGCGGCGCGGCCGATGTGCTGGGGGTGCATCATGCCACCGTCATCCGCCATATCGACGCGCTGGAGGGGCGGTTGGGGGCGAAGCTCTTTCAGCGCCACGCACGTGGGTACACGCCCACCGAGGCCGGGCAGGATCTGTTGAGCGTCGGCGCGCGGGCCGATGATCAGTTCTCGCAACTGGCGGGGCGCATCAAGGGGCGCGGCAATGAGGTGACGGGCGATCTGATCGTGACCTCGATCAGTGTTCTGGGAGCGCTCCTGGTGCCCGCGATGGGCGAATTTCAGGAGCGTCACCCCGAATTGCGCATCCAGCTGGTCACCGATAGCCGCCTGTTCCGCATGGAATACGGCGAAGCGCATGTCGCCATTCGCGCCGGCAAGCCGGGCGACAGCCCCGACAATATCGTGCAACCGTTCTGCACCAGCTCGGTCGGGCTCTATGCCACCCGGGACTATGTCGCGGCGCATGGATTGCCCGATGAGACCAATCTGGACAGCCACCGGTTCATCGGCACCACGGTCGAACAGACGCGGGTGCCGTTTCTGCGTTGGATGAGCGACCTGGTGCCCGAGGAATGCATCGTCTTTCGAACCAACGAAATGGAAACCTTTCGCCATGCGGTGCGGGCCGGGATGGGGATCGGGTTCATCTCGCGGGCCGAGGTGATGGACGATGACGATCTGGTCGAAGTTCTGCCGCCGCTGGAGGAATGGTCGAGCAAGCTGTGGCTGGTCACGCATATGGACCTGCACCGGACCGCGAAGGTGCAGACTTTCCTACGGTTTTTGAAAGAAAAGGTGCGGGACTGGCCGGTGGATCCCGCCTGAGATGGGCACCGTCGCGCGCGGGCATCTGGCGATGCTGGTTTTCTCGGCGCTGGTGGCGGGGTCTTTCTCGCTGGGGGCGCAGGCGGCCAATGAGATCGCGCCCATCGCGCTGAACGCGGTCCGGTTTGTCATCGGGGCCGTGGTCGTGGGCGGGATCGCCATGGCCAGCGGCGGGCTGCCCGCCCGCGCCTTTCGCGCGCCCTGGCGCTATCTGGTTCTTGGCGGGCTCTTTGGCTTTTACTTCGTGATGATGTTCGAGGGGCTCAAGACGGCCCCGCCGGTTTCTGCCGCTGCGGTGTTTACCCTGACACCGGCGATGGCGGCGGGGTTCGGGTTTCTTTTGTTGCGTCAGCATATGACCGGGCGGATGGCCGTGGCGCTGGGCTTTGGCGCGGTGGGCGCGCTCTGGGTGATCTTTCGCGCCGATCTGGGCGCGGCGCTGGCCTTCGAGATCGGGCGGGGCGAGGTGATCTATTTCATTGGCTGTATCGCGCATGCGCTCTATGCGCCGCTGGTGCGGGCGCTGAACCGGGGCGAAAACGCGATCGTCTTTGCCTTTGGCACCATGGTGGGCGGGGCCATCACCCTTATGGCGTGGGGCTGGCGCGATGTTGTGGCGACCGACTGGGCCGCTTTGCCCGGCATCGTGTGGGTCACGCTGCTTTACACGGCGGTTTTTGCCAGCGCCGCGACCACGGTCCTGTTGCAGTTTGCCGCCATGCGCCTGCCTTCCTCGAAGGTCATGGCCTATACCTATCTCACGCCCAGTTGGGTGATCCTGTGGGAGATCGGGTTTGGCAATGGCATTCCCCCCGCCCTGGTATTGGTGGGCGTGGCGCTGACGGCGGTGGCGCTGCTGTTATTGCTGAAGGATGAGCATTGAGGGGCGGGGTGGCGCGCCGGGTCGTCCCTTGGGGGCGCTGCCCCCAAACCCCCGAGGTATTTTAGCCAAGATGAAGGGGATCAGTCGGGGCCCGTGTCCAGTTCCTGCGCCAGAAAGGCTTCGAATGCATCGAGATTGATCGGCTCGAACTGCCCGAACCCCTGCATCCAGACCGAGGCCGATTTCAGGGCGTCGGGATCGAGCTTGCACCATTTCACCCGGCCGCGTTTTTCCTGGGTGATCAGGCTCGCCCCGGCGAGGATGGTCAGATGTTTGGAAATCGCGGCCAGTGACATTTCGAACGGCTCGGCCACGTCGGTCACGGCCATGTCATCCTCCAGCAGCATCGTCAGGATGGCGCGGCGGGTGGGGTCGGCAAGGGCCGCGAAAACGGTATCGAGCGAGGCGGGCATGAGGCGCAGGCTACGCCGCGCGGCGCGAAAGGGAAAGCGCCGCCATCGCCGAATGTGATCACGTGGATCAGAAACGATGATTTGTGCCGCAATCCGGTCCGTGGTTAAGGTGGCCGGGTTTTGCGGGAACGGGAATTCGTTTGATGACATGGCGCCACTGGCTGGTGATCTTTCTGCTTGGCATGGGCTGGGGATCGTCGTTTTTCTTCAACGAGATCCTGTTGCGGGAACTGGGGCCGATCACGGTCGGGCTGGGCCGGGTCGGCATCGGCGCGCTTGGCTGCTGGTTCTGGCTGGTGCTGCGGAAAAAGCCGTGGTCGGTGCCGCGCGCCGCGATGGTGCAACTGGCGGTGTTTGGCGCGTTTCAATATGCCATCCCGCTGACCATCTATCCGGTCATGCAGCAATTCATCACCTCGAGTGCTGCGGGCATCGTCAATGCGATCACGCCGATCATGGTGGTGCTGGTCAGCCATGTCTGGCCCGAGGGTGAGCGCGCGACGCCACTGAAATCCGTGGGTGTCGTGCTTGGCTTTCTGGGCATCGTGGTGATGACGGTGCCAAGCTTTCAGGGCCAGGGGCCATCGAACCCCTGGGCGCTGATCGCGACCATATCGGCCCCGGTATGCTATGGCGTCGCCTTGAACCTGTTGCGCCGCATGGATGCGATGGACCGGACCGTTCTGACCGCCTGGTCGCTGACCTTTGGGGCGGTGATGATCGCGCCGCTGGCGCTGTGGGCGGAAGGGCTGCCGGTGATCACGCGGGCCGAGACCTGGGGCGCGCTGGCGATCATTGGGTTTGTGCTGACCTCGGCCTCGTTCATCGTTCTCTTTTGGCTGATCCCCATCGTGGGCGGCACCACGGCTTCGACGATTACCTTCATCGCGCCGATCTCGGCGGTGCTGTTGGGTGTTCTGGTGCTGAACGAGGCGATCGGGGTTTTCCAGATTGCGGGGATGGCGCTGATCTTTGCCGGGCTTTTGTTTATCGACGGGCGTTTGGCGCGGGCGTTCAGGGCGCGCGATGTGGTCGATGCTCAACCAAAAGGTTGAATATGGCAAATGGCCAGTCCCGCGCAGCGGGCCGCGCGGACAGGATGCCGCATTTTATTTTTACTTCATTATATCAAATGGTTAAGTGCTTTTCACCGGGCGCAACTTCGCGTTGACTCCGGCCCTTCACCCGGCCTAGGTTCCGCGGGAAATCTCTGATGGGGATATTTCGATGTCTGACCACCCTGATCCTGAGCGTCTGCGGGCGCTGGAAGAGCGGCTGGAGCGGCTGAAAGGCCAGGATGACGAAAAGCCCCATACCGAGGAACACTATTCCATGGCGCAACATGCCTGGCGGATGGTGATAGAGCTGGTGGCCGGTCTGGGGATCGGGTTTTTCATCGGCCTTGGTCTGGATGCCCTGTTTGGCACCAAGCCCTGGTTGATGGTGATATTTACGGTGCTGGGTTTCATCGCCGGGGTCAAAACGATGATCCGTTCGGCGCAGGAAATGCAGCGCGACGCGATGGCCGCCCAGGCCGCGCAGGACGACGAGAGGGAATGAACGGTGTCTGAAGATACAGCAACCAACGGCGCGGAAACCCTTGCGGAAAGCGGCTCGGGCCATGGCGGCGACGCCGCGGCCGCCGTCGGCGGGTCGAGCCACGATATCCCCGGCGTCGCGCCGAGCGGGTTGCAGATCCACCCGATGGAGCAGTTCGAGCCCGCGCGCCTCTTTGGCGAGGGCGAGATCTTTTGGTATACGCCCACCAATGTGACCCTGTGGATGCTGCTGGCGGTCCTGTCCGTGGCGTTGTTGATGGTTATGGGAACCTCGGGGCGCGCGATCATTCCCAGCCGGGCGCAATCGACCGCGGAACTGGCCTATGGCTTTGTGCGCAAGATGGTCGAGGATGTCGCCGGCAAGGATGCGCTTGGCTTCTTCCCCTATATCATGACGCTGTTCCTGTTCATCGTGACGGCGAACCTGCTGGCCATCCTGCCGATGAGCTTTTCCAGCACCTCGCAGATCGTGGTGACCGCGGTGATGGCGCTGGCGGTGTTCCTGACGGTGACAATCTTGGGTTTCGTCAAGAACGGCATGAAGTTTCTCGGCCTGTTCTGGGTGTCGTCGGCCCCGCTGGCGCTGCGCCCGATCCTGGCGGTCATCGAACTGATCTCGTATTTCGTGCGCCCGGTCAGCCATTCCGTGCGACTGGCGGGTAACATCATGGCGGGCCATGCCGTGGTCAAGGTTTTCGCGGGCTTTGCCGGTGTCCTTGGGCTGGGCTCCGTCCTGCCGATCCTGGCCATCACGTCGGTTCTGGCTCTGGAACTGCTCGTGTCCTTCGTGCAGGCCTATGTGTTTGCCATCCTGACCTGTGTGTATCTGAAGGACGCATTGCACCCCTCTCACTGACGTGACGGCGGGGCGCGAGCCCGCGCCGCACGGCATCCGCAACAAACCACTCATTCAAAACTTCCAATCGTAAGGAGAACTCTCATGGAAGGTCAACTCGCACATATCGGCGCAGGTCTTGCAGCAATCGGTTCCGGCGCAGCCGCAATCGGTGTTGGCAACGTGGCCGGCAGCTTTCTGTCCGGCGCTCTGCGCAACCCCTCGGCCGCCGCAGGCCAGACCGCGACCCTCTTTATCGGCATCGCATTTGCAGAAGCTCTGGGGATCTTCGCATTCCTCGTCGCGCTGCTGCTGATGTTCGCCGTCTAAGACCCTCGCGGACCATCCTTACGACCGGATCGCACGCCGCATGGGCGGGCGGTCCGGGGTAACCCGGTTCCCTGGAGGACAAGATGGCTGAACATGCGTCAGAGGTTGCAGAGGTAGCAGACGCCGCCCCCGGCATGCCGCAACTCGACATTTCGACTTATCCGAACCAGATCTTCTGGCTCGTTGTGTCCCTCGTGGCGATCTACTTGATCCTGTCACGCGTGGCGCTGCCCCGGATCGGGGCGGTTCTGGCTGAACGCCAGGGCACGATAACCAATGACATAGCCGCCGCCGAGGACCTGAAACGCCAGGCCACGGATGCGGAGGCTGCCTATAACAAGGCGCTGGCCGATGCCCGTGCCGAAGCGCAGGCCATCGCGGCAGAAACCAAGGCCGAGATCATGGCCGATCTGTCCGACGCCATCGCCAAGGCGGATGCCGAGATCGCGGCCAAGGCCGCCGAATCCGAGGCCCATATCGCCGAGATCCGCGCCGGTGCCCTGGAGGCGGTGGAAACCGTCGCCCGCGACACGGCCGCCGAGATCGTGGCAAGCCTGGCCCCCGCCGCCGCCGACGATGCCGGCATTGCCGCCGCCGTCGCCGAGCGTTTGAAAGGATAAGGATATGAAACGTCTGAGCGGTCTTTTCATCCTGATGGGCAGCCCGGCCTTTGCCGCCGGCGACGGGTTCTTTTCGCTGTTCAACACCGATTTCGTGGTGGTTCTGGCCTTCCTCGCGTTGGTCGGGGTGCTGCTGTACTACAAGGTGCCCGGCGTTTTGATGGGTATGCTGGATCAGCGGGCCGAAGGCATTCGCAACGATCTGGACGAGGCGCGCGCCTTGCGCGAAGAGGCACAGACCGTGCTTGCCTCCTATGAGCGCAAGCAGCGTGAGGTCGCCGAGCAATCCGAGCGGATCGTCGCCCAGGCCCGCGAAGAGGCGCAGCTTGCCGCCGAGCAGGCGCGGGCCGATCTGGAGGCCTCGATCGTGCGCCGCATTGCGGCGGCGACCGATCAGATCGCTTCGGCCGAGGCCGGTGCCGTGCGTGAAGTGCGCGACCGGGCCGTGTCAATCGCGGTTGATGTCGCGGCGCAGGTGATCGCCTCGAAAACCAGCGCGGCAGACGCCAACAAGCTGATCGACGCGGCGATTGCGGATGTGGAAACACGCCTGCACTGATCGCGGCATTCGGGACAGAACCAGGCCCCGGGCTGACGTTGCGTCGGCCCGGGGTTTTCTTTTGCCTTGCGGCCCCTAGGTTCAAAACAACCCAATCCACAGGAGAGCCCCCCATGAGCCTGCCCGCATCAATGACCGCGCTGGTGCTGCGCGAGGACGGCTATGCCACCGAACCCGGCACCGATATGCCGCGCGATCTGTCGCCCTACCTGGACCAGATGGAAATTCCGCTACCCGAAGTCGGGCCCGGACAGGCGTTGATCAAGGTCTCGCGCGCGGCGGTGAACCCGTCCGATCTGCTCTACGTGGCGGGGCATTATGGACAGCCGCGCGTCAAGGGCTGCCCGGCCGGGTTCGAGGGCGTCGGCGAGGTTGTCGCGGGCGACACGCCGCTTATAGGCCAGCGGGTCAGCTTTTTCGGCAGCGGATCGGGCACCTGGGCCGGCTATGCGTTGACGGAGGCCAGCATGATGATCCCGCTCAGGCCGGATCTGCGCGATGAGGACGCCGCCGGGTTGATCGTGAACCCGGTCACCGCCATGGCGATGTTCGACATCGTGCGCGCCGATGGGGCGGGCAGCTTTGTCTTTACCGCAGGCGGGTCGCAGCTTGGCAAATTCCTGATCGGTCTGGGCAAGGATCACGACATCGCGCCCATCGCGGTGGTACGCCGGGCCGAGCAGGTCGATGCGCTCAAGGCTCTGGGGGCGGCAGAGGTGCTGGTGAGCACGGCCCCGGATTTTGCCACGACCCTGGCTGAGGTGATCGCCACGCATGGCCCCCGGATTCTGCTGGATGCCGTGGCCGATCAGATCTCGGCCGATATCTTTTTCGCCATGCCGCGCGGGGCCTGCTGGATGCCCTATGGCCGGCTGGCCGCCACGCCGCCCGCCCTGACCGAGATTGGGCAGTTCATTTTCATGGGCAAGCGGATCGAGGGCTTCTGGCTCAGCGCCTGGATGCGCAGCACACCGGTTGAAAAACAGGGGGCGGTGATCACGGAAGTGCAGGCGCGCTTTGCCAGCGGGGCCTGGCGCACCGATATATCTGAGACGCTGCCGCTGGATCAGGCGCTGGCCCGGCTCCCCGAGGCGCTGTCGGTCAAGGACGCGAAGCTGTTGCTCGCGCCCTGAGGCCGGGCGCAACTGCCTTTTCGGAAAGACCTGCATCGCTCAACGCTGCCTGAAATCGGAGATTTCAACGCGCTAAGCGATGCACCATGTCGCGAGCGTTCCGGGAAATGCTTTACTGCCCGAAATTCTGCATGTCGCGGAAATCCATCGTCTCCAGATGGGCGATCATGGTGTCGATATCGCCACCTTCGGCCTGCACCAGGATGCGGCCCGCCACCAGCCCGCTCAGGTCGCCGTTTTGTTCGACAAAGCTGACCCGGTTGACGCGGTAGATGGTGCCCATCGAGGCCATCAGGGCCGAATTGCCAAGCATCGCCCCCATCGAGGAGACCATCGGGCTGTCGGCCATCAGGGTGACGGTAAAGCTGCCGCCGGGCCCGGCATATTCGCCCTGCGCGATGGTGCCGCCGCCCATGAATCCCATGGCGGCCCCGGCATCGTCGTTCAGGGACATGGTCCAGCCCTCCAGGGGCGCGGGCAGGTAGTCGGCCAGCCCCTCGGCCTTCATCGCGTTCAGCAATTGCTGGGCATAGGCCAGCTCATCCAGCGCATATTGCAGGTCGCCATCGGCATAGGCCTCGATCGCGGCCTGCAGGCTGGCGGTGATCGGATCGTCATCCGACCCGGCCTCAACCGTCAGGGGCATCAGGGCGAGCGCTGCGGCGGTTGCGAGTGTCAAAAGGCGCATGAAAATCTCCTTTTTTGGGCAATGGAAATGACATGCAGGATACCGGGCGCAGCCGCCTGAGGGAAGCCCGGCGCGATCAGTCGGCCGTGAACCGGGTTTTCCAGGTAGGAACCGTATCGCCCGGTGCCGGTGTCGCGTGCCAGACCCCGCGCGCGATGGCGCGGGCCAGGCAGAGCGCGGCACCATGGCCAAGCTGCAGGGGGCCCCAGATCGGATCTTCGACCGGGCGGGCACCGGTGGCGGCGGCAAAGACCAGATCGCCATCCATCGGCGTGTGGCTGGGATAGATCGCGCGCGCCATGCCGTCATGGGCGGCGGTCGCCATGCGGGTCGCCTGCGCCTGCGTCAGATCGGCATCGGTGGCGACGATGGCGATGGTGGTGGCCTCGCCCGCGCGGCCCTTGTGATGCGCCATCGCGCCGGGATCGAAGGCGGGTGCCGGGCCGAGGCCGCCATATTCGCCCGCCATCTCAAAGGGTGCGGCCCAGAAATGCGGACCTTGGCCCACCGTGACCTGACCCAGAGCGTTGACCACGACCAGCGCGCCGACCGTATGGCCCGAGGGCAGCACCAGCGAGGCAGAGCCGAGCCCGCCCTTGAGATCGGCAACGCTCGCCCCGGTACCCGCGCCCGCCGTGCCAAGCGAAAACTCTGCGCCCGCAGCCCGCAAAGCCGCCGCGCCGAGCGCTTTATAGGGGTTTTCGCGCCAGGTCTTGTCGCCGCCATTGAGCAGATCGAAGATGATCGCCCCCGGCACAATCGGCACCCGCTGATCGCCCACGGCAAAGCCGCGCCCCTCAGCGCGCAGCCCATCGGCCACGCCCGAGGCCGCATCGAGCCCGAAGGCCGAGCCGCCCGACAGCACCAGCGCATCGACCTGTTGCACCGTCTTGTCGGGGGCCAGAAGGTCGGTCTCACGCGTGCCGGGCGCGCCGCCCATGACATGCACGGCGGCGGTAAAGGGGCGGTCGGACAGCAGCACCGTGGCCCCGGTCTTGATCCGCGCGTCCTCGGCGTTGCCAACCATCAGCCCCGGCACATCGGTGATCAGATTGAGCGGGCCCGGGGTCATCATATGCAGCGCCCTCCATCGACTTCCATCGCGACGCCCGTGACCATGCCGGCCTCGTCCGAGCAGAGGTAGAGCGCCGCATTGGCAATGTCCTCGGGCGTCGAAAAGCGGCCAAGCGGGATGGTGGAGAGGAATTTGGCGCGGATCTCGGGCGTGTCCTCGCCCATGAAGCTTTTCAAAAGCGGCGTCTCGCCCGCCACCGGGTTCACCGCATTCACGCGGATGCCGAACGGGGCCAGTTCCACCGCCATGGTCCGGGTCGCGGTGATCATCCAGCCCTTTGAGGCGTTATACCAGTTGAGGTTGGGCCGGGGCGACACGCCCGCCGTGGAGGCCACGTTCAGGATCGCGCCCGCGCCTGCCGATTTCATATGCGGGACAATGGCGCGCGCCGTGAGGTAAACCGATTTGGCATTGACCGACAGGACGCGGTCGAACTCCTCCTCGCTGACTTCCTCCAGCGGCTTCGGCATATGGGTGATGCCCGCGTTGTTGACCAGGATGTCGATCCGGCCCCATTTTACCCGCGCCGCTTCGGTCATCGCGGCAACGTCGCCCGCGCGGCTGACATCGGCCACCTGCGCGGTGGCCCCGATATCGGCGGCCACGCCCTGCGCCGCGCCCTCGTTCAGATCCACCACCAGAACCTGCGCGCCTTCGGCGGCAAACCGTGCCGCAATGCCCGCGCCAAAGCCCGATCCGGCCCCGGTCACGATCGCCGTCTTTCCCTTCAGTCGCATGCCGACCCTCCCGCATCTGGCGATGATGGTTCCACGAAACGGCCCGGTCGAAAAGCCCTATCCCGCGTCGCTGAGGACCAGCGCCACCAGTTGCGGGGCCGAGGCGGTGCCCAGTTTGCGATAGGCCCGACGGCGCAGGGTGCGGATGGTGTTTTCGGACACCCCCAGTTCCAGCGCGCTGCCCGCCACGGTGATGCCGCGCACGATCAGGTCGCAGACCTGCGCCTCGCGCCGTGAGAGCGACCCGAACCGGGAGACATCACGTTCCTTCAGTGCCGAGGCACGGGCGCGGGGCGAAAAATGAAACGCCTCGGATCCGACGATCCGGTGGCGCAGCCCGATCAGCTCATGGGCCAGCGGCAGAACCTGTTTCAGGTGGGTGAACTCCGCGTCACTGATCCAGCCCGCGCTAGCCCCGCGCAGGTAAAAGGACAGAAACCCGGCCCGCCCGGACCGCGACGAGACCGTGACCCGCTCGATCACCCCGTCGCGCAGATAGATCGGCGCGCGCGGATCACCCTCGGGCGGGTGCCAACGCTCGACCGACAAACCGCCGCCCGGCGCGCGCGCAATGCGGGCCGTGATGTCGTCGCGCAGCCAGTCGTTCGACAGGATGGTGCGGGCGTTGCGGGTGAACCAGTAATCGCTCATCTCGCCGGACCAGACCGACAGCACCGGATCGGGGCGGGCCATGTCGCCGATATAGAAGGCCCCGAAATTGGCGATACTGGCAGCATCGCGGATATGGGCCAGAAGGTGCTTGCCAAAATCCGGGCCGGGCACCTCTGCGGCAAGACGCGCCGCCGCGTCGCGGGGCAGGAGGGTCACATTGTCATCCATTCGGGTGACATGACTATGCCTGGCCCGCGCGCTATGCAAGGGCGAGCCCCCCGCCCCCGCAAGGATCCTGATGACCCGCCTTTTCTCGGACAAGAACCGCCCGGTCCATATGGGCCCTTTTCCGCTGGAACGTCTGGCGCGGGTCGATACCGTCGATCTGGGCGCTGTTCCCGCGATGGTGCCGCTTTCCTTTCGCCGGGGCGACGCCCCCGAAAGCATCGTCAACGCGATGGGCGAGTATCAGGCGATGATGGATGCGATCCGCGACGGGCTGGTCAACAGGGCGGTGGCCGAGATCCCCGCCGATCCGGCAGAGCGGGCCAATCACCTCAAGGCGTTCGGCTATTTCTCGGATGCGGCGATGGTGGGGATCTCGGCCCTGCCCGAGGCCGCCAGGGTGGCCGAGCCGATTACCAACCCCGATATCGACCGCCTGGCGCAGGATCTGCGCACCCGCCAGACCAGGACACTGGCCTCGGGCATCGACGTGATCATGGCCGACCTCAAGGACAGCATGCAGGCCCCACCAAGCAGCATCGACGGCCACAGCCATGCCATCGTGTTCCTCTACGAAAACCCGAGGAGCCCGGATGAGGGCGAGGAGGGGTGCGATTGGCTGGCGGATGCAGAGGCCCATCGCGCCTGCCTGCGGGCCACGGAAACCGCCTGTGTGCTGGCCAATTACATCCGGCTGCTGGGCTTTGACGCCAAGGCCCATTCGGGGGCGGCCAGCGATGTCGATCTGAACAGGCTGACGGTCGCGGCGGGGTTGGCCTGGGGCGATGATGCCGGGCTGACGGTTCCCTATCTGGGCGACCGCTTTGGCGTGGCGGTGGTAACCTGCGCCATGGATCTTGCCTGTGACCGGCCGTTGGCGGCGCAGGACAAGCAGCCCGGTTTCAGGACCAGAGGCCCGGCCTGGTGGCTGGGCGCGGGCTTTGCCCGTTCGGCGCTGAACCGCAATCCATATGACAAGCGCCGCTTTGTCGATGGCGCGCATCCGTTCGAGAAACTCACCCGCGTCGATACCCCCACCACCTTTATCGACGAGGCCCGCGTGGCCCGCGTGCCCAAACGCGCCGACATGTTCGCCCGCGCCCAGTTCGGCGATATGGGCAAGGCGTTGCAGGACGGGGCCAGGGGCGGGCATTACGCGCGCAAGGCGGCCCCGTCTTTCGCGCAGCGCCGCGCGCTTGGGGCCTTTGTCCTGTTGCAGGAGGGCCCCGCGGGCGATGGCCCCCGCCCCGCTGATGCCGCGCGCAATGCCGCCAATATCAAGGCGGCGAGCTATTTCCTGGGGGTCGATGCGGTGGGGATCAGCCGCTGCCCCGACTGGACCTGGTATTCCCACGACGCCACCGGCGCGCCCATCGACCCGCCGCATGATCAGGCCATTTCCATGATCATCGACCAGGGCTACGAGACCATGGAAGGCTCCTCGGGCGATGACTGGATCGCGGTGGCGCAATCGATGCGCGCCTATCTGCGGTTTTCGCTGCTTGGCGGGGTCATTGCCAAGCAGATCCGCAACCTGGGCTACAAGGCCAAGGCGCATACGGTGATGGATGGCGAGGTGTTGCAGCCGCCGCTTTTGCTGTTGTCCGGGATGGGCGAGGTTTCCCGCATCGGCGAGGTCATCCTCAACCCCTATCTGGGCCCGCGTCTGAAATCGGGCGTGGTGACCACCGATATGCCGCTGGCCCATGACAGGCCGATTGATTTCGGCCTGCAACGGTTCTGCGAGGCCTGCAATAAATGCGCCCGCGAATGTCCCTCGGGGGCGATCACGGCGGGGCCGAAGCTGATGTTCAACGGCTACGAGATCTGGAAATCCGACAGCCAGAAATGCGCCACTTACCGGATCACCACCAAGGGCGGCGCGATGTGCGGGCGCTGCA
>Ga0316209_1002175_pt1 | contig 16667 bp, 11 predicted proteins | sample 6monopyrite_MG_FD_204945 | JGI IMG/M metagenome (GOLD analysis project Ga0316209, IMG submission 204945) | Microbial mat bacterial communities from mineral coupon in-situ incubated in ocean water Damariscotta River, Maine, United States -... | ecosystem: Environmental > Aquatic > Marine >...
TTGAATTGGAAATACACTTAATCTATAAAAAAGATCTTCTCTAAAATCACCCAATTCAACTGCTTTTTTCAAATTGCGATTGGTAGTCGCTAAAACGCGCACATTAAGCTTAATATTTTTCCTGCCACCTAAGCGTTCTACTTCTTTTTCCTGTATCACCCTGAGTAACTTTGCCTGAAGTGAAATATCCATTTCTGATATTTCATCTAATAACAAAGTACCATTTTGTGCCTGTTCGAACTTACCCTGGGTTGTTTGATGCGCCCCTGTGAACGCACCTTTTTCGTAGCCAAATAAAACAGCTTCCAACATATTTTCTGGAATAGCTGCGCAGTTAATTGCAACAAATGGCTGCTCTGCACGCTTAGACTGATCATGAATAAACTGTGCAAAAACTTCTTTGCCAGAACCACTCTCACCACTCAGTAACACGGTTGCTTCACTCTGTGCAACTTTACTTGCTAACAACTTAAGCGATTGCATTTTAGGATCTTCTGCAAGCAATTCTGTTTCATATCTAAGTGCGATTTCAGCCGGCATTAAACGTTGAATAACATCTTGTAATGCCTCCACTTCAAACGGCTTCACTAAATAATCTGCCGCACCTAAACGCATAACATCCACTGCTTTTTCAATACTTGCATAGGCGGTCATCACAACAACCGGCAAATCCGGCTGTTTTTGCTTAATTTTTTCTAATAATTCAATACCATCCATAGGCTGCATTTGCACATCGGTAATCACTAATTTAAATTTATATTCACTTAAACGTGATAAAGCCGCCTGACCATGTTCTGCACAAATTACTGAGTAGCCTGAGAGCTCACATGTATCACAAATGGCCTCGCGTAATTGGGGATCATCTTCAACAACTAGAATATCGATAATTGATTGTGTATTTTTATTCATATTATTTTATTTCTCCGATGAACCCGATTGTGTTTTAGAGGCTGATTTATGGTTCATTGAGATTTTGTTAATTTCAGAATCGAAATTTTTTCTTTGACCACTGGCTATAAATTGTTCACCTCTATTTAAAGGCAGGCAAACATAAAAACTTGCACCATTTGCGGGTTGCGAACGTACCACTAAGTCACCATGATGAGCCTGCACTATAGACTGCGCAACCGCCAAACCTAGTCCGGTGCCTTTTTCCCGTTGCGTATAAAACGGTTGGAATATTTTTTCTTGTTGGGCTGCACTTAATCCCGGTCCGTTGTCACGCATTACTAACATGAGATATTCATTTTGTTGATAAACTTCAAGTTCAATTTTACAAACTTCATCAACGCAAGCTTCCATCGCATTTTCAGCCAGGTTCATCAACACACTCACCAGTGCATCAAGGCTTCCGGTTAATTGAAAATCATTGAGTTGACTAATAATTGAAAGCTGCGAGTTGCTTTCTCTTAAACGATGTTCAATACGTGTATTAAAGGTAACAAGTAATTCATCCAGTAAAAATTTCTGCTCTGCAAACTCACCACCTTTTGCATATATCAACATATCGTTAATTAGTTTCTCTAAATAACGCAAACTAGTACGTACTTTCTCAACAGCTTTGTTTTGCGGATTATCGGTTATAGTAAAGTGACTTAGTTGAGATGCATATAAAACAGCTGAAGCTAGAGGTGTACGTAATTGATGCGCCAATGCAGCCGCCATTTGTCCCATCGCCGCTAAACGATTTTGTCTATTGGCTAAATCCTCAAGCATGCGTTGTTCACTAATATCATCCAGTAAAATGACTTCACCTTGATGATTTTCTAGAGCTTGTTTTTTTAAACGTAAAACACGGCCGGATTTTAAATGCAGCTCCTGATCGGTTTGCCGGGAAACACTATGGTTATATACACGCTTCCAACGCTTTGAAGTTAAACTTTGTTCTAATAAAAATTCAGCGACTGGATTAGCCGTTTGTATAACACCGTTTTCATCGACTAACAGCACACCCGCTGGCATCGTATTAAGCACGGCTTCTAGTTGATTGGCTATTTGCTCTTTTTCTGCCAATTGCCTGATCCCGGCTTCTTGCGCAGATTCTAATTGCCCGCTTAACTCAGATGCTCTTTCATCAAATCGTTTATATGACCGCTCAAGCTGATCTGATAATTTACCAAATTTTTCAAATGCCACTATTAACTGGCCAGGGTCTGATACGTTTAGCTGACTACTTGTTGCATCTGTATGTACTGGTGCTTGCATGACGTGTTTGTGTCGCTTTAATTCACTTATCAGTAGTCCAGCATATATTGTGCCAGTATTATATTTTTATATGTTTCAATAGGTTAGCAACTAAGCGGCAAGCTTGAGTCAATAATATGGCTTAGGAGGTACTGCTTTGCCGTTGCTTAAACAGCTGTGACAAAATATATTTTGACAGCCCTGACAGGGCAATTTGATTAGAGCGTATAAATAAAAAGCACGAATAGAAAAAGTGTTTAAGAATTATTAATGGCGTATTTTTTGAGTTTTTCAACCAGTGTAGTACGGCGCATTTTTAACAGTTTAGCCGCATGCGCAACCACCCCGCCAGTACTGCTTAAGGCCTGTTTAATAAGCTTAATTTCCATATTGGCCAAATGCTCTTTTAAATCCAGGCCTTCTTCGCCGACTTCGACTGGAACAGCCTCCCCTGGCGTAATCGCCGTTTCAGCTAAGCCTGCAGAAATTCTTTCAGGTAAATTTGCAGGTAACTTTTCTGGCGCACTCTGTTGTGATTCATCGAGCAGATCATCTTCATCATCTAAATCTGCAAACATTAATGCCGGATTAAAAGGTGGTTTAGAGCTTGCCGATTTTTTTTGCGCTGAAGCATTACCCAGTGATTGATACTTTGGCGGCAGATGCTGTGCATCCACAATACTGTCGGGATATAAAATTGATAAACGCTCAACTAAATTAGATAATTCACGCACATTACCCGGCCAGGAATATTGGCTCAGGGTTTCAGTTGCCGCTGCCGTTAAACGTACCGAGCCACGTTCATCAGCTTCTAACTTATCAATTTGATCCTGTAACAGGAAAGGTACATCTTCGAGTCGCTCCCTTAATGATGGCAATTCTATAGGGAATACATTTAAGCGATAAAATAAATCTTCACGAAACTTTCCCTCTTTTATATTTGCTTCCAAATTGCGGTGTGTCGCCGCAAGAATACGTACATCAGCATCAATACTCTTATTACTACCGACGCGCTCAAAGGTACGTTCCTGCAATACCCGCAGTAGTTTTACCTGCATGGGTAAACTCATGTCACCGATTTCATCTAAAAATAAGGTGCCTTTTTCTGCCAGTTCAAAACGCCCCTGGCGAGAACTAATAGCACCTGTAAATGCGCCTTTTTCGTGACCAAACAGCTCACTTTCTAGTAACTCACTGGGAATTGCGCCACAGTTAACGGGAACAAAACCACCTTTACATCGATTAGAAAGCGCATGAATATTGCGTGCGACTACTTCTTTACCTGTACCCGATTCACCTAGCACCAATACACTGGCATCTGTTTTGGCAACCTGCTCTATCATGGTTCGAACATATTGAATCGCAGGACTACTGCCACCCAGCTTAGGAATGCTATTTACCTGTTTTTTAACTGTCTCGGTATTTACCGCCGGTGATTGATCACCTGCCAACTGCAAGGCACTAGACACAGGCTCATACTTTAGCGGCATTTCTAGATGCGCTAATACCAGAGCATATTGGCTTTGGTATTTATCTAAATTAATTTTGTTTTGATTAAACAGAATAAGCGGAATTGAAGATGGCTTAATTAGCGCTAAGGCTTTTTGACGTGAGTCTTCATTTTGAAACTCCCCCAGTAATACCGCCGTAAAGTCACCACTATTCAGTGCACCACTAAGTGCATCGAGATCATTTACATAAAAAGTATTGAAACCCATAAATCCCATGAGGGACTTAATTTCATTAAAGAGGGCTGTATTATCTTCAACGAGTAAAATACTCGGCTGGGAAGAACTGTCAGACATAATGGTCCTGCTTAATCATCATTTGTGATAGAGATTAAAGCAGTTTATACCCAAATGTCAAAAAATTGTCTCTATAAATTTCTTTTAAATTCAAAAACTTATTTAAGATAACTAAAGAAACTACACTAACAAACGAATAATGAGTTACTTTTGTACGTCATGATAGGCGTGAATAGCCTGACGATTACCGGAAAGCTTTAGAGCGCTACTGCTCAGTTCAGATTGCTTAGACTGCCCACTCTGAATAATTTCATTATTGATATGCAACATTTGCTTAATTTCAGAAGCTATATCTTCGGCTTCAGTGGGCGACACCGGTGTTGCAAAATAACCCTTAAGCATTGTTTGGCGCTGCGCCTCCAACGAGGTCATAGACTCCCAGTCTTCATCAGCAAACATCTGCTTTAACTGTTGAGTTATTTGCAAAATGTTTTGCCATTGCTGCTTACGATCTTGCTCACTGGGCATAATAACCTGACTTTGCTTTATCTCTGCGGCATTAGTTTATCTAATGCCGCTTAATTCAACCTGATATAAATATCTATTTTTCGATTTTTTCTATTTTTGCCGTATTACGAATATCCTGAGGAATCGCCATCCACCCGGCACGAATTTCACCAATCAGTGAAAGTACTTCATCAATTTTATCGGCATTGTTGTGCGCATTCGCAGCTAATAACTGTCGTTGCATATAGTCGTAAAGTGCTTCCAGGTTTTCCGCAATATCTCCGCCTGCTTTCATATCCAGTGATGTACGCAAACCATCAAGAATTGAAATAGCACGGCTGATATTTTCACCTTTTAAAGCAATATTGTCTTGCTTCATATGCATTTTAGCCATATTCAGGCGTTCCATAGCACCATCAAATAACATTTGTATCAATGTATGCGGGTCGGCGTTTTCAACTGAAGCCCGGACACTAACGCGTTTATACTGATTCATTGCGGCTGAAGTTTGCATACCAGATTTCCTACTGTTTTTGTCTGTGAAGTCAGTCATTACCTATATATAGCAAGTTTAATTAGATAATGATGTATAAACTAAATATCGACTGATGAATGGAATACTTTAACTATTTAATACGTTCAGGCAGACTATTTTTTAGAACTACCCACGGTAGGCAAAGATTCTAGCTGTTGAGCCAAAAAACTACTGGTGGTAGTCAACTGGCTTACAATAAGTTCCATTGCTGTAAATTGTGCACGCAAGCGTTTTTCGACAGACACTAACCTCAAACCTAATGCTTCACGATCTGATTCTACCCCTTCAATCCGCGACTTTATTGAATCACTCGTAGAATTCAACAAACCATCGGATTTTAAAATATCATCTAAATATGAAGCCAGACGATCAGCATAGCCACGATTAAAATCCACCGAACCTCGGGCACCCAATGTAGTGCCCGTAACACTTAAAATTAATCCACTCGCATTACCAGTACCGGTTAAGAGCTGACCATTACCCGTTGCCTCTAAACCTCCAATAGTACCGGCTACATCCGTACCTTCAGTAGACGTTGCACTGGCACCTACAAGATCTGTCATACCCGTACCACCGGTTATTTCAACTTGTGATGCCGAACCATAACGCTGCGATTCAATAGAAAACACACCGCCGCTTTCGGTGACTCGAACGGAAGCACCTGAGTTAGAAAAGGTACTCGTATCATTAATTTTTGATTGTAACTCAGTAGCTAACTCACTCGCAGTGTAGGTGCCCGCTGTTAAGCTTACGGTTGCTTGCAGGCCATCAATGGTTAGTGCCAGGCCATCATTACTGCCCGTAGCAATTGTTAAGTTTGCAGCTGAAGAACCTACCAATGTACCGCGGCTAGCTGCAGTTGTAATATTGACGTTATAGTCACCTACCAAAGTACTATCTGTTGAACCTGTATACGTAACACCAGCATCACTAGTTACGCCATAAGCAGAAAACAACGAAGCAAAACGATCAAAATCGCTCTCTAATTTATTATTTAGTGTTTCGCTATCAATATTTAAACGACCTGTTTTGCTGTCGGTTGTCACACCTATTTCAGCTAAAATGGTCAGTGTTTCGCCGACTTCACCCACCGGGTCACTAATTAAACGACGTACTGTATTAGTAATGCCTCGCGTAATCGCGTCACCATTTAATGTTCCCGCCACCTGAGTTTCAGCGTTGTATTCGGTTAACTGGTTAGTAATATCTACAAAGCCGTTATAACTGCTCACAAAACTATTAATGGCAGATGAAATTTTGCCCTTATCCAGACTCACTGAGACATCAGCTGAACCCGGCTGCTTTAAATTGATGGTTGCCGATTCAATCGCGGTAGTTACGGTATTGCTAGCACTGGTAATATTAATGCCATTAACCGTAAAGGCTGCATCAACCGCAGCGGCTGTTTGCACAATATTGGTTGATGTTTCATTGAATGAAAGCAGTGATAAACCAGAGGTGTTCGAATCATTCAGGTCATCATCGTCTACTGTTATTTGTAAACCATTAGCCTCGCCGGTTGTATCTGAGGTGATCGCCAAACGATAAAATTCACCATCAAAAACAAGCGAAGCCGTGGCACCTATATTGGCTTGATTAATGGCATCACGAACACCCTCTAAACTACCATCAGTAATGGTGACAGTTTTAGTCGACTGGTCTGGATTTTGTGTGAAACCAGAATAAGTATCTGTACCCTGAGTGTAATCATTAGTACCAAATTTAAAGGTAAGCGTGCCCGTTCCGATGACATCGGTAACATCGGTAAACTGTGCATTTGTAAGGGTGGGATCTGTAGATAATTTATGTGTCTCGGCAAGCGTTGTTACATCAATATCATAATTTGCTTTGCCTACTTGCCCATTACTGCTTACCGTTAAAACATCGGTATCGCTACTGGCAATAGTCCGCCCCTGAAAGCTGGCAGGATTTTGCAGCGCAGATAATGAAGATTGCAGCGCAGATAAGCTGCCTTTAATTGAACCGTAACCGCTCAGTTTTACCTGTAAACCTGCTTCGGTTTTATCCAGGCGTATAGAAGGAACCTCTGCTTCCGCAGCCAGTAATTGCGATACAATTCCATTGACGTCTAACCCGGAACCAATTCCAGGTGCAGTAATATTAGCCATCTGATCCTCACATTACATCTTGATAGACAGGGCTATGCGAAAACAATGCCAAATTAGGCCTGATCTGAAAAAAGCAGTCCCTCAGTTGTTGCATTGACTTCTGTATCTTGTGCTTCGTGTAAACGACGCGCCAAAGCCAGTACTTCTTTAGATGGAAATTCTCGGATAGTTTCTTTTGTCTCAGTATCAATAACACTAACAATAGTGCGCCCCAGGGGCAATGCCTCATCAACACGAAACTGTAACTCACGACTGACATTCTGCAAGTAGGCATTAATGTCACTCACCGCCTGATTTATACCATCCGGTGCAGAAGCTTCAACTGCATCGGCAGCCGCTTGCCGACTTTCCGCCGCCGCCTGTTGCCGACTGGCAGCTTCGGCCTGCTGAGCCTCTTCTGTAGCTTTATTATTTTCCGCCTCAACGACAGAAGGCCCCTTTTCAGGACCAACTTGTGCTCGGTTTGAACTTACCGATGCCGATATATTTATAGACATAATATCTACACCTCTTTCGAGTTAAAGGTAAAAGTTTGACCAGGCTTTAAGGCCTGACCAAACGCTTACTAATAGCTCTTAACTTATTGCAACAGTGATAATACTAACTGTGGTAACGAGTTAGCTTGCGACAAGATTGATACACCTGCCTGTTGCAAAATCTGGTTACGCGTTAGTTGCGCTGTTTCAGCAGCAAAGTCAGCATCAAGGATACGAGATCTCGCAGCGCTTAAGTTCTCTGTTGACGTTGCGATACTAGAAACAACTGATTCAAAACGGTTTTGAATCGCACCAAGCGATGCCCGGCTACTGTTAATGTTTGTTAGCGCACTATCGACCGAAGCAATCGCGGCATTCGCACCGGCTACTGAAGAAATATCAGTATTCGCAATGGTAGTACCGGCTAATACTGCAGTAGTAGTACCAACTGTTTGACCTGCATTAGCTGCTGCTGTACCAGCAATTACCAAATCTTCATTAATACCTGTAATCGCTACAGTACCATAGTATGTAGTAGCACCTGCATTACCCGCCAGACCTTCAGCACCGGCCGCATCAGCACCACCTTCTGTGAGTACGATGTTACTACCATCGGCCTTAGTGATAGATAAATTGCCACCTGTAAATGATGATGTGTAACCCGCTAATGCATTGATTTCTGCTGCAATTTCAGCGCCTGTTACAGTTCCATCAGAACCTGCTGTTGCCAGGTTAAGCGCATTACCATCGATATCTAATGTGTAATCCGAAACCGCTGCTACACCCACTGTACCATTGGTAGAAGTCGATGCATTAAATGCTAGAGGAGTGGTCGTTGCATTGCCCGTAATCGCCAATGTAACATCAGAGCCATCCGCTTTTGTGATAACCAGATCATCAGTCGCAAAAGAGCCAGCTGCGGTATATACACCAGCACCTGCACCTGTTGTTATGAATGTAGTAAATGCAGCATCTAACTCAGCGTCTGTTACAGTGCCACCAATTGTAGAAACCTCAGAGAAGAAGCTAGTACCGTCAATAGTTACAGCAAGTGTGCCGTCGTCAACTGCCACAGAACCATTATTTACCGTATTAGTACCTGTTGCGAAGTCTGCACCGGCAAAACCACCTGGTGTAGTACCGCTTTGGTTTACAACAATCACATCAAATGCCTGACCATCTGCTCTTGTGAATACCAAGTCATTACCTGCAGCGGTACCTGATACTGTATAACCTGCTGCTGCAATGGCCGCAGCATTTGTACCAATCCCAGTATCAACCTCTGCCGCTGTTGTATCATCAGCACCAGCTGCTGATGTAAATGTGAATGCAGTCGTTGTAGTACCACCAGTATCCAGCGTTATACTATATTCTTGGCCACCTGCACTTGCTACTGAGGTAGTAAATACACCACCTGCTCCTGACGCATTTGCAACCGCAGCCGCATTACCAAATGCACCATCTGTAACCGCACCTACTGCTAAAGTAGTAGCCACACCTGCTACTGCCGTTGTACCAATCGCATCGCCAAAGGCAATGGTTGTTTGCGCATTTGTTGCTGTAGCCGATACGTTAGAGCTGGTTGCTGACACAGCATTAGCAATCGCTAGTGCATCTTGTGCAACTGCACCGACATCATTACCATTTACCGTTAATTGACCCGCTGTAAGAGCACCTGTTACTGCTCCGGCTGGAGTAGGTGCTGCGGTTAATACCTGACCAAGCGCCGAAGTACGCGCACTAGAAATAGAATCTACACTTACAGTTTCGCCAGCGTTGGCACCTACCTGGAATTGCTGCGCGGAGAATGAACCATCCAGTAGTTTAACGCCGTTAAACGCACTGGTTGATGCTACACGATCGATTTCAGAGATCAGCTGCGCTGCTTCTAACTGTAGCGCTGCACGATCTGATTCTGAGTTGGTTGCGTTAGCAGACTGTACCGCCAGCTCACGAACACGTTGTAAGTTATTGGTAATCTGTGCCAAATCACCTTCAGATGTTTGCGCTAGTGAAATACCATCACTTGCGTTACGTGATGCCTGTGTAAGGCCTCGAATCTGTGTGGTGAATCGTTCTGAAATCGCAAGACCCGCAGCGTCATCTTTTGCACTGTTTATACGCAAACCAGAAGATAGACGTTGTAGTGAAGTTTGTAAGTCACCCTGTGACCTGTTCAAATTACGCTGTGCGTTCAGCGATGATACATTGGTATTAATAACTTGAGCCATGATGTCTCTCCTGGTTTTCAGTCGCTTATCAAGCAGACTGAAAAGGCCTGTACTTGTTAAAGCAAATTACGTTCAATTTGTTCTCAGTAAGGTTATCGACCATTGTGGAAATACCTTTAATAAAACTTTACAAAAAATAACTGCCCATTATTTCACCTAACTCATTGTTTTTTATTAAGTTAAATATATGTTGTTTTTCTAATATAGATTTATTTACAAAAAAACCTATGCCTACAAGTATAGAAGATCAGCAAAATATCTGTTTAAACGGTGTTTTTAAGGCACCATTTCAAGGCAGTACATAAGCAGGTAACAACTGCAACATCACTGGAAACCTCAAAACAATCAGAATGAGACTCTATAGATATTTAAATGTCATCGCCTAGGCTGGATCAAGCGAAGCGTATCCGGCTTTTTGAATTACAAGGCTGGGTCCACTTTGCCTGATCCACCCTACTCAATTACCCGCCAGGAGGAATTTATTTAATATTTAAGGGTGAGCGGCCAGGGTACATAAATCGATAACAGCAGCACAGGTATGATGAAGTTCGTTTTTTATTTTCATATTGATAACATTTCAGGCTTAATAACAGCACGCTATTACACGCTTGAAACTGTATTTAAAAAATTAGCGGGATACTGTGGGATTTTATATAAACTGAAACAGGCTAAGGGACTGTATTTTTACAAAAGTTTGTTGCGCCACCTGCAATGCCGTTGTTTGATAAGTTAATCGGCTAATTGCTTCGGCTAAATCCACATCAACAATTTCTGAACGCACACCTTCCAGCTTTTCTGAACGCGCTGCATTTTCTGTTGACTGACTTTCTATTGAGTTAAGTCGCCCGCCAATACTCGTTTGTGCATTTAGAATACTGTCCATTGCTCTATCTATATTATTCAGTGCATTATCAATTTTTTGAGATAGCAAATTACTGGCAGGCGAACCAGCCACAAAAAAGCTTGAGTCGCCAGGCACTGCCGCAGAAACACTGGTACTAGACAAAACCGTATTGCCATTTGGAGACATTAGCATCACCGCATCTCCGCCTCCGGCATCAGTAAGGTTACTCAGAGTTAAGTTACTCGTATTTTCACCATTGCCACCCGATGTGCGGAAATCTATTGCATTGGTTGCTGTGTTTATTTCAAAGGTTACACTTAATCCGGGTGCCGAACCATTTAATGTATAGGTATTATCACCATTATCGATAGCGCCAGCCGCGACTATACCCGCCGCAATATTGGTTGCCGTTGCCGCATCGTTAGCACCTGCGGTAGCACCGACATTTAATGTTTGCCCATCAAAATCAAGATTAAAGGCAATCGCGTCACCATTGGCAAAATTATTTGCTGTATATGCACCACCAAAACTGCCGGTTAAATCACCGGTACCGGGTTGATCTAATTCACGTATTAAATCACTCATAGTTGTGAATATATCCTGATAGCGACTTGCTTTTACGCTGAACTCATCACCTGCAGCCGGCGCATTTGTAATTTCAATTTCCATTCCATCAAAGGTAATTGTGCCGCCTTCGGTATAAGCTCGCGGACTAGGTACTACAACAGCATTTAATGAATCATCAAATACTTCAAAAGTATTCGCATCAATAAAACGTATCGTATAGTCGTTATTTTTAAAAGCTGCTCGATCCTGTACTGAGCCTGTACTTATTTTTCCAGTGCCTACATTTGTGCGCTCGACATCTACTGCAAAATCACCATTACCGGTACGCACCAGCTGAAATATATCTGCACCAGAATCACTGGCAGCTACATTTCGACTTGGTCCAACCCGCATAGACAACTGACCCTGATCACCATTATATGTGTAATTACCTACACCATCTGTACTGAAGGCCTGTGTTTTAGATTGAAAGCCGGAAAAAACATAATCGCCATTTTCATCACGCGTGTTGGCGTAATCAAATAACTCATTCAATCTTTCTTTTATTTCACTGGCAATAACTTGCTGATTACTTACATCATTCGTTCCCGTATTTGCCGCTTGAATAGAGAGTTCACGCACCCGTTGCAAAACCAGTAAACTACTTTTTAAACTTGTTTCTTCTGCATTAAGTCGCTGTGTTGCATAATTAATATTTTCATCAAACTGTTCTATTTGACTTAATGATTCATTTATATCAATAATGCGCGATACCGCGCTCGGGTCATCCGATGGTAATAAAACGCGTTTCCCTGTAGAGGCTTCTTCTTGTGTACGCAGTAAATCTGATTGCTGATTTAAAATATTTTCCAGACCTTGCATATAAATAAGATTTGATGACACGCGCATAATTACACCGCTGCTATAAGTGATTCAAAAAGTTGTTGAGATGTTGAAATAACACGAGACAATGCTTGATAGGCTTGCTGAAAACGAATTAGATCCGCCGCTTCCTCATCCAGGTTTACACCTGAAATTGATTCACGCTTTTCAATCGCATTTTTCAGTAAACTCTCATCTACCTCGCGGTTTATTTGTACTTGCTGGTTAACCACTCCCACTTTAGAAACCAGACTATTGTATGACTGTTCCAGCGTGGAGTTACCACCATCAAGTACACCCTTTACCTGTAAGCCAGCAAGCGCTAATGCATTTCGATTATCAGCAACTGCATTGGTATTATTTTGTACGGTATATATATCACCAGCCAGTGGTTTACCGGTTAGCTGAATCTGCCAGCCATTTTCACCAACCGTTATGCCGTTATAATAAGATACATTGGTTTGTAAATTTGTAGCCGGAATTGTACTTCTATCAATAACATCAAAAGCACCTGGCGTAGCCGGGTTAAAAAAGATATCAACTGTATTGGTTAAGTTACCGTTGCTTGCATCAGTTACTGTTGCCTGGCTTATATCTGCCGAACCTAAGTTACCTATATTAACTGTTGAGCGAACCGGTGATGCCATGGCTAGACGAGCCGGGTCATTAATTAAAGTAACCATATCCGTTGCACCATCTTTTGTAGGGCGAATGAAATATGAGTCACCCAATACAGCTGCGCCACCAATACTGATATCTATGCCATCAACGTTTGTGCTGAATGGCCCGGCACCTGCAATTGTGGCTAGTTGAGCATTATCTGACAATCTGAAAATTTGATAATCAACGCCATCAAACCTGACTTCGTAATCTGAAATAGTCAGTGCATCAACATCACTAATAGAATAATTAACAACACCCGTACCGGCATTATTAAGATTAGGTAATGCTTGTGTAACTGGCCCTATAAAAGCAGCACTGGACGCATTAGTAACAGTACCGGATGTAAATCGCGTACTACTGGAACCTAAAGATGATAACGATAACTGCGCATCGTTTAAACCGCCATCAGCTATACCACTAATAACTAAATTATGATCGACTGGACTAGGACCACCGATTGATTGAAACTTTATATTACTGCCGTACAATTCAAATGCCATTGTCGTGCCGAGCGTCGTTCCCGTTAATACATTGGCCGTAACATTGGCATCGGCATTCATACTGGCTAATAAGCCAGTTGCAATATCTTCGTTCGTATCGCCTGCTAATACTGTATACGATGCATTCACCGTTCTGCCATCAAATGCGACATTAAAATTTACGGTTTCACCTACATCAAAACCATTCGCTAAATAGTCACCGCCAAATTGCCCTTGTAGTGGCCCGGTGTTTACGCTGCCAAAGATATTGCTGCCCATATCTCCATTTAGGTCATACCCTTGTACTTGTAATGCATTAACGGATTCTGCAAGACCAATGGCAGTACGGCCTAGTCTGTTTTGCGTTTCATCTAGTAAATTATCGCGAAAATCTAATAAGCCACCCAATGCACCACCGGTTAATGTTTGCGTAATATTAACGGAGCCCGCACTACTTTGTATTGCGATAGCCGTTTTATCTGACTCTCTTTCATCTGCCTGTGCAACCAGCGTTAAAGCCGATGCATTAGTAACTAATAACTGCCCGGTTCCTACTAGTACATTCAGGTTTCCATTGGCTTGCTCAACCACTGTTACGGTTATTTTTTCAGACAACTGTTTTAGTAGGGCATCACGCTTATCTAGTAAGTCACTGGGCTGATTACCTACATCTGTTATGGTCGTTAATATGCCATTTATTTCTGCTATCTGTTCACTAATAACATTAATAGCTGAAACTTCATTATTAATACGACTATTAATTTCTATTTCTATATTTTCTAATTCAGTCCCCATAGTAGATATGCGCTGCTGCACATTCTCTATTGCACCGATTAACGCAACACGTGGTGCATTAGCTGATGGGTCATTTGCAACATCATTCATTGCATTAAAAAAACCATCCAGCGCGGGCATTAACCCTGCCTGTTCATCGGCTATGATACCTTCAACTCTTGAGGCATAAAAATCAAATGATTCGAGTCGCCCCAGACTAGATGTGAAACCACGAATGTTAGAACCTACAAAACCATCGACTACACGGGTAATTGCCGATAATTCTGAACCCTGTCCAAAAAAACTATTACCCAATCTAATTGGATTTCGTGCATCAATCTCAACACGCTGACGTGTGTAATCTTCATTGCCTACATTGGCAATGTTATTAGATACCGTCGTTAGCGCACCCTGGTAAGCGCGCAAACCGCTGAGCGATGTATTGAGTAAGCCAGACATATAGCCTCATTTCCTAACATTAAATATCTGGGTATATAAAATACCCGGGAGCCACCTTCCTGAGTGTTATCAGGTTAGCGGCACATTGTTTAAAGCCTTTAACGCCGAGACCCTGTCTTGCAGCGCCTCATTACCTCGTACTCTATTGATTTTCTTAGCATAATCCGGGTCCGTCGCATAACCGGCTTTTTGCAGTTCTCTGGCATATGCCTCTGCGTCATAACCATGTTCAAGGGCTTTTTGATAACGCTCATTACTGCGGATAAAGTCGACATAATCAGCAACGGCTTCAGAAACAGAGCCATAGGAGCGGAATTCGGCTTTTTCTTGCTGCATCACGCCATGGCGATATTCCTTTGTCACAACTTCTACTTTTTCGCCCGACCAGCGCTCATCTGCTTTAATGCCAAATAAATTAAAACTATTTGAACCATCAGGTTTTAATGGTAAATATTTACCCCAACCCGTTTCTAATGCCGACTGAGCCAGTAAAACATCCGCATTAACACCTAACTCATCTGCTGCACGTAGCGCATATGGCCAGACATCATCAACAAAAGATTCTGCTGTTTGCCACGCTGACTGTTTATCGGATAAGTTCGAAGCAATACTTTCAATTTTAAGCGGTGATTGTTCAGTTAGTTTTTGTAGTGTAACGGCACTGTTTATTGTTTCAGACGATAGCTGACTCTTTCGTTCAGCGGTCGCGACATAATCCTGAATATTTTTTACGTTCAACTTTTCATCCGGCGTGCCGCCTAACTGTCGTTCAATAACATTAGCCAAACCAATACCACGTGCATTAGAAATTGATGTGCTTAGTTGCTTGTCATACATATCCTGATACATTTTTTCGGCATTACTGCCAAACAATTCATTCTCTGGCACCGTGTCCCGCATACTTTTAAGCATCATTTGTACAAACAGTGATTCAAACTGTTTAGCTACCTGCTTAATTGCTTCCGGGCTATTCTCACGCGCGCCTTTTTTAAGCTGCGTTAGTGATGACTGCTCTGAATAGACGGAGGGATCAACTTGCATTTAAATCACTATTAACTCAGCCGTTAAGGAACCCGATTGCTTTAGTGCTTCTAGCATTGCCACCAGATCTCCCGGTGCTGCACCGACGCGATTTACCGCATCAACCAGTTCTCTTAAACTGACACCTGAACGGAGTAAAAACATTCGTGCATCCTCCTGTTCAACATTAATTTCGCTACGCCCTACTACCGCAGTAACACCATCACTTAACGCATTTGGCTGGCTTACAATTGGATCAGAGACAACACTAACAACCAGACTGCCATGTGATACCGCTGCACGTTTCACTCGAACATTATCTGTAATAACAATTGTTCCGGTACGTGAATTTATAATAATTTTTGCTGGACCAGCATCCGGTGAAACCTGAAGGTTTTCTAAAAACGAAATAAATTCAACTTTTTGTGTTGTCGTAGGTGGGGTTAATACCTGCACAGACACACCATCCAATGCCTGTGCGCTGTCTGGACCGAGTATATTATTGATTGCATGAACTACACGTTTTGCCGTGGTGAAGTCACTGCGGTTTAAGTTTAAAACGATCTGATCCATATTGGCGAATGGATTAGGTACTTCACGCTCTATTGTTGCACCATTGGGTATACGACCAACACTGGGCACATTTACTGTTACTTTTGAACCATCACCACCTGAAATACCAAAACCACCAACAATTAAATTCCCTTGCGCTACAGCATAAATTTTACGATCAGCTCCCTTTAGTGGAGTCATGAGCAAGCTGCCACCACGTAAACTTTTAGCATTACCCAGTGAAGAAACTGTAATATCTATTTTTTGCCCTGGCTTGCTAAATGCGGGTAGGTCAGCATGAATGGCAACAGCGGCAACATTTTTCAGCTGGGGAGTAACACCTTCCGGCAATACAATGCCGTACTGCTGCAACATATTTTTAAAACTTTGAGTTGTAAAAGGTGTCTGTGTCGTTTGATCACCACTGCCATCCAGGCCAACCACCAGTCCATAGCCTACCAGGTGGTTATCTCTTACGCCTGCAACAGACGCAATATCCTTAATACGTTCAGCATATGCGCTGGTAAAAGCAAGTAAAAGGATAATAAACAGGACGATAAGTCGTCGCCAAAGCATTGGCACTCTCCAGAGTAATCAGTGTTCTAAGCATTAGAAATGCAAGACTAAGGCCAACTTATAAA
>Ga0316209_1002176_pt1 | contig 16664 bp, 14 predicted proteins | sample 6monopyrite_MG_FD_204945 | JGI IMG/M metagenome (GOLD analysis project Ga0316209, IMG submission 204945) | Microbial mat bacterial communities from mineral coupon in-situ incubated in ocean water Damariscotta River, Maine, United States -... | ecosystem: Environmental > Aquatic > Marine >...
CCAAGGCATCTAGGCGCTGTTGAACCGCGAGCCCAAAGGCCCCATCACGGTCTCTGATCAAATACTCAGGCGCTTCGTCCCAAGGAAAGGCATTCGTGATCTGGCGAGCCACCCATTCTGATGTTGGGTGGCTGGTGACGCCGAACGAAACTATGTGGCGCCGGCGATGATCCAAAATGACAAGGCAATAGAGACGCTTGAAGCCGATAGTCGGGACAACTACAAAGTCCATTGATGCAATGTCGTTGATATGATTGTCCAGAAACGTCTTCCAGGATTGCCCTGGTCGCTTTGGCGCTTTGACCATGTACTTTGCTACCGTGGTCTCGCAAACATCAATGCCTAGCTTAAGCAATTCTCCATGAATACGGGGTGCACCCCATAGCGGATTCTCGCCGCTGATCTTCCGAATTAGATGGCGGGTCTCTACATTGAGCTTCGGACGGCCACCGATGTTGCGGGGCTTCCAACGCCAGTACATCCGAAAGCCAGCACGATGCCAGCGAACCACTGTCTCGGGCTTCACTATGACAATTGAGTCCAAGGTCTTAGGGAACATCCGATACAACAAGACAAAAGCCAACCGATCCCAACCGGTCAGGCGCGGCCTCTTGGGCACCTTTCGCCGCAAGACGCCAAGTTGCTGACGCAAGACCACGTTCTCTGCCTGAATTGACGCTCGAGACCTGAGAAGCAGCCGTAACCATTGCAATAATATGAAAATCAAACGGATCATCGTGACCAATCATGCCACAATTCTCACATCACCAATTCCGGATGAGGTTTTTGGTAGGGACACGGGCTGAGGATCTAGTCCATCGCCAGACCCCAATGTATTCCGCAGGTGAAGCAACCCTTTACTCAAGTGCCGTCACCACGTTCCAGTCGAACGCTTTCGTCAGATACTGAATATCACATCGCGTGAGTATCGTGCCAGCGGCCAATTTGTGCCAAACTCTCAGGTGAGCAAAGGCCCAAACCGGCCCGGATGAGGTTGTTGGTAGCGACAAGGGTAGAAGGTGGTCGTCTTCCGCGATCTAGCAACTGTGCTGATAACACCTTGCGGCGCGAGTGAAATTTTTAGTAGAGACCGATAAAGCGCGCCAAGCGATTAAGCTCTTCCTCCTTCAGCTTATCAGCTCAGTGCAAAACCAGAATAGCCAGCGGCAGCTGACGCTTCGCAAAGCTCCATATACATTGGCACGCTGGGGTAGTTCAGCAATTGCAGTGGCTTTCCGGGAATGTTGGCCCCCATATACCAGGACTTGGCTTTGGGAAAGAGTGTCATTTCAGCTGTTTCGCTGATGTGCGCTGTCCAAGCATTCTCCGCTTCGACCGTTGCCTCTATCTGCTCAAAACCCTTGTCCCGCAAATATTTCATGCATGACACCACCCACTCCCCCTGCAATTCCGCGCAGGTCGGCCCGTTGCAAAAACCGGCTGGGCTTTGCGGGCCATATAGCATCAGCATGTTAGGGAAGCCTGATGTCGCTATTCCAAACTGAGTACTCGCTCCTTGCGCCCATTTCTCCTTCAGCGACTTGCCGCCAATTCCGCGTATGTCGATCTGGGTAAGACCACCCGTCGCGGCGTCAAACCCTGTCGCCAGTACCAGAATATCAAGCTCGCAGACCCCTTGTGAGGTTCTAATCCCCTCAGGCACCACCTCCTCGATCGGTGTATCGCCCACATCAACGAGGCTCACGTTGCTTTGGTTGAAGATTTCATAATACCACTGCTCGAGCGATGGTCTTTTAACGCCAAAAGGATGTGGTGGTTCCATAGGGGCGAGTTTATCAGCAAGCACTGGGTTCTTGATCCGCGCACGCGTTTTATCCCGCCAGAAATTATAGGCGGTCCGGTTCGCGTCTTCATCAAGGAGAACATCTTCAAAAGTGCCTGCCCAAAAATGAAACCCGCCGAGTTGCCAAAGCCTCTCGTAAGCCGCTTCCCGTTCCTCTTCAGTATAACTGAGAGCCGGTGCATCAATTCTGCTAATATCGAACCCCCCAGAAGTCTCCCGCCGCTTTTGGAATATCTCGGGGTAATCTTTCTTCATCTCCGATTGTGTCTCGGCATCCAACTTTCTCTGCTGCATCGGAATCGCGAGGATAGGGGTACGCTGAAATACCGTCAGATGCGCAGCCTCCCGGCCTGCTTCCTGGGCAACCTGAACGCCACTCGCTCCGGTTCCAATAATACCGACCCGTTTTCCCTTAAGAGAAAGGCCGTTTTGCGGCCAATGACCGGTGTGGTGGTATTCGCCTTTGAAACTCTCCAGGCCTTTGAGATCTGGAATAAACGCTTTTGACGCAAACCCCGTGCACTGCACGAGAAAGCGCGTCCTCATCGTCTCCCCTTTTTCTGTGCGTATCTCCCAACGATGATTCTCTTCATCAAACTCCGCAGCAGTCAAGCGCGTATTGAACTTGATATCCTTGCTGAGCTGCAACTTTTCATCTGCATACTGAAAGTATCGGCGCAATTCATCCCAGGCTGGGAATTTTTCCGTCCAGTTCCAATCACGCCATAGTTCTTCGATTGAGTATTCATAGACTGGCACATGTGAATCCACGCGCGCGCCCGGATAGCAGTTCCAGTGCCAAATGCCGCCGAGATCAGAACCCGCCTCAAGTAGACAAACAGAGAAACCCTCTTGTCGCAGTCGATAGAGTTGGTAGATCCCGTTGAATCCAGCTCCAATTATACCAACATCAAATTCTTCCATCGCCATACGTCCCTCTAAAAATCACTTTAATACAGAGGCGGCGAACGCCGCGTCGGCATTAGCCTTTCCACGGTCACTGGCATCGTCTGAAAATCCAGGATAGGTCTTTCGATAAACGGCAAACAGCGTCTCTATGGGGACGTCTGCAAAAATTCCGTGGTCTGCCACATATTCCATGTGGCGCTGCCCGTGTGCATCAAACTCATGAAATAGCGCATCTGAGCGTCCATCGAAACAAAGCGGCTTGACGCCAAAACGTTCGCAGAGTTCTGAATTGAAAGCAGGTGTCACTTTGTAGGACTTTTCGCCGAGCCAAAGCTGTACGTAACCATGATAGACAAACAGGTCTGTCTTCATCGCGGCTTTAAGTTTTTCGGAATTCAAGTGGTTGCGAACGTCGGCAAAGCCGACGGCCGCCGGTATGCCGGCGGCCCGAAGAGACGCCGTCAACAATATCGCTTTGGGTACGCAAAATGCGGCCTCAGCCTCGGCAATGACGCTTGCACGATACTGTTCAGGTTGGACAGAAAAAGCGTACGGATCATATCGGATGCTATCGCGGACGGTATTGAAGAGATGTATGGCCCTTTGTTCATCAGAAGCGCCGTCCAAACTTTGGAGAGCCGCGCTGGCAAAGCTTATTACACTCTCGGCGTCGCTATCCACAAATGCGCCGGGCTCCACAAGGTGTTGCATTTTTATCTGCGCGGGGCCTAAGCGGCTATTCTCGATCATCGTCACACTCTCCGATGGTGATAAGGCACGCCCAAATTATTGATCTGCGATGCCAATGGGTTGAAAACACGGCAGAATGAAATCTTCCGCGATGCGTTCGAAGGCGACTTCCACGGGCATATCGAGCGTTATGACATCAGGTGAACAGTTGATCATTCGAGATGCCATCCGAACGCCTTCTTCTACTTCAACCACAATGGCTGCGTAGGGAATGTCTGCTGCAAAAGCTGGATGGAAGGCCTGATGCGTCACCGTCCAGGAAAAAATATATCCCTTGCCGCTCGATGGCGCCCATTCAAACTCAAATGAACCACATTTCGCACATATGTATCGTGGCAGGAATCGCCAGACACCACACGATGTGCATTTCTGGAAATAGAGCGTACCGTCTTGGCACTTATCCCAAAATTCCTGCTCGATGGGATCTTGTACTTTTGGTTTAGGTCTTTGGATCACTGGCTGTTCCATTACGAAGCCTTCCTCAATATTGCAACGCTTCCATCGCCAAGGTCTCCCCAGCCACTCACCAGCCCGACTTCCGCATCCTTAACCTGGCGTTCGCCAGCGTCACCCCTGAGCTGACGCACTGCCTCCAACGTATGATTCAATCCCCATATATGTGCCTCGCTCAAAAGGCCACCATGGGTGTTGATCGGAAATTTACCGCCGATCTCAATTTGTCCGTCTTTAACGAAATCCCACGCACCGCCGGGCTCGAAATAGCCAAGAGCCTCAAGCTGCAACAACACGACATAGGTGAAGCAGTCGTAGATTTGCAGAAAATCCATATCCTGTGGCTTGACGCCAGCCATCTCAAATGCCTGCGGCGCGGCATAGCTCAATCCAATTTTGAAGGGATCAGGCCTTGAAGGAATATCATCCGCCGGATAAGGGTGGCCTTCAGCGGCACCTGCGATCAATACTGGTCTGTGCGGCATATCTTTAGCGCGCTCAGCACTCGAGACGATCACCGCACACGCACCATCCGTCTCCAGGCAGCAATCATAAAGACGGAATGGCTCCGATATCATCCGGGCATTGAAGTATTTCTCTTCGTCCAGCGGATTTCCGTAGGTAAAAGCATTTGGGTTGAGCTGTGCGTGGCGACGACAAGCCAATGCCACCGCCCCCATCGGTTCTGGACCGACATTGTAGAGTTTGGAGTGACGCATCGCCAGCCATGCGTACATTTGCACCGGCAACATTACACCATACGGCAGATAGTAACCGCGGATCGTATTTGTCAACGTGTTCATATTCATTGGGCGGCTGGCCGGGCGTCCAGGCTTGGGCCGGAGCGCTGAATAACCATTCCAGCCAAGGACCACCAAAACATGGTCAGCGACGCCCGCAGCCACGACCATCGCCGCAGATTGCAGCGCAGCCGTCGGGCTTGCACCCCCCATGTGTACTGTTGATGCGTATCTGAGAACGTGAATACCGAGGTTTGCCGCCAGCTCCTCAGACGTGGTGTACACGGGCGGCGTCACCATTCCATCAATGTCCGACGCTTTCAGTCCGGCATCGGCAATCGCGGAAAGACTAGCCTCCAGCATCATACCGACCGCCGTCTTTTCCGTCCCCTTGACATACCCTGTCTGACCGATCCCGACGATCGCTGACTTATCGCTGAAACTCATTTTATCGCTTAGTCCTGTGTATCAATTTTTGGGCCATTTATGCAGCTGAGAGCCTATACTTCTGGGACCAGGCATGAATGAATTGACTCATCGCCCGGCACTTGGCGCGCGAGTGTTTTGATTGCAAGCTCCGCATCTTCCAAAGCAAAATTGTGCGTGTGCATCTTCTCCAGCTGCACCGTCTTGCTCTCAATGAGGTCAATTGCCTTACCGTAGCCACTGGCGGTAACGCCAATAGCGCCCTTGATAGTTATCTCCTTCATAACAATCATATCGGTGACGAAGTCAGGAATGGGCTTAAAGCCCTTCACCCCAGCAAGTACAATCGTGCCACCGGCACAGACATAACTGAGTGCCTCTCGAACTGGGTCAGTCGCATAGGACGTCACGTCGATCACGACATCGGCGCCTCGCCCTTTGGTAATCTCCGCGATGCGCTCTACCGCATTTTCATTGTCGACATCAATCGTGTAATCGGCGCCATAGAATTTAGCCAGTTTCAGCTTGTCCGCATCCGCCGCGAGCCCAGTCACAATGATGGTCCCGGCACCGGCATGGCGGGCAGCAATGACGCTTGCCAACCCACGTTGCCCTGGCCCTAGAACAACAACTGTGTCACCTACCTGGGTCTGAGGGATTTCGACTGCCCACCGGAAGCCCGCTCCAAGCGGATTGAACATAACCGCAATTTCCGCTGGCAGCGACTTGTCCATTTTGTGCACGACCGCATTGGGGGCGACATACATATATTGTGAGTAAGCACCCCACAGTGCCGGCTCCGACGTCAACGGGATATAAGAATATATTTCACGGCGGTCGCAAAGGTGGTAACTGCCAGACAGGCACGTGTCGCAGGAATGACACGAGAGCATCGTCTCCACTGCGACACGGTCGCCAACATCGACACGCCATTTTGCCGCCGCCTTATCCCCAATAGCTTCAATAATGCCTAGCGGCTCGTGGCCAGGGATCACGGGCATGGGCGTGTTTAGAACACCTTCATATTGCTCGTAGTCGCTGCCGCATATGCCGCAGGCTTCGATTCGAATAATCGCACTGTCATCGGATATCGCGGGGATCGGTAGATCGCGCCGTTCCAATTTGCGTGGACCCGTCTGAACCATAGCCATGGTCTTTTTCGGTAACATGCGTAACCTCCAAAAATTGAAACTCACCCATACCCATAAACATGTATGTGTTTTTTATTTCTCTTATGTGTTATACAGGTAACTCTTCGCTGACGGGAAGAGAAAAAACAACAACGCCCAACGCGTCGGCTGAAAAGCATTATCGAGGAAGGATGTCATGAGCGATTTAACCGGGCCCCGTGTCCCACTACTAAGTATTGCAGAGGCGGAAAAAATCGCCGCTTCAAACGGCATTTCCGAACAAATGGCACCGCTAAGTGTCTTTCGAGTTCTGCTCAGACACCCCGGGCTCGCCAAAGAACTTAGTTCTACACTCAATACTCTGTTATTTGATGGTAACAAGCTGGACGCACGTTTGCGCGAGCTTATTATCATGCGCATTGGCTGGAAAACAGCCTCACTCTATGAATGGACGCAGCATTGGCGCGTCGCGCGGATGCTCGAAATTTCCGAAGACGACATCCTGGCAGTCCGCGAGTGGCAGACTTCCACCCTCCTCTCTGACCTTGACAAAGCAGTGATGAAGGCAACGGACGAAACCTTGGACGGGGGCATGATTTCAGATTCCACGTGGGCCGAGCTTGCTAAAGGACTTAATTCGTCTGAAGAACGCATCGAACTGGTCGTCGCCATCGGAAATTGGACGCTGTTCTCACAACTTTTGAAGAGTTTGAAAATTCCCCTTGAAGATGGTGTGGATTCTTGGCCGCCGGACGGGAAAATCCCCACTGCCTGACAACCATCTGCATCACAAAAGCGAGATTATAAAACATGGATAAAAAGCCGATCTCAAACGATTTAGTCGGCATTGCGTTCGAGCCGAGAGAAGTATCCTGGACCCAGAAAGACGTTATGCTGTATGCGTTGGGCGCTGGCGCTCGGCCGGAAAATGACCTCGACTTCATTTACGAAGGAAAAGGCCCCAAAGTACTGCCGACTTATGCAGTTATTCCTGGCGGTGTTGGGCTTGGCGGCATGATGGGCAAAGTTGATATGAAGCTCGAAATGCTTCTGCATGGAGAACAATCGATTGAGCTCTACCGCCCACTGCCCCCCTCAGCAACCGTATCGGTGGTCGGCCGTATCACGGAAGTCTGGGATAAAGGCAAAGCAGCGGTGCTGGGTGTCGAAAGCGTCGCAAGTGATGCCGACGGTGAGTTGTTCAAAACGCATGCGACGCTGTTCGTGCGCGGTGCTGGCGGCTTCGGCGGCGAGCGCGGCCCCTCGTCAGCCGGGACTAACGTTGCACCCGACCGCGCTCCCGACATTATTGTGGAAGACGTAACGCGCCCGGAGCAGGGCGCTATTTACCGTCTGTCCGGCGACAGCAATCCAATCCACATTGATCCCGATTTTGCCAAACTGGGCGGCTTCGAAGGCCCTTTCGTACACGGTCTTTGTACCTATGGGTTTATCGGCCGCGCCGCTCTTAGGGCGCTTTGCGGCAACGACCCATCAAAGTTTCGGTCCATTAGCGGTCGGTTTGCAGACCAAGTCTATTTTGGCGATACCATCGTCACAAAAATTTGGAAGACAGGTGCGGGCGAGGCGATCATTCAGGGCGAGACACAGAAAGGCAATATTGTTCTGTCTCAAGCCAAAGTAACATACCAAGTATGAGGTAAATCACGCAGATGACGGTTTCGGCTTTCACCCATCTTCTGGCGCCACTTGATCTTGGTCACACGCAGCTTAAGAACCGTGTGCTGATGGGGTCGATGCATACGGGTCTGGAAGAAATGCCCGACGGCTACGCCCGGCAGGCCGCTTTTTTCGCTGCCCGTGCCAGGGGCGGTGTCGGGCTGATCGTTACCGGCGGCATCTCTCCCAATATAGCCGGCCGGTTGGCGCCGCGCGCCTCAGTCATGACGGAAGAAGCCGTTGCCGGTCATCGGCTTATCGTTGACGCTGTTCACGCCGAAGGCGGCAAGATCATTCTGCAACTCCTCCATGCCGGGCGCTATGCGCGGCACGAAGATTTGGTTGCCCCTTCGGCTATCGCGTCAAGTATCAACCCGCTTACACCCCGCGCTCTGACAGCCAAAGAGATAGAGGAGACGATTGAGGATTTTGCCCGCACCGCCCTGCTGGCTAGAAAGGCCGGTTACGACGGCGTCGAAATCATGGGCTCAGAAGGCTATCTGCTCAACCAGTTCACCGCGCCGCGCACTAACCAACGTGATGATGACTGGGGAGGGTCGGCGGAGAACCGCCGCCGGTTTCCGCTTGAGACCATAAGACGCGTCCGCGAGACGGCGGGCACGGACTTTATCATCATCTACCGATTGTCAGTGCTCGATCTGGTGGAGGGCGGCAACAGCTGGGAAGAAATCGCCGCCCAAGCAAAAGGTGTAGAGACCGCTGGCGCCAGCCTCATCAATACCGGTGTCGGCTGGCACGAGGCACGCATACCAACCATCGCCCACATGGTCCCACGGGGCGCTTTCATTTGGGCAGTCGAGAAACTCAAGGGCGAGGTCACAATCCCGGTTGTCGCCTCAAACCGCATCAACACGCCTGAACAAGCCGAAGAAATATTGGCGGGCGAAAAAGCCGACATGGTGTCCATGGCGCGCCCGCTCCTGTCCGATCCAGATTTCGTCGCAAGTGCAGCAGCGCTGCGGCCTGTCAATATTTGCATCGGTTGCAACCAAGCATGTCTCGACAATGCTTTCACCGGCAAACTTACCACTTGCATGGTGAACCCTTTCGCCTGCCGGGAAACGGAGCTTCGGCTCGAAACCGCAACCAAGCCAAAACGGATTGCCATCGTGGGGGCCGGCCCGGCGGGGTTGGCAGCCGCGGAAATTTCCGCACGGCGAGGGCACCAGGTCACCCTGTTGGACGCAGGTAAACAGATCGGCGGCCAGTTCAACCTCGCCCGGCGTATCCCAGGCAAAGAGGATTACGCCGAAACCATTCATTACTACGAACGCCGCTTGTCGGATTTAGGCGTGACCATTCGTCTGGAGACGATGGTGGACGCTGCAATCCTTTCCGCTCTCGGTGCTGACGAAATCGTTCTGGCGACCGGCGTGCACCCTCGCGTACCGGACATTGAAGGGGTCGGCCACCCTTGCGTTATGACCTATGATCAAGCCATTCTAAAACCGGAGAGGGTTGGTAAAAGAGTGGCACTTATCGGGGCCGGCGGCATCGGCTTCGATGTTGCAGCACTTTTGTTACACCCAGAAGGAACACAAGACCCCCGTAAACCAGATACTCTAACCTTCGCACGGGAATGGGGCATAGACCTTACATATCAGGCTCGGGGCGCGCTATTGCCGAGCGAGCACCGCTGGCCGGCGCGCCGCACGGTCTATCTGCTGCAAAGGCGAGAAAGTTCCAAATTCGGTACAGGCCTCTCCAAGACGCGAGGGTGGGCTAATTTTTTGGAAGTGATGTTTCGTGGTGTCAACATGATCGGTGATGCCGTCTACAAAAAGATAGACGATGATGGCTTGCATGCTGAAATCTGCGGAGACGCCCGCGCTTTCAACGTGGATACAATTGTCTTATGTTCCGGTCAAGAACGCTCCGACGCGCTGCTTCCAGAGTTACAATCTCTAGGCGTTCCGCTTCACTGTATTGGCGGCGTGAAGGATCCGCGCGAACTCGACGCGGTGCGAGCGTTCGAAGATGGTACGCGGCTAGCGCTCACCTTGTAGCAAGAACGGAAGACACGACAAACCATGGGAGAATCGACACGATCAGAAATGTCCAACGCGCGATCTGCAACCGTCAAGTCGGCGGCGCGCGTTCTGGAAATTTTTGAATATTTTGACGAAACGCGTCGGCCTGTCACTATTCACGAGGCGGCCGAAGCTCTCGGATATCCGCACTCAAGTAGCGCGGCCCTCCTCAAAAGTCTTGTTGCGCTTGGCTACCTTGACCATGACGAGAGGGCGAAGACGTTTTTTCCCAGCATTCGCATTTCACTTCTGGGAAACTGGATCGAGGCCGAGACTCTTCCAGTCCGTCACATTCACCGTCTGATGCAACATCTTTCAGATGAAACCGGCTGTACCGTGATCCTGGCAATGCGATCCGGCGCGTATGTGCAATACATCAAAGTGCTGCAAGGAACGACGCCCATTCGATTTCACGTGAAGCCTGGCACGCGACGTCTCCTACCCTTCTCGACAATCGGACGCGTACTGCTCGCCGCATTGTCAACCGCAAAGGGGTCCCAACTCATCAAAGAGACCCTCTCACGCAACCCAGAGGCAGCAGCACAATCTCAAGCGCAGATTGAGGACGAGCTCACCGGGATTAGACGGCGGGGATATGCATTCTATACCGGACTGGTGACGCCAAATGCCACGATGCTGGCCATGCCGGTGGCCAAAACCCGCGCCGGGGAGCCGGTCGCCATCGGCATCGCCGCACCAAAGGATCATTTTAAGGATCGAAAGCGGGCATATATTGACCTTATGAAAGAAGCCATCAAAGCAAATATCACAGAAGCTGCTGGCAACCCGGTTTCCCCCGAAATCAAAACTACCAAAAAGTCCTAACCGGTCTGCTCTAGGATAAAGCCGGCCAATTCCTCGGTAGCCTCGCGCCCTTCGCCTAATATTGGTCCAAACCAATGCCAGACATGGATCATGTCGGGCCAAACCTTAAGCGTCACGGGAACACCTCTGGCCTTCAGCCGTTGGGTAAGAAACTCACTATCGGACAAGAGAACTTCTGCCTCGCCAACCTGAATCAAGACCGGCGGCAGACCGTTGAGATCGGCATGAACCGGCGAGGCGAGGGCCGTCTTGCGATCCACATCGCCCAGATACGCATCCGTCCAGCGCTCAAGGTCAGGGTGACGCACCATCGGGTCAATATCAGCTTTCTTGGCATAAGAGCTGCCGACATTCTCGAGGTTTGCCCAAGGTGAGATGCAAACCGCGGCAGCCGGCATCGGCAATCCGTCATCGCGGGCAGCGATCAACGTTGCAACAGTCAACCCGCCGCCCGCGGAATCGCCCGCGATGGCAAGACTTGTTGCATCATAACTACTGTCCAACAACGCCCGATAGACCGCGAGCGCATCGTCGACGGCTGCCGGAAAAGGATGTTCGGGCGCACGCCGATAGTCAATCAGCAGCACAGGGCTCCCCAACGACACCGCAATGGCTGCGCACATATGACGGTGTGAGCGCACCGATCCAAGCGCATATCCGCCGCCATGCAGATAGAGCAACACTCCTTTGCCGCCCGCCCCATCCGGCTTAAGCCACTCTCCCGGCACGCCCGCGATCACTGTTTTTTCGACCGTAACACCGTCTTGAACGCCGAAGGCCTCGCCAGCCTCGTCATACCCAGTGCGGAATTCCTCAAGGGTCCGCTCCTCCTCCGAGACCATGCCTTTCAACAATTCCCGTACTGCGGCAAGCTCCTGCAGACTCATGTTTCACTCCTTTTCCGTTTTAAGGCGCCTTGTTGAGCCGATGCACCTTAAGCAGCGGCGCCTTAAGCTGCGGCACCGTGGCGTAACAGCAGACCGGGAAGCTTGTCGTTTCCGTTTAGAACATCCGTGTCATTTTCCCGGATTATCGTGCCGTTCACAACAACTGCCGTAACGCCAATAGCGTCCGCAATCAGCCGGTCCTCTCCGGCAGGCAAATCATGAACCCTGCGCAGCGCGCTCGCACCGACAGTATCGGGGTCAAAAACCACCACATCCGCAGGTGCGCCCTTTTCGAGCTTCCCCCGATCCTTGATGCCAAAGACTTCCGCAGGCCGCGATGTCAGCATCCGCACCGCCTCCTCAAGCGAAAGCACCTTTTTTTCGCGCACCCAGTGGCCCAGAAGATAGGTCGAGAAACAGGCATCGCAAAGCTGGCTCGCATGTGCGCCGGCATCTGACAGGCCGAGCACAGTCGCGGGGTCCTTGAGAAGGATGGCGATGTCATCTTCATTTGAATTCGCTACGGGGATGCGAAAGCGTGTGGTCAGATCAGACTCCAAGGATAGGTCAAGGGCCAGATCCAGAGAATCAACGCCTTTCTCTTTTGCGATTTCGCTAACAAGCCTTTCTTCATAGTCAGGCATATTTGAACAAAACGAAACGACTGTCTTCTCCCACGCGGCCCGCATTCCCCCCTGAACCGACGCCCGGAACCCCTCGCGGAAATCGGCATCAGCGTAAAGCTTCAATTTACCGGCATGGTCTGCCTTGTTGACCGGCGCGAATGCCGGCATGCTCTGGAACAAAAAGGGTTGATCGAACCTGAACTCAAAGTTCAGCGGACGGCAGGTAACTTGCGGAAAAACCTCATAACCGTTCTTCACAAGCTCGGCGGACCGGGTAAGTTGTTCCTCCATTGAGCCGACATTGAGAACACCTCCGCCGCCCAAAAGTGCTGTCCAGCTGACATGGCGCCCCGATACTTTGTTCAACTCCGCAAACTCGTCAAACGATAGGTCGCGCCCCACTGTTGCTTGTATGATGCCCGCCTTCTGTTCTCCCAAGGCGCTGGCAATGTCACGGATCTCAGAGAATTCCGCCATGCGGCTCGGGACGGGACGGCCTTCATATCCGACATGGGTGGGCGATTTTGAGGTCGCGAACCCCAACGCCCCCGCTTCCAGGCCCTCACGCATAATGTCTTTCATACGGGCGACTTCTTCATCGGTTGCCGCCCGCTCGGTCGACTCTGGACCCATCACATAAAGCCTAAGAGGCGTATGCCCCAAAAGCGCTGCGACATTGATCGATGACCCGCCCTTTTCCACGCTATCGAGATATTCGGGGAAAGTTTCAAACGACCAGTCAGCGCCGAGGCCCGCCTCAAGCGACTTCACGCTCATGCCTTCGACATTTTCAAGCGTCCGGACAATCAGATCCCGATGTTCCCTGCGCGTTGGCGCAATGCCAAACCCGCAATTCCCCATGACCACAGTGGTGACACCATGCCAGGGTGAAATGGAAAGCATCGGATCCCAATTTATCTGGGCGTCATAATGCGTGTGGATGTCGACGAAACCGGGAGCCACAATCCGCCCCCCTGCGTTGATCGTCGCGTCGGCGGCTTCAGGGGCCTTACCCAGTGCCACTACCTTGCCATCTTTAATACCAACATCACCTTCATACGCAGGCTCGCCAGTCCCGTCGATGATCCGCCCACCGACGATCTTAAGATCATATCCCATGATTTATGGTCCTTCGGCCCGCTTACTGGATGCTGAGATTGTAGAGTTCCGCAACATTATCGTGACAGATCCAATTGCGTTCCTGTTCGCTCAGATCTTTGGCATGTTCCTCCAGCATCGACTGCGACCAGGGCCAGGTGGAATCCGAATGAGGGAAATCGTTTGCCCACATCAAGCGGCGGACATTGCACATGTCTTTCATCTTGAAGGCGACCCAATCATCCTGGAACGTCACATAGATGTTGTCGTGGAAATATTCGCTCGGCAAACGCTTGAGTGGAGGCGCCTTCATCCAATAGCGGTGACGCTTATAAGCGTGGTCCATGCGGTACATATAATGTGGTACCCATCCAGCATCCGCCTCGACGCAAACCACCTTGAGAGTGGGAAAGCGGTCAAATACGCCGCCGAATATGAACGTGCCCATGACATCCTGGCATCCGCGAATAATCGACAGGAATCCATTTATCTTCGGACCGCGAACTTTCCCCGCAAGAGAATCCGAACTGCCGGTTAGAATGTGAAAGGAGAGCGGCATTTCAAGTTCGACCGCCATTGCATAGACTGGATCGTAAACAGCGCTGTCATAGTCTTCAACGGCCGGGTTGCCCGGCATCATCACACCTTTGAATCCCATTTTATGGGCGTCTTTAAGCTCCTGCACGCCATCTTCCGGGGTCCGCATGGAAACTTGCGCCAGACCATAGAGACGGTCGGGAGCCTCACTGCAATATTCCTGAAGCCAGCGGTTATAAGCCTCAAAGCAGGCTTTTTTGTAGTCGAAGTCAGGGTGATTGCAGAGCATCATGCCAACCGTCGGGTATATAAACTCTGCTGCGATGCCATCTTTTTCCTGATCGGCAACCCGGTATTTTGCATCCCAGCCACTCTTCCACAGGTCTCCGAACTTCACACCGTCCGTGGTGATGTCAGCTGGGTCTTTGCCCGCTGCCGCTACGAGCCCCATCGGGATCGGCGTATCAAGCCCATCAATTACAAAGACGTCGCCAATCGTATCCATCGTCGTCATATGTGGTGCCGTGTTCTTATATTTGGGATCGATATAATCAATGTAGCAGTTGGGCGGTTCGGTAATGTGCGAATCCGCTGAAATCGGGCGCTTGAGCATGGTATTTCCTCCCAGTTAGTGGATCAGTGACTTTTTATCATTTTCGCTAGCTTGTTGCTCAGAGTCCAACTAAAATCACATTTGTATAACAAAAATTATATATATGTTACGATGGGAGACAACCAGATGGCCCCAGTTCTGTTCGAAAAGCACGGCCATGTCGCGCTGATTACCCTAAACCGACCGGAGGCACGCAACGCCTTCAATCCCGAAATGCTGGTGCGGCTGGGCGGAATGTGGGAGGAAGTGCGCGATGATGATGACATTCGGGTCGCCATTGTCACCGGTGCTGGCGACAAGGCATTCTGTTCCGGCGCCGACTTGGGAAAGCTCATTCCACTCATCAGCGGTGCCCGACAGCCAGAAGACGAATGGGACAGGAAAGCGCTAGAGGCGCCTGACCTTATTGGCAACGGTCTTTTGAGAACGTTCGACGCGGGCAAGCCCGTGGTCGCGGCGCTCAACGGCCATGCCATCGCAGGCGGGATGGAACTAACGCAAGGCGCGGATCTGCGGATTGGCGTGGAATCAGCCAAGCTTGGGGTGCAGGAAGTCAAATGGGCGATCTTCCCCGGCGGCGGTTCGACCGTGCGCCTGCCCAAGCAAATACCTTACGCTCGCGCCATGGAGCTGCTTCTGACAGGGGATCTAATCACGGCTCAGGAAGCGTATGACCTGGGGTTCCTCAACCGTGTCGTCCCAGATGGACAGGCCGTTGAGGCCGCCATGGAGCTGGCCGGGAAGATTGCCGCCAACGGTCCGATCGCCGTGCAGGCGATCCGTAGATCAGCTCGCGCGTGCCAAGGACGCCCAGAAGAAGAAGCGATGAAGATGGAATCGCGCTTTGCAGCGCCCGTTTTTAGAACCGAAGATGCGCGCGAAGGACCGCGCGCTTTCATGGAAAAACGCAAACCAGTCTACAAAGGCCGCTAATGCTGCCGCACAATTCAAGCGATGGAGAAAAGCGATGCAATTCGGCGTACAGATGGTGTTCCAAAACTACAACCGCGCGGTTAGTGACGCACAGGTCTATGAAGAAGACATCAACCTTGGTCTGCTCGCAGAGGAATTGGGCTTCGACGCCCTTTGGCCCGTCGAGCATCACTTTGAGAACTATTCTTTCTGCCCTGACAATACTCAGTTTCTGAGCTACATGGCGGCCCGGACGAGCCGCATCAAGCTTGGCACTGGCGCGGTCATTCTACCTTGGAACATGCCGCTCCGCGTGGCGGAGAAGATCTTGCTTCTCGACCATCTCAGCAACGGCCGGACGTTGTTCGGCATGGGCCGCGGACTGGCCCGCAAGGAATATGCCGGCATGGGCATCAACATGGACGAAGCGCGCGACCGCTTCGACGAAGCCGCCGACATGATCATTGAAGCGATTGAGACCGGTTTCATCGAAGGCGGCGGCCCCTACTATCCTCAAGCACGCACAGAGATCAGACCCGCGCCCCATAAAAGCTTCGAGGGCCGGATTTATCAGGTGGCAATGTCGCCGGAATCAGTCTTGGAAGCTGCCAAGATCGGGGCACGCATGGTGATCTTTGCCCAACGCGCCTGGGAAGAGCAGGCCAAGGCGGTGGCCATCTATCGCCAAGCCTTTGAGGAGCATCACGGCACAAAATCGCCGCCGATCATGATTTGCGACTTTACCTACTGCGACACGGTGCCAGCGCGCGCCGAAGAGCTCGGACGCAAATATGTGACCAACTATCTTTTGACTGTGCTCGACCATTACGAACTTGCCGGTGACCATTTGAAAGACGCCAAGGGTTACGAGGCTTATGGCGACGCCGTTGAGGCTATCCGCGCATTTGGTAAGGAGGGCATGGCAGCTGGCTATCTCGATGTCACAGCCTGGGGGACACCAGAACAGATCATCGAGAAGTATCAAAAGCGCTACGAACTTCTCGGCGACTTCGACATTAATCCCTGTTTCCGCTTCGGTGGCATAAGCTACGAAGAGGCAGAGCGCTCGATGCGCGCCTTCGCCAAACATGTTATGCCGTCGCTGAAAGATTGGGACGCGCGGAAAGCGGCTTAGACCACCAGTGTCTGCTAAATCACAGTCTGCTAGACCATAATCTGAAAGCGGAACCAACTTCCGGAAAAAGGCCAATGAACTCGCTTTA
>Ga0316209_1002177_pt1 | contig 16628 bp, 11 predicted proteins | sample 6monopyrite_MG_FD_204945 | JGI IMG/M metagenome (GOLD analysis project Ga0316209, IMG submission 204945) | Microbial mat bacterial communities from mineral coupon in-situ incubated in ocean water Damariscotta River, Maine, United States -... | ecosystem: Environmental > Aquatic > Marine >...
CCACGTACACAGTGTGCGATGGTGTCCCAGCGGCGTTTATCATTCTCCTCAGATTTCACTAAACCTCTAATGGTGTCTGATTTGGATGCGCCTTGTCTAAATAACCAACCCATGGTGTTACTCCTCGTGTAAAAAGTGAATAAACGCGAGGCGCACCATGGCCCAGAAGGGTATGGCAATACCCCGCAGGTGAATGAAAAAAGTAAATAATGAACCGACGGCAACATAGCCGGGGCGTTTGTCTCACAGTTCGATGAAACGCCTATTTGGGTGCCAGTAAACAACCGGCAAAGGTGCTACTGAATCGCAGTAGCCACGGTGAAACCTGTTGACTGGATTGCACGTTCCAGAATCTTCCTTGATATCCCTATGCATGGAATATCAAGGAAGCCCCCGGAGGGTGGGGGCTATAGCTAGTTAAGGGCAAGGGCACCGTCTCGGATAAGACGGGTCACCTCTTCTTCGACTTCTTCAGCAAGACTCAGATCAATCAAAGCACCGTTAACACCCATGCCATTGAAATCTTTGATCCACTCTCGCTCGTAGAATGTCTGGATAATAATTTCAGCCCAGTGATCAAGCAGTGGCAGATGGCATATCGCCTTCGTTAAATGCCAGATTCGGTTTTGAGCTGCTGTTTTATCATCTACCGAATCACTATCTACTTTGGATATGGCGATAGTGCGGCGGTTAGCAAGATCAGGGTCTGTGACCAAACGATCAAACACCCATAAATGAGCCATGTCGCCGCCGAAAACATTACTGGCAGGCATTCGCCCGCTGTAATGACTCAAACGTTTGGCTTCACCGATTTGCACAAGCTGACGTTGCGGATTGCCGTCCGCTTTAGCGCCGGAAGATAGAAAAAAGCTGTTGATTCCGCCTTCTTCGTTGGCAAGTGATATTCCGGCCAGGAACTCCTGGATCGCGGTATCACGTCCCCAGACTGACAAGAACAACAGTTTGTCGTAAGCGTCTACCAAACTGGCATCGACATACAGATCAGGAATGACATCTAACTGCATTAGTGATTGTTGCATTGCTTTCTCCTAGGTTCTTTTCTAAAAAAAACAACCGGAGAAAGCACCCGTCGGGGTAACTTTCCCCGGTTGGGTTTGATGTTGTGTTTACGCGTTAGCGCTGTTGTTGCTCCAGATTTGCTCCCGAGGGTCAAAGGTGTAACCAAGATCCTTGAGACGATTCCTCTGTAAACGGAACTTCAGTCGATCCACCGTTGGATCGAGCTTGACCTGAGTACCCAGCGGCCATAACGAATCAAACAGTGCTTCATCGCCACCGTCATCATGCTCGCCATCGCTTTCGGTACTAACCTCGGCAGGTTGACCTGCGTGAGCAGGGGTAGCGGCCTTGGTTAACTCCGGTTGGTTGTCAGCCGGATCAGGTTCAGCGGCAACTTCTTTATCTTCAGGCTTGAGATCATCAACACCATCGAGATTCAGGCTTTTGATTGTTGCCCTAACCTCAACGACAAAACGACCGCCAGCCAAATAGGACGAAGGAAATATCTGTGTAACATTGAAATTCCCCTCATAGCGACCTTCCTCATACTGTTCCAGCAGAGTGTCCTTAACGGAAAACTCCCCTAAATCAGTGATCAGACGACCGACATTAAACGGCCCGTTACGGCCTTGGATAGTACGAATAGTTAAAACACCATTGATATTCATGGATTACCTCTCTTGGTTAGCAATTGAAAAATGCACAGAGAGATATCCCGTGACAGGGAAAACTCCCTGGCCGGGTTAAAAAGAAGAATGCCGTTAGGCTGGATGAAAAATGAACCGGCGACTGGAAGGGTCGTTGCGCCTGTTACACGGTTCGGCGGAGGCGCTTTGGGTGTTGGCAGTGCCAACAAGGGCCACTGAATGATCAGTGGGACGAAATTAGTAGCAGGTTAGTTCAAGTGTTTGCCCGAGATCAAGGGGTAATAATTTTCGAGAATAAAAAATAAACCTTGTTTTGTTCAAAGCTCAGTGAGCATGGGAATTAAGTGCTTTAAATCAGCGGATTACGGTTAATCAGCAGTTAGGTTTTGGCACTTTCATCCTTAGTGACAAGATGAAAGCCATGAGAAAAATCAGGATAAACCTCGTTTTGCATAAATTATAACCTGTTGATTATTGTGTGAATATTGTTTTGTCATCTAGCGTTCCATTATGTAACATACTCTATGTTACATAACATGCAGGTCGTTGTGAGGATCAAATATATGGCTAAAGGTACAAGCGGGCGCATTGTGGTCGAAATTGACCCCGAATTAAAGCAGGAGTTGTATGATGCTCTTGGAGATGAGGGGATGAATTTGAAGCAATGGTTTCTTGATAATGTTGGGCAGTTTCTTGAAGGCCGTGGTAATCCCACGCTCCCCTTATTTTCACCACAGGAATTAGGTGAGAGGAAACAATGATGCTCTTCAATTCCACTAAAGCTGCTTTCGGACGCCATGAGACTTTTGCACTTCGTTATAGCTGGCTGACCAAGGGTTACCAGGAAGTTTCAAAAAACAGTTCTATATTCTCATCCGACGAAGCAACTGTTGTGCTTGGCGTCGGTAAAAACATGGTTAATGCGATTCGTTACTGGCTTCAGGCAGCTCAATTGATCGTGCCTGGCAAGTCTGGCTTTAATACAACCCCCCTGGGTGATGATATCTTTGGCAAAAAAGGCTTTGATCGCTACCTGGAAGATGAAGCGACTATTTGGCTGGTCCACTGGCTTATAGCATCAAACCCTGAGTTGGCAACAGGCTGGTATTGGTTTTTTAATAAGTTCCATAAGCCAGAGTTCACTTCACAAGAAGCGGCTACAGCGCTGCTTGATTTTGCTAAGCAAAATATTCAAAGCAAGTTTTCAGCAACCACAGTTAAACAAGATTTGGCCATTGTGCTGCGTATGTACGCACGCTCAAAAGGTAATACACGCACACCCATTGAAGAAGCGTTGGATTCACCGTTATCGCTGCTGGGGCTGATTACACAGGCACCGGGTGGACGAACATATTACTCACGGACCCTTGAACGCGAGGCTCTGCCAATCAGTATCTTTGGGTTTGCAGTTGCTCAACTGTTTGAGGCTATGAATGTCTCTGAACTTCCGATTGAAGATCTGATGTATGCCAAAAGTGGCTATCCTGCACCGGGGGCTGTATTCCGGTTAACTGAAAACGCAATGATTACCAAGTTAGAAAAATTGATCCATCAAATGCCAGGTATTTTTGAAATACGTGAAACAGCCGGTATCCATCAAATCTACTTGTTGGAAAAAGTAGATCCCATGGTGTTTTTACAATTTCACTATCAAGGCCAGCTACAGGAGAACGTAGCATGAGTCTGATCAATAAAATAAAGGTTAATACCCACTACACACGTTCAATCAATTTAGAGCGTGATGCTGATTCACAAGCCGTTGTAGAAGCCTATATTCCCACCTCAAGAGCGTTGAGAACACTTGAGCGTATTGCAGAAGCCTTAAAAGTAGATGAAAGCCCAAGGGCTTGGTCATTGGTGGGGCCATATGGGTCAGGTAAATCTTCGTTTGCAGTTTTTCTGGCGCACTTGTTAGGCAGTTCTTCAGATGCGGCAACTCAGGCAGCTAAGAACACGCTAAAACGCAATAACCAGGTGGGTTTGCGAAGCAAATTTACATCAGTTACACGGAGCAGTGAAGGTTATTGTACTGTATTGATTACAGGTAGCCCCGAGTCAATTGGCAGGCGACTAGTTCGTTCACTTGCTGATAAAGCTGAAGAAATCTGGGCGGCCAAGCGTGGGCCTAAAAAAGCAATTGTGACAAAGCTTACCGACTTGGCGAAACAAAAAGAACAGCCAGCAACCACGGATGTTTTAGCTTGTATTAAAGAGTTTCAAGATGCACTTGCGGGAATTGGTTATTCTGGACTTTTAATCGTTATTGATGAGCTTGGTAAGTTCTTGGAATATGAGGCTCGACATTACGGTGCTAATGACATCTTCTTGTTACAGTCGCTGGCCGAACATGCTTTGGCACCTCATGAGACAAAATTAGCCATGGTCGTTATGCTTCATCAAGCATTCGAGCAATATGCACGAGGCTTAGGTGAGTCACTAAAAAATGAATGGGCTAAAGTTCAAGGTCGATTTGAAAACATCCCCTTTCTGGAATCGTCAGAGCAGACACTGCGCATTGTAGCTGCGGCTATCGAACATAATTTTACACAGGCCGAAAGTACCAAGATAAGAAAAGAGGCAAAGCAACTTGCCCACCACTTTTTAGACGCAAAGGCTTTACCCAGCGCAATGGGGGTCAAGGTAGCCTCAGAGCTATTTGAAGCGTGTTATCCACTTCATCCCATTAGCGCACTCATTTTGCCGATTCTCTGTCAAAAGGTAGCTCAAAACGAACGCACATTATTCAGTTACCTTGGCAGCAGGGAAACACATGGTTTTCAAGACGCCCTGACTCGCTGTGATAGGGCGGGTGATTGGATTTATCCATGGGAAATTTATGAATACTTCATATTAAACCAACCCGCAGCACTATCAGACCATTTTACCCATCGTCGATGGGCAGAGGTCGTCACTGCAATTGAGCGCCTTGGTGACGCAACTGAGGATGAAGTTAATGTCTTAAAGACTATTGGCTTGCTAAACATCATTGGTGCCCAAGGAAATTTTAAGGCGTCTAAAGAATTAATAGCAATAAGCCTGGAAACGAAGATATCCTCTGAAAAGGCAATTAATGGCTTAACACAGAAATCAATTATTCAGTACAGGAAGTTCAGTTCTGAGTATAGGGTTTGGCAAGGTAGTGATTTTGACCTTGAAGCGTGCGTGAGAGAAGAGGCTAGCAAGCTAGGTAAATTTAACCTCGCCGAACAACTCAACTCAAGGCATGCACTGCTGCCCATCGTGGCGCGGCGATATACAATTGATAGCGGAACACTGCGTTATTTTGTGCCAATTTTTGCCGATTCATCTAACTATGAAAACCTTGAAGTAAAGAGTCGTGATGCGCGGGTTATTTTTTATTTAGCAGAAAGCAGTGATGATGAAGTCCTATTCACCGAAAAGGTGGTCAACCGGTTTTCTGCGCTGGATATCGTAGTTCTTTGTCGAAATGGAGACCAGTTACGAGAAAGTCTTGCTGAATCATTGGCTTTAGACGAGATACAGCGAAGTGCGCAAGCACTGCATACTGACCCAGTAGCCAAACGAGAATTTAGCGATCGCTATGCAGCGGCCTCAGCTAAAGAAGAGGAACAGGTCTCATACCTGATTGAGGAGCCAAGACTAGGGCAATGGTTCTATCGGTCTACGCCTATCGAAATATTAAATAAGCGGGGACTGCAAGAGGCCTTGTCATCAGTTTTGGAGAAGGTATATCACCTTAGTCCAATGATTTTCAATGAACTAATTAATAGAGATAAACCCTCCTCACAGGCCAATGCGGCAAAAAATAAGCTAGTCGCTGCAATGTTGAATAGTGAGAAAGAAAAAGACCTAAAGTTTGACAAGTTTCCTCCCGAGAAGTCTATTTATCGCGCCATGCTGAGAAAAGCGAACCTTCATATTGAAGGGGAAAATGGTGAATGGCTGTTTCAAGGGCCTGCTTCAAATCGAAAAGAGGATGATCCGTGCAATTTTTACGGCGTGTGGTCAAGAATAGAAGCATTCTTAGATAGTACCGAGAAGTCACAAAAGTCACTAATTGAATTAAACAGAGAGTTGCTAGCACCACCCTATGGTCTTAAAGAAGGTGTCCTCGCTATAACATACATAGCAGTGATTATTGCTAATCAAGATGAATTAGCTATCTACGAAAATCGCGTGTTCAAACCTCGCTTTACAGAAGAGATGATAGAGCACTTTATGAAACGTCCTGATGAATTCACTTTTCAACGTTTCAAAATCGCCGGGCTAAATTCTTCAATATTCAAAGAATACTCAAAAGCGCTATTTAAAGATGGAAAACCTCGTGATTTACTTGGGGTTGCCAAGCCTATCGCTAATTTTGTATTTGGGTTACCGGAATATACTTTAAAAACATCAAGAGGGCTCACTCAACGTAGTCAAGCTGTTCGTGATGTATTCAAACTCTCAAAATCGCCAGTAACATTATTGCTCGAAGAGGTGCCTAGGGCGCTGGGTTATGATCTAAAGGGAAGAGATCAGGATGCTGCTGCTGTTTCTGGTTTGTCTCAGGCACTAACCGAAACACTGCGAAATCTTAAATATTGCCTCTCAGAGCTAAAAGAAGAGATGCGAATGCTATGCGCACAGGGACTTCATTTCGATAAGAATATTTCGTTAGGGGAGCTAAGAAAGTCTGTATATGGTCGTTATAAAGGTCTTGAAGATTACACTATTGATAGAGATGGTCAGCGCGCTTTTATTTTACGCTTGATACAAAAAGAGGATAGTGATGAGGATTGGTTTGGCGGCCTGCTGACTTTTCTTGGGCGTAAATCAATCGAAAAGTGGAGTGATAACGATCGAGATTCAGCGGAATATCGCTTAACAGAGTTTGGCCGTAAGTTGAATGACCTTCAAAAGCTCAGGCTTCATTATCAAGAAGTTGGTAATAAAGTTGATTCAGACTTTGATGTATATCTGATCCGCAGCATTAAAAAGGGTGCTCCGGACTATGATGAAGTAGTCGCTGTTGACTCAAAACGACATGAAATCATAAAAAATGCCAAACAAGATATATCTAAAATGTTGACAGACTTAGGTGAACAAGAGCTAGGCCTAGCCGCACTTGCTGAGGTGGTCGATGATTTTCTAGCTAAATATCGAGAATCAAGTAAACAACAGCCTATGAACACTAAACTATCGTCAAAAAAAGCGATTAAGGAGGCTAAATGAAATGGCATGAATATGCTTTAAATGCAGATAGCAATACTCGCCATGTGCTGGGTGTCTCTGGCGGTAAAGATAGTGCAGCCCTCGCTGTTTACATCAAAGAACACTATCCAGAAATCTCCGAAAAGATGGAGTACTTTTTTACCGATACAGGTGCTGAACTGCAAGAAGTTTACGATACCTTAGATAAGTTAGAGGCCTACCTTGGAAAAGAGATCGTTCGCCTAGGCAATGATAAACCGTTTGACTATTGGCTTCGCTTGCATAACAACTATTTACCATCTCCACGCCAACGTTGGTGTACACGCATGATGAAAATTAAACCCTTCGAAAATTTTGTCGGTGATGATCAAGTAATCAGTTATGTGGGTATACGTGCTGATGAAAATCGTGAAGGTTATATCAGTCAAAAAGAGACCATCAAAGCCGTATTTCCATTTTCTGAAGACGGCCTGGTAAGGGATGATATATTCCAAATATTGGAAGATAGTATCGGAATACCCGAATACTATGAATGGCGTAGCCGCTCGGGTTGCTACTTCTGCTTTTTTCAGCGTCAAGATGAGTGGTTGGGTCTTAAACGCAGGCACCCAGACCTTTTTGAGAAGGCAAAGAAAATTGAACAGGACGTTGCAAAGAGGAAATTTGACTGGGGTAAGGCTGAGGTAGAGGAGTTGGGTAAAGGGTACACGTGGAGTCAAACCGGCACGTTAGACGAAATTGTTCGTCGTGCTGAGGAAAAAGAAAATAAGCAGGGGGGCTGTAAAAAGAAGTCCACGGAACGCTGGCAAGATGTACTTAGAAATGAAATAGACGATGATGATCCTGAAGATCAAGCATGTTTAATTTGCTCACTATAATAATTATTTAGGTATTCTGAATATGTTAGTACAGTTACTAAATAAATTGAGTGATTATGAACGGCAAGATATTCTTGGAGAAGAACCTCTTTCATTTGCAAAATCACTAACTGAAGGCGTTTTGAATTCTGAAGATATTTCGAATGCAATTATTGACCATGTAGGAATTCAGCTAGTTACCAACAAAAAATACCGTGAGAGGCTAATAAGCCTATTGGCAGACTATCAAGCCAATTCTATTTTAGCGGACTATGGTGAGGTGAGCATGAACTCACCCTGGACCAAGTTAAACAAAGTAGTAAATACAAATTTAGGATTACTTGCCAAGATATTTGGTCTTACTGAAGAATGGGATTCTTATCTATCAGAAGACGTAGTAACTAGAGATGTTGTTCCTGTCGAAGCTGGTTACGGGTTGTACCCATATCAAGTAAAAATCTCAAACAAAGTTGTATCACTGATACGAGACCCTATAACAAGCAGAGCACTTATACACTTACCCACTGGCGCAGGAAAAACCAGAACTGCCATGGATATTGTTTGTCAGCACTTAAGAGAAACCTCAGGCGGTCTCGTTATATGGTTAGCAGATACAGAAGAACTGTGCTCACAAGGCTTTAGTGAATTTGAAAAATCCTGGCAGTGTTTAGGTAACAGATATATTAATTCATATAGTTTTTATTCTGATTCGCAAAAGTCGCTAAGTGGAATTAGCGAAGGATTTCTAGTTGCTGGTCTTCAAAAACTTAATTCTACAAAAAAAAGTGAACGGGAATTTTTATACCAGAAGCTTGCTAACAAGGCTACATTGGTTATATTTGATGAAGCACACAAAGCAATAGCTACGACTTATTCGGATATAGTGAATGAGCTAATCTCTACCAAGGTGAATGAAGCATTCTTTATTGGTTTAACAGCAACCCCAGGTCGATCATATGACCTAGAGTCAGAAGAGAATATAAAACTATCAGAGTTTTTTCATAATAATAAGATAGAGATGAGCGTCAAAGGTTATTCATCACCTATACAGTATCTGATCGAGGAAGGGTATTTAGCTAGACCCGAGTTTAGATCACTTGAATATTCAGGCGCACTTAATGTTGTAGTTAATGATAAGGATGTAAGTGATTCTCAGGTAAGTAGTGATTTATTAAGTAGGTTGTCATCAATAGATGACAGAAACTCGGTAATTATTCAGCAAATAATTCGAGAGTATGAACAAGGGTCTTCAATAATAGTTTTTGCATGCAGTGTTAATCATGCTCATTTTATATCAAACACCCTTTGTTGTTTAGGGTTCCCAGCGGCGTCGATTACAAATAAAGGCGACAATACTGAAACCAGGAGAAGAAAGATTTCGCGCTATAGATCTGGTGAATTAAAGGTTTTGATTAATTATGGAGTCCTAACTGCCGGTTTTGATGCGCCAAAGACAAATGTTGCAATCATAGCTAGACCAACGCCATCATTAGTACTGTATTCGCAGATGGTTGGAAGAGCAATGAGAGGAAAAAAGAGTAAAGGGAATGAGGACTGTCGTATATACACTGTTATAGATAACATTCCTGAATTTAATAGTGTACATAGAGCTTTTGCTCATTGGGATAGATTCTGGGGGTAATAATGAGTAATTCAAGACCATTTATACGTGGGCGTGTGGCAATTGATTCATTTAGGGATAATGGGTTCAAAAATGCAGCTTATGCATTGGCTGAACTAATTGATAATAGTATCCAAGCAAAAGCGGATTCAGTTCAGTTGGTCTGCTTTGAAAAATTGTCTTCCGGAAAAAGAGAGCGAAAGATTGTAGATAAAATAGCTGTATTCGACAATGGTGAAGGGATGCACGCGGAAACGCTTCATCTTGCATTGGAGTTTGGAGCTTCTGAAAATCGAACGGATAAAAATGGTATGGGTAAGTTTGGCATGGGATTGCCAAATTCATCAATTTCTCAGTGTAAAAGGGTGGATGTATGGAGTTGGACGGAAGCTGGTAAATACAATTATACATATCTTGATATAGATGAAATTAGGCGTGGTGATCTTGAATATATCCCTATTCCTGAGGAAAAAGAGCTGCCAAGTTATTTTGTTGATTCAATGCAGGAGCCAATTCCAAACTCAGGGACTTTAGTAATTTGGAGTAACTTGGATAGATTACACTGGAAATCAAGCAATACAATATTTAGACATTCAGAATCACTAGTGGGTCGAATGTACCGATATTTCATTAATAATGAAGATGTAGTAATTAGGTTTAGGTCATTTGTACAAAGTGGGGATAAACATATAGCTTCTTTAGCACCGCAAAAGTTTAAAGCCAATGACCCTCTATATTTAATGCGCGAAACGACTATGAGTGAACTACCTAAGCCATATTCAAACGAGCCATTTTTTGAAGAGAGATCACCTGTTTCAGTGCCTATTACTTATGAGGGTGAAACTCATGATGTAATAATTAGAACTAGTTTTGTAAACAAGAATATTTTTAAAGCTGTAAAAGAGACAACTAAGGGTAGACCTGGAAATACTGAATGGGGGAAGCATTTAGCAACTAACCAGGGTATTTCTGTGTTGCGTTCAGGTAGGGAACTAGAGCTAAAAAACGAGTTTGTAAGTAAAGGGGAAAAGTATAGGTGGTATGGAATAGAGGTGGAATTCCCTCCTGCACTAGATGAAGTTTTTGGCGTTTTAAACAATAAGCAGAGTGCAGTCAATTTTCATGATACAGATATCGATGAAGATGCCGAGAGAGAAGGTTTTAGCAATGTAGAAGAATATAGGGATGAACTTAAAGAAACAGATGACCCTTTGCTACACTTATATGAAGTTACAAAACATATTCGCTCTGAAAAAAGAGCACTCGAAAAATTATGTGACAATTTAGACTTTGGGTCTGATAACAGGAACAGCGACGCTGTAGATGAAAATAATCCAAGTACAAAAATTACATCCGCATCTCAAGAACGCTCCGAATCAGGTAATCATGGAAATTTGGACGATTCATTACCTACTGTAGATGATATTAAAGGCACGCTATTAGGGTCAGGCTATAGTGAAAAAGAAGCTGAAGAGACCTCCAAAGTTATTCTAGATAACGAATTAAAGTACTACATTGATGTAAAAGGGGTAGATTCACAGGCCTTTTTTGATGTTTCACGAAGCAATGGTTTTTGCTTAATTCTTATAAATTCTCGTCATGCATTTTATGAAAATGTAATGCAAGATTTTAGCAAAGAACAACAGGGCATGCTTGAACTCGTAATAGCAGCATGGGCACGAATGGAAGAAGAATCTCCGTCAAGGCTTACACCACTTTATCAATCAGCTCGACAACGATGGGGAGAGGTCCTTACTTCATTCCTCTCTACTGAAGAATAGTGTCATATGAGCAGTGAGATATTGGGTGTTGATGACCTACGTAAGCAACTAGAAAATGTATTGCCTGGGAGTCATGAAGTTGTCGTGATATCTGCCTACATTACTGTCCCAGGAATTGATTGGCTTATAACTCTTGTTAACTTAAAAAATATCAAGCTAACTATTGTAGCAAGGGCCTCTGTCATGGACATTGTAAATGGTTCAACTGATTTAGATGCCCTATCTAAGGCAATCGATGCTGGCTGGGAAGTGAAATGCCTCTCTAATCTACATGCAAAGATAATCCTTGTAGATAAAAAGGAGATGTATGTTGGTAGTGCAAACCTAACTGGAAATGGGCTCAAGCTCGTTGGTAAAGGGAATCTAGAAGCCACCATAAAAATTCCGTCTGACCCAACGGCTGTCTCATTTGTAAATAAAGTAGTGGAAATTAGCACACCACTTACAAAAGATATCATTAATAAAATGGCTTTTCATGTGAAGTCTGACAGCAGTAAGCATGGTGTTGATCCATCATGGCCAGAAGATATTTTACTTGAAACACCTTGTTTGCAAGTTAATGACTTTCCTTTAACCAAGCCCAGGAATGGTAGTGAACTAGACCCTGGCACACCAGATTTATTATTTTCTAGAATAGAATGTATAGCCGACTACAATGCTCGAAAAGATCTATTCTTGGGCTCAAAGGCATATAGGTGGCTGTTGAATCTTCTTAATTCTTCTGAAGAAAACTGCGTATATTATGGATATGGAACGTCAGTTCTTCATAACGTTTTGATTGATGACCCATCACCATATAGAAGAAACGTTAAGCAACTCTTCTCTAACTTACTTGATTATATCGAGCTGTATGCAAGTGAATACATAAATATTAGCCGCCCTAATCACTCGCAATTAATTTGCTTAGAAAAAAACGATGGCTAAGCAAATTTCAGTTGGAAAACCTGTTAATGCTTCTGAAAGATGGGGAATCTCGTTTTTAGCAGATAATTTGCCTGATGATTACCAGATAATAACCAATCTCGATCTTTATGATGAGCGTGGGCACCCATTTGAGATTGACGCCATTGTTATTGGAGAACTGGCGGTATATTTAATTGATATTAAAGGCTATAAAGGGCGTCTTGTTGCCTCAAAAGATGCATGGAGTTTCGAGTCCAGGCCCGTTGAGAATCCACTATCTAAGATCAACCATAACTCAAGGGTATTGGCATCAAGATGTAAAAAATACCTCCGTCGAGGGCAGCATTCACCCTGGTGTCAAGGGCTTGTGTTTGTTACCGGTGGAGAAGGCGAGAGTATTTACATTGATAACAATGGACATAAAAATCTTCCTGTTTATACGAAAAATAACATAATTGACGCTTTAACATCGCGTGAGTACGTAACATCACAATATCAGTACGTTTTACAAGCTTACCAAAAAGAATTAGCTATAAATTCTATTTGTGATTTTAAGTTAATCCAAGACAAAGAGAATGTTATTGCCGGTTATTCTAAAGAGTCGCTGATATCAACCGATGGTGATATTGAAACATGGCTCGTTAAGCCAGTTAGTGGCTCTTTTCCTTTTCGATATTGGATGAAAACTGTCGATTTAACGGCACTTCCCGAAAATATTTGCACTTCTTATAGAGATTTTTTCAAGCAAGAATATCGCTTTCTTAGTGAATTGGCTGATCTTAAATGTATTCCAGCCCCATTATTGTATTGGGATGATGGTGAGAACCTTACGATTGTCCATTCATCAATAGAAGGTGAAAAGCTAAGTCAGGTATGCCTATCTTATGATGCGCTAATAAATTCAATGGCAACCATCGCTGATGCTCTTCTTAAGATAAACGCTCTTGGTTTATCATGTAATAAGCTCACTGATGACAATCTATATGTTACCAATGATGGCATTGCAACTATCTCGAATATCTCAGGCGTCATTGAAACATTAGATGAGGACTTACTTTCACATGAGTCGTTAGCATTCGCCAAAACATTTTCAGCATGTTTATTTGAACCATCGGGTAATGGTGACTATCAACCCACTTCCGAACTTTCAGATAATGCAGCTTTACTTGACTGGTTTAATGATGTCCTTTCAGGAGGGGAGCGCAGCATCGAAGAGCTCATGGATAATATTGATGCCAATAATAAAACTAATGTCGATTCCATAGAAAAATTCGTTCCTCAAGTAGCAGCTGTTCTAAATCGAAAATACAAGCTACTAGAATGCATTGGAAGGGGGTCTACATCTACAGTTTGGAAGGCTAGTCACTTAGTCGGTGACTATGTTTGTAGCATCAAGTTGTTTGAGGAGTTTGAGGGCGCTGACACATTGGCTAAATATGAGTTTGAAATATTAAGGTCAAGCTTTCATCCAAACATAGTAAGAATATTTGATCTTGACCATATTCCCGGTGGGACAGCACTCTACCTCTCATCGCAATACTTAGATGGGAATAGTCTTGATAAAACAGAACTCTCTGCTTCCAAATTATGGATGTGGTTTAAACAGCTATTATCCGCATTACAATATCTTCATCGAATTAATATTATTCACAAAGACATTAAGCCTCAAAATATAGTGATAGATGGTGACAAACCTTACCTTATCGACTTTAATCTTTCATCATTCGATACTCCAGCAATTGGCACAATAAAATACAAAGACCCACAGGTATATCAAAAAGGTTGGGGGCAATTTTCTGATATTTATTCCCTCGTGATAACTTTTTTAGAACTGTATCTAGGGAAGCACCCTTTCTCTGACTACGATGAGATTCCACAGGTTGATGTGAGCATTGATATCCCGAAAAAAATTGAAGGGCTATCATCTTCTACAAGGTCAAGACTGTCTCAAGTTATCAATAGACAAGTTGACTGGACTTTAGTTACTGATTATCTATCTTGGTTCGGGCTAGAAAACAAATCAGATCTTTCACTTAAAACAGAAATAAAGAATCAATGGCATATTTCAGATGGGTATATGACTAAAGTACTCATCTGCATGCTTTCCGATATGCAGGCTAGGTCTCGCCAGGTAGTGATAAATAATACGCTAAAGGCATATGATTTGGTGGGTAGCAAAAGTACAAGAGGCTCTATAAGTGCATCAATTAGCGCTTTAAAACGCAATAACATTGTTGTTGAAAAGGGGAAGAAAATACATTTATCTCAGTCCTTTATTGATTCCTGGAAGCTGACTTGCGCTATTGGAGAATAAATAATTCTTTGTTTACAAGTGGTGGTGGAGGGTAATCACCACCATAGTCAAAAAAATCAATTTCTAATTGTCTTAGTTTTATTTTTATTCTCTGAATTAGCAGTGGTTCATCTTTACTTAAGTCATCATACTTCATTAGTGAAACTTTTCCAGAAGTGAAGTGGATTTTTATAAGGTGAATATCGTCAAGATCGCCATATAATTGGCATGCGCAGCCGACATATACTCTTAGTTCTGGTGGAAGATCGTTCAGTAATTCTTTAGGAATGACCCACGAGTGGCCATCTACAAATTCTCCAGTTGTACATGTTGTGTATGCCTCATGAGCTTTAGCCTCAATAATCTTTACATTGCCTACGCTGAATAGAAGTTTCATCGCCTCATCAATAGTGCCTTTATAACCACTGAAGAAGCTTTTGATATCCCGCTTCATGTCATCTGGCATTTTGCTATAGACTTGCCGGCGGGCAAATTGGCCAAGTGCGAAATAGACCAGTAGGTCATTGTGTCGTGCGTCTTGGGCTTGTTGAAATATCTCTCCACCAAAATAGTCTTTCAGCGCATCAAAGGCCTTTTTGTGTGATCCTGCAATGGCGCGAATGCGTTCTGAGAATTCAAATTCTGAGTTCGCAGGGATTCGGCCGAGATCCAGGGTGGTTTCCCAGAAGTCAGAAAACAACTCTTTATGCTTGTCGATTAACTCTTTGGTGATTTGCTTTGTCTGGGTGCGGGCTTGTCGCTCGGTGATCTGTTTCCAGTTGCGGCGAATGTGTTGGCGCTCGAAAAGAAAATGCTGCTCTTCAAGTTTGTCTTTGAATATTAGAAAAATACCCTGGCCAGCGGCGATGGCTGTCTCACCTAATGAATCCTCAAGATACTCTTTGAACTCCGATTGTGTGTAATAACGTTGAAAAGTATTTCTTGAGGTAATAACGCCATCTTTGTAAGGGGTGAATTGTCGAATGACGCTTTCACCTGCGACCATGACTGAGGCGATGAGCACTCGTTTGGCGTATGAAAATGCCTTTTTAAGCGTTTGTTTACGCTCATTGATATCTTCAATGACATTGATAACAAATCCGAGGTTTACAATGTCACGCTTAGTCGGTGCATTGTCTGGTTTGTGGACGGGGTCCCAACCTAAAACATCGACTCCGTGGGCCTCTAGCTCTCGAACATCGTCACCTTTACCGCAACCATAGTCTAGAACTGAGTGATTACCGTCAAAGTACCCATGCCTTGCTAATGTTTGCATGGGTGATGATAATTTATTGCGATCAATGGCTGTTTTGTGGCGCTCTATTTTACCGGCGACAGGTTCAGTCGAGGACTCTTGAGTTGCCAGTTCCTCTTTTCGGTGGAGGCGTCCTGATTCATCAATAAAGCAACCTTTAGTATTGATCAACCGTTCCCAATTTTGTTTAAAGCCAATACTACGGGGTTTTTCGTAAAGCCCAGCTTCTTCACCTTCGGTAGTTATCTCTTTGAACGAAGCATAGAGCGGGTAGTCCTCATTAACGAAGGTCTCTTTACGGTGAAGGATCGGTGGATTGCCTGATTTAGCGTAGTTGGCTTTGCGGACAGATAAGCGCTGTAGATCGACTGTATAACTGTGTTTCAGCTCAGGATAGGCGTATTCATCAAAGCGTGGATAACTGAGGAAGGTGATTTTGAAACTTCGCTTTGAGAATTTGACCAAGTTCCAGGCCTTGTCAGCGATTTCGAACATATTCGCCATTTGCGAGGTAAGCGTTGCTAGCGTTTCAGGAATATGGGCAAAAGCGCTTTTATGGATATAAACTGCATCAGGCAACTGCTTGCCAATAGGCAAGGCTTTTACGAGTTCCTGATATTTAGGGAATTCTATTTGAGTCAATGTGCTGATCTTATGTGTTGTGTTATCTAGGTGTCGCTTTTCTAAAGATTAGAGTCAATACGAATCTCACTCTTAGGCCCATAACGCACCAATCGGCACAGCAAATAGCCCATCACCAAATGCTGTGGTGTGATCGCCATCATAGAGCAAGATACCCAGTTTAAATCGCTCACCAGTGATGTTTTGAAAGCGCTTCAGTCCGGCAAAATCCTTGGCATTTAAGGTGGCCGCAGCTTTCACTTCCACGGCGAAACAGTCTCCTATGCCGTTCTCAATAATGATATCGACCTCGACTTTATCTTTGTCGCGGTAGTGAAAGAAGTGCAGTGGTTCGTCGATCCACGTTGCCTGCTTGCGCAGTTCGTTATAGACAAAGGACTCCAGCAATAGTCCAAAATCTGCCGGGTGTTGTATCAATCGTTCCCGAGTAATTC
>Ga0316209_1002181_pt1 | contig 16609 bp, 11 predicted proteins | sample 6monopyrite_MG_FD_204945 | JGI IMG/M metagenome (GOLD analysis project Ga0316209, IMG submission 204945) | Microbial mat bacterial communities from mineral coupon in-situ incubated in ocean water Damariscotta River, Maine, United States -... | ecosystem: Environmental > Aquatic > Marine >...
TCGATGATCTTTATGCAAGATGCAGCATTGATTGCATCCGCAATGAGGTTGAATTTGATTTAAATCGGTAAAGCTGCAATTGATTATTTAACAATAAATTTTGATAACTTCAATTTTGTGTAACGCATTACGTAAAAATGCATTTTTTGCGGTTATAGTGATGGGAACAGCGTTTCCATTTTTTATATTTATCAGCAAAGAATTCTGAACCCATGGGTGGACAAACAAATAACGGATAGTTACCGACGTTTGCTGGAACTAAGAAAAATTTTATAAAAGCAAAACGCCTGCAAAAACGAATGGTTTTTGAAAAAAAACAACAGCTGCGATTTCAACAGGCCAATGAATTCAGTGCGTTGTCACCGGATGCCGGGAAAGATTTAAATATCATTGCGGGCGATGATTATTTTACGCAAAGAAAAAATCAACGGAATGAGCTAAAACGTCTTGCCCCAAACGTTACATCATCAAAACAACCCGCCCCTGATAATGAACAACAACTAATTGATGAAATCGTCCTTGATGGTAAACAACGTTATAAAGACAGCATTGAAAACAATAGGCCCCCATCCGATTTTATTATCAAATCTCGTAAAATTTTTCAAAAAATCCCGGTGCCAAATTCCCGGCAAACTTAAATTTCTGATTTACAAAGAGGTGAGATCAAAAAGCTTGAAGAAAAAGAAAAATTTATAGACAGCAGTTATCGAAAGAAACTTAAAGGAACGGTTTTCTTTGGCGGAGCAGGTATGAGTGGTGCGTATATCAATGATATGACAAAAGCGCTCAAAGAAGCGGGCATTAAAAATGTAAGGGTTGCCGATGTTAACAAATGGTCAAACGGTGACGTTATTCGTGATGGTATTGATGTGTTATTTGATAACAGTCGGGATAGGGAACAAAGCGATCTTTCTTCGTTCGGCACCCAAGGTGAACAATTTAATTTGATCGGGTATTCTTATGGTGGATTACAAGCAGCACAGGCCGCCGCTGATTATGCCGATAAAGCCGGTATTGTTGATAATTTGGTATTGATGGCGACGCCCATCGAAAAAGGGTTCTTGGCAAAGCTGCGAAACAATAAAAATATTAAATCGGTACGTATTATCAATTTACCTGAACAAGATGATCTCATCCGTGCAGGGGATACAGATTTAGATGTTGTAACCGCATTGCCAAAACTTGTTTGGCAAAAAACAAAAGGTTTGATGGGACCAGAAGTAGGTCATTTTTATTATTCTGATGCAACCAAGGATGGATAAGTTCGTCGTCGAGCCCTAGCACCGCAACTAAAATTGTGGGGGTTGAAATAGTTTTATGGTTTTGACTAATTTTAGGCGTAGGATGTTTGTGAGTAAATACAGACGTCGCTTGGGCTTTGGGGTTCTAGTGTTATCGGCTGTTCCTTTGTTATGGAAAACTCAGTATTTTGTCTATTTTTTGGCTGCAAGGGGGATAGAATCCTATCTCACAACCAATACGGAAGAACTCGTTACATCTGATATTTCTTTGAATTACGATTTTGATGGTGCGGCCATTGTATCGACGGGTATTTTGTTATTACTTTCGCGGGTGTTGTTAAAACAGTGCCAAAAACATCACTATAGGTCATTCCATCACGGAAATTACCCAAGACACTGTCGGGAATGATATTTAAAGAATAAAATTGAATTAATAAATCCTGATCAGATAAAAGGTTAACGTAATATCGTGCTGCCAAATAGACACCATCTATATAATTATCGATTTGTTTTGGTGATTTGATCACTTTTGAAATATGTTTTTCGATAAATTTTAGGTCTTTATCACATTGTATTTTGGCGCTTTCCCAAAATCTTTTTCTGCGGGATTTGAGCGTTTCAACTCTGTGGTTGTTTTTTTTATCTTTTTTTGAAAGAAAAATGTCATTTGTATCAATACAAATTGATAAACGATCGGTTAGCTTACGGGTTCAACTCAAGCAGAGGTGGGTCGCCAAAATAAGGAAAACTATAAGAATAAACTCTGGACATGCTTTCCGATGGGGATAAGAAGGCAGGTAGGCTCAAGAATAGCATTTGAGCAATTTTTTTCATTAAAATTCTTTTATCCACGATCATGTGCAATGCACATAATACAATCTATCGATATGGTTGCAATATAATTCACAAATGTATTCAGGGGTATTATTTTATAAATCCCAGCCATCATAAATCCAAAGTCAACGACGTGCTTCTGGCCCGCGATATACAGACGCACATGACGCCGCCTTGGCCGGGGGGGCTGTCTGGATCATCATCTCCGGATTTTTCATCTTCCGATAATGTGGTGTCGCGGTGATCAACATCGCCGTCTAAAACTTTCACCGTACACGTTCCGCACGCCCCCGATTGACAGGCAAATTCCACATCAATACCATTATCCATCAATGTATCCAACACGGTTTCATCGGCGGGTATGGTGATCGTTTGTCCGCTGGATTTAATATGCACTTGGAATTCTTGATCGCCATCATTTGGTGCAATGGGCGCAAAATGTTCGAACTTTACGCGCAAACGGTCAATGCCCAAAGTATCTGCGCATTCAAGTACACTATTGATTAACCGTTCCGGGCCACAGACATAAAATATGGCATCGTCGTTGGCAGTTTTCAGGATAGTCGTCAAATCCATACGGGCGTTTTCATCGCTGGCATAAAACGTCACGTTGTTGGCGAGCATGGCACCCAATTTATAACGGTAAGCCATCATGTTTTTAGATTTTGCAGCAAAATGTAAATGTAAATCTAACCCACGGCTTAATAACGTTTGCGCCATAGCTTTAATCGGCGTGATACCAATACCGCCGGCGATTAAAACCGATGGACCCAAATCATCAGACAATTTAAATCCATTGGCGGGCATGCCCGCAAAAATGGTTTGCTGTAATTGGTAATGATCATGGACATATTTTGATCCGCCTGTTCCGTTTTCTTCGCGCAGGACAGCGATTTCATAAATATCTGGCCTCGATGGGTTGCTGCAGATGGAATAGCTTCGGGTTTCTGTTGTCCCATCAATGATCACGGGCATGTCAATATGCGATCCGGCTTTGATGTGGGGCAGATCCAAGTCATCAGGATGCCTGAATTCAAATGCGCGAATGGTGGGTGTTAATTGACGAATGCCGGATACCACCAATTGCAAAGGGCCGTCACCCAATGATGCAGATTTTTGTGTTTGTGGGCTTTGATTATCACTACTATTGCGTGTTTGCTTATTATTAACCAGTTTTTCAGACATCGATTTTTCCTAAGAATGGTATGTATTATCAGGTATTCTATCCATTGTTTGGGCGTTGCTTTGGCAATGTAAGGTGTTAGTCTATGCTATGTAATGCACACGTCATAATTGTCAAGTTCTGAATTGAATGAGCCATTGTTTGCTTGAAGCCAGCCAAGTTATAAAATGTACTAAAGTGCGGTAGCTCCTGTTCGGGTGGCGGGGAAAATAAGCTTAACCGTCGTTCCAACGCCTTTCTCGCTTTCTATGTATAATTCACCATTAAACAAATGCATGAAATTTTGACACAGGTGTAATCCTAATCCGGTTCCTTTGTGTTCTTTGGATTTATGACCATCGGCTTGTTCAAATGGGCGTAATGCTTTGTCTATGCCGATTTTATCCATACCGATTCCTGTATCAGATACATGAATATTAATTTGGTTTTTTTCATCAACAAAAATATTGACCTTGACGGTGCCGCCATTGGCCGTGAATTTAACGGCATTGGATAATAAATTATTTAAAATTTGTGTTAATGCGCGCTCATCACCAATTATAGGCGGCAAGTGTAAAGGTAATCTTTTAATTAAAGTAATATTGGCATTGTCGGCCATGTTTTCTATTTGGTGGAAACTATTTTGTACGAGTGGATCGATATCAACGCGATCTTCTGAGAATTCATATTTACCGGCTTCGACTTTGGATAAATCTAATACATCATTGATCAAACTGATTAATAAATCGCCGCTGTTGTAAATATCATCGGCGTAACCTTCGTAGCGTTCATCACCAAGGGGGCCAAAAATTTTTGCCCTCATAATATCGCTAAATCCCATAATAGCATTTAACGGTGTGCGTAAATCATGGCTCATGGAGGCTAAAAAATCTGATTTTGCAGCATTGGCTTTTTCGGCGTCCGTGCGGGCTTGACGCAATTCGTTTTCAACAAATTTTTGTGCCGTTATGTTTTGAAAAGTCCCCATCAAAGTATGGACGTGGCCGTCTCTAATAATGGCGTCGCCCAATGTACGTATTTGTATGCGGGACCCTTTGGCCGTGATTAATCCCAATTCTAAATCCCATGGCAATCCTTCGGTTAACGCGGCATCAATGGCGCCACGTAATAAAGATTGGCTGTTTTTATCATAAAATTCGATGGACTTATCGATGGTTGGTTTATAGTCGACCGGGACTTCATGGATCCTGAATGTTTCGGCGCTCCATTTTAATTCCATCGTTGCTGCATCAATAACCCATCCACCGGTTTTTGTTAACCGTTCAACATTTTCCAGTATAATACGTTGGCGTTGGATTTTATCATTGGTTAACGTTAAATCATGGGTTCTGTTTTTTACTTTTTGTTCGAGCGAGGCATAGGATTTCTGCAATTCCTGTTCGGCCCATTTTTGTTTTTTATCTGCTTTGTTAACACTGGAAATCGTGAACGCCGCGACAAAGCCGCTTATGCTCACGGCTGCTGTCATCAACAGAATTATTAAATTTTTGAAATAGATATATTGCTGTTGGCTTTTAAGTAAAAACTCAACCGCTTTATTATTGGCATAATTAATTAAATCCAGCATTTGTGAGGTCATCAATTTAACGTATTCTGCACTTTTTCCTTTGGTGATTTCAGCGGCTTTATTCCGTTCCCCAGCACGCGTTAATCCAATAACTTCTGTTCGTATCAATGACCAATTAATAAAAAATTCGCGTGCTTTAATAATTTTTGATTTATCTCCTGAAAAGCGATCAAGCAAAACAGAATACAGTCGCAGTACGGTTTTTTCGTTTTCGCCTACTTTAAAGATAGCTGTTTTTAATTGTCCTAGGTTGCGGGCTAGCGTCACATCTTTCATGTACCGATGCATGGATATGATGTTTTTATTAATTTTTAAAACCGTATTGCTGACAGCCAATGGATGTTTGTACAACAGCGTATTTTGTTCGGATAATGAAATAGTTTTCTGAAATGAAAAAATTCCTAACACAATCATCATCAAAATAATAACAGCAAATCCTGTTAATAACCGCCAGAATTTTTTGCCGCTAAAATTGCTCATAAATGATGCGCCTTGAAATTATTTCATTTACAATAAATATTGGTTTTTATTGCGTCAATTACAATGATCTAAATCAATTTGCCTTTCTTATGTGCTTAGGATAAATGGCTGTATGGCTCCTAATTTGTTCATAAATTAGCCTTTGTGTTTTGAATAAAGTTGGAATAATTAACAATGACTGAAATCTATGTGGACGCCGATGCATGTCCGGTGCGTGACGAAGTTTTAAAAGTTGCAGCCCGGCATAATGTGATGACTATTTTTGTTAGTGACGGCGGCATTCGCCCCCCGAACACACCTTTGGCCCGTATTGTCATTGTCAACGAAGGTGCCGATGCCGCTGATGATTGGATATGTGATCATATTCCGGCCCATGGTGTTGTGGTGACTAACGATATCCCGTTGGCTGATCGCTGCATGAAAAAAGGCGGCTACGCCATCCGCCCCAACGGACGGGTGTTTACCGAAGATCAAATCGGCATGGCCTTGGCAACGCGGGATCTGATGGCGGGATTACGTGAAACCGGGACTATGACCGGAGGGCCTGCGGCATTTTCCAAAAATGACCGCTCACGATTTTTGGATGCCTTTGAGGTTTTGTTGACTAAAGCTGTGCGTGAAGCTGTTCATCAAGCACGATAGGAGCCTTTAACAATGGTTTTATTTTTATGGTCATCCTAAAAATGGTTGAAATAGTGCGCGCCCCGCTTGTAAACCTTCATCCATTGATAACCGATGACCCATGGGTTTGGGTGATGTTTTTTCCCGCCACATTGATAAATGTTCATCACTGCAAAAGAATGCCATGACGGTGCATTGGCTGTCGGCCGCACAGCCATCGATGTCTTGTACGCCTGACCAGACAATGCTGGGTGTGGGTTTTACGGTTTTAATGTGGCGTCCTTTATCATCGGTTTTGATTGTAATTTCACATCCGCATTGTCGGCAACTGGATTGGATATGGCTATTGTTGTTGGCCATGGCCCCTGCACCCAACGCATCAATGGCACACATGGCGTGATTATCGACATTATCAATTGTTATCCGATGTTCGCTGACTTTATCGGTAAATGGATAGGCGCCGGTAATATCCCCAGTACCCTCTAAAACAATTAAATCACGTTGACACAGTTGATCTAAGAGCATGTTAATGACGCCAATAGATTGTTTTGATATTTGGCTTAATTCATCGATTGTTGGTGCATGGCCGTGGCCCAGAAAAAATCGCAAAACGATTTGATGAAGTGCATCTTCTTGGGTGCTGATGCCGTGCCAGCGTTTCGCCAGTCGCAAATGATCCAACGTATCTTTTATTGACGCCATCACTTTTTCAGAGATAACCACGGAATAATCAGGAAATATTTTTCCTGATGGGCGCTGAAATTGAAAAGGTTTTTTTGTTTGATCTGTCATGTAAATATTTATAAGCCTTGTTGTCACTACAGGCTCAAGGATTAAATCATTTTTGATAAAGCGGACTGTCTATTAATTAGGAATTCGGTTAATAGATCGGGGTAATTAGCAGTCACAGCGCGGGTGACCGATGGCCGTTTTGATAACGCTGTACGCCATGATTGTAATTGCGGTTGATTTTCGAAAAACCCAAAATCATCGATGCCATCAAACACATCAAAATAACGGAACACCGGGCCAAAAACGGCATCAACCATAGAAAATTGTTGCCCTGAAAACCACGGGCCTTGATGGTATTTTATTTCGGTTTCCAAATAGGAGAACTGGCTGATGATGGCGTGTGTCTTTTCATCTAATAACGCTTTGGTTTTGGCGTTATAAAACCCACCGATGGTGTTCAGTATGGCGGAAGCAAATTCGATCCAACTGCGGTGCCGTGCGCGTTCTAATGGCGAGGCTGGATGGAGTGGGGTGCATTCGGTTTCTTCTAAATATTCCAAAATCACGGCGCTTTCAAAAATCACGGTTTCTTGGGCACCAGTATTTATTTTCAAAAGCGGTACTTTACCAAGAGGCGATATGGATGTGAACCAATTTGGTTTATTGGATAAATCAATATAAATACGGTCAAAGGCGACATTTTTTTCAACCAAACTAATCGCTGCCCGTTGCACGTAGGGGCATAACGAATGACTTATCAATGTTAATTTTTTATTTGGAAGAGGGGACATTATAGGCTCCTTTATTTAAATGCAATTGCATCTATATTAATACGATTTTTTGAAAAGTCAAACTTGATGCAAGTGCATGTATGCTGTAGTCTGGCTGTATGAAAAAAAACATTAACGAGCGTGTATCTGAACATCTTGAACCCACTACCATTCGTTCTTGGGCGCGGTTGATCCGGGTATCACAATCTTTAATAAACGCTGTCGAAGCCGATTTGAAGTCTGCCGATTTGCCGCAACTCATTTGGTACGACGCATTGTTGGAATTGGACCGTGTTGGAAATAAAGGTTTGCGTCCATTCGAATTGCAAAAAGAAATGCTGTTAACGCAATATAATATTTCTAGGCTGGTTGATCGGTTGTTTGCAGCCAAGCTTTTAAAACGCCGTCCCACACCGGGTGATAAGCGCGGCCATGAATTGGTCATCACGGCGGCTGGGCGGGCTAAGTTGAAAAAAATGTGGCCTGTTTACCAAGCTGCCATAGATCGCCATTTTGCGCAAAAGTTATCGGTCAAAGACAAAGCTGACCTCAGCCGGATTTTGAATAAAATTTAACAGTGCCCCGTAAAATCAATAAAATATGGTTTCTAAACATCATCCTTGAAAATTTTTGTGATCAGATTACATTCGGTGTAATGAAAATTTCCAGAAAGCATTTGAATGTTTGATTTGATTTTAGCTAATGAACCTACTGTTCGCTTGTCAGTGTTCTTGGGTGTTTTTGTGTTGATGGCCGTGGCCGAAACGGTGTGGCCTAGGCGCAAACGTCTCCATACTCGCCTGCGTCGCTGGACCAGCAATTTAGGCATTGTTGTTTTAAATACTTTGGTGGTGCGTTTTATATTCCCGATGGCCGCGGTGGGTGTTGCTGTATTGGCTGAAAACAGCAGCTGGGGATTGTTTAACAATTTATTATGGCCGCTGTGGGTCAAAGTTATTTTGGCCGTGGTTGTGCTTGATCTGATTATTTATTTGCAACATGTGTTGGTTCACGCAGTACCTGCGTTGTGGCGATTGCACAGAATGCATCACACCGATTTGGATTACGATGTCACCACAGGTGCTCGGTTCCACCCCATAGAAATTATTTTTTCTATGGTCATTAAATTAACCGTCGTATCCGCGTTGGGTGCGCCACCGGTGGCGGTGGTTATTTTCGAAGTGTTGCTCAATGCAACAGCGATGTTTAATCACGCTAATTTTTATCTTCCTGTGGGTATTGATCGTTGGTTGCGCCTGATCGTGGTGACGCCGGATATGCACCGTGTGCACCACAGTATTATTGTCCAGGAAACCAACAGTAATTTTGGATTTAATTTACCATGGTGGGATCGATTGTTTGGCACCTACCGCGATCAACCAGCCGCAGGCCATGATGAAATGACGATTGGCATTGAACAGTTCCGCAACGCCGAAGACTTACGTCTTGATCAAATGTTGATCCAGCCCTTGCGTGAAGGCACCGGGGAATACGCCCTGCAGCGTGATGATCTAGAAAATCCTTAAAATCTAAGCTTTAATCGGCGGTGGGACGTGGTACAAAGCATCATTGTCAGCCTTAATCCGGGAATACGATGCCATGAACCATAACGCAATTGATGCAGGGTCTAATGAGGACGGAAAACCGCTTGATTTCATACGGGAAATCGTCACACGCGATCTGGTGTCCGGCAAAGTCCCGAGTGTGATCACACGGTTCCCGCCGGAACCCAATGGTTATTTGCATATTGGACATGCTAAATCGATTTTTTTAAATTTTGGGATTGCCGCTGAATTCGATGGCCGTTGTCATTTACGTTTTGATGATACCAATCCGGCCAAAGAAGAAATGGAATACATTCACGCCATTGAAAAAGATGTGCATTGGCTCGGTTTTGACTGGGGCGACCATCAATATTTTACGTCTGATAATTTTGATCAGCTTTATCAATGGGCTGAATATCTGATTGAAAATGGCAAAGCCTATGTGGATGATTTATCCGCCGATGACATGCGCGAATACCGTGGTACGTTGACCGAACCTGGAAAAAATAGCCCGTTCCGTGATCGCAGTGTAGATGAAAACCTTGATTTGTTCCGGCGCATGAAAGCCGGTGAATTTTTAGAAGGCGAACGTGTGCTGCGGGCTAAAATCGACATGGCGTCGGGCAATATCAATATGCGTGATCCGGTGATGTACCGTGTTCTTCACAGCCCCCATCCCCGTACCGGGGATAAATGGCATATTTATCCTAATTATGATTTTGCCCACGGCCAATCGGACGCCATTGAATGGGTGACGCATTCGATCTGTACCCTTGAATTCGAAGACCACCGTCCGTTATATGACTGGTTTACGGAAAACCTTCCGGTCAAAGTAATCCCCCGGCAATATGAATTTGCTCGGCTGAATTTATCCTATACCGTTTTATCGAAACGCCGTCTGATGCAATTGGTTGATGGCGGTCATGTTTCCGGTTGGGATGATCCGCGCATGCCTACATTATCAGGGCTACGCCGTCGGGGGTATCCAGCCTTAGCCATTCGCGATTTTATCAATCGCATCGGCGTTACTAAAAGCGCCAGTCTCGTTGAAGTAACATTCCTAGAACACTGTGTGCGTGAATATTTAAACAAACATGCTGAACGCCGCATGGCGGTTTTAAATCCGATCAAAGTGGTGATTGAAAATTATCCTGAAAACAGCGAAGAAATGCTGGTTGCTATCAATAATCCCAATGACGAAACGGCGGGGACGCGCGACATTCCATTTAGCAAAGAATTGTATATTGAACGGGATGATTTCATGGAAGACCCGCCGAAAAAATTCTTCCGCCTTGGGCCGGGGCGCGAAGTCCGTCTGCGCTATGCTTATTTCATCACGTGTATAGATGTGATTAAAAATGATGCCGGAGATATTACCGAATTGCGTTGTACGTACGATGAAAAAACCAAAGGCGGCAACGCCCCTGATGGCCGCAAAGTCAAAGCGACATTACACTGGGTATCGGCCAAACACGCGGTGCCAGCTGAGATTCGCAATTTTGATCATTTGTTCAATCGCCCAGACCCTGGTGCTGAAGGTGATTTTTTAGATGATATTAATCCGGCATCTTTGACTGTTTCAACTAAGGCCCGGCTAGAGCCTTCTATAGTTGCAATGGAAACTGGAAAAGCTATTCAATTTGAACGACTTGGGTACTATACAGGGGACACCAGTAGCACTGATGATGGGCTTGTATTCAACCGCACATTATTGCTTCGGGAAGCAAAAGCAAAAAAATAAGCCAAAGACAAGCTTAGCGGTCTGATCTTATCTTTAAAAAACCACGGTTTTTTGTGACAACGCTTTTTATTACCTTTATTCATTAAACTAAGGCGCGCGGGCTTTCCCGCGCCTGATTGTTTTATAAAGGTAAAGACCATGGCCGAAGACCTAACCGACGCAGAACTCGCCGCCGAAGAATTAGGCGAAGGAGAGCCGCCGCAATCCGGTGAAGACGCGCAGCGCGACCTTGATGATCTAACCGTCTTGCAAGACGGTGAAGTTGGTCTTGGTGATGCCGAAGTGCAGATTGGTGCCGATGATACTTTGGAATGGGAAGAGCCTGCTGCGTCGCAATCTTTATCTACTATTCATGCGGGATCGCAACAAACCGATGCGGAAATTTTTGCCAACCTTGTGCCCGAAGGTGAAGTCATTATTGAACGCGAAGAAATCGTCCGACCAGAAGAAGAAATCATTTTAAATACCGACGAAATTGATTCTGCAACTCCAGATGCCGCCGTTCCATCGGGACCTGATTTAATTATTCCACAACAATTGGATGCCGAATTGCAACAAGGCATCGACCTTAGTCTGGGACAGGGAATAGTACTGCCGCCTGTTGATGACGTTCCGCAACCCGAAGCCGCGGTTGCAGCCGAAGCCGCCGCCGAAGAAGAAGCCGCCGCCCAAGCCGCCGCCGAAGAAGAAGCCGTACTTTTAACCGATCCAGTGCCGCCCGTACCACCGGGCACACCGGTGCCGCCAATTCCAACGCCTCCCCCCGAAGAAGAACCAGCAGAAGTTGTGGATACCCAAGTATTTGAAGCCCGCGACAGCGCTGGCGACGAAGACAACGCTATCCAATTAAATATCGATCCGGGGTCGGCTGCGGAAATTACTGTGGCCGCTGTTCCAACAGGTGCCGTTTTATCCGCTGGTGTGAATAATGGCGATGGAACATGGACTGTTGAAGCCGCAGATGTATCCAGTTTAACCATCACGCCTCCTGTGGATGACGCCTCTGATTTCGCACTGGATGTAACAGCAAATGGTGTGACGCAATCGGTTGATGTCGGTGTGAATGCCATTGCCGATGCGCCCACGGCTGCCGCCCGTGATGTGACCGGGGTTGAAGACACAACCATTGCTTTGGATTTAAGTTCCGCCTTATCCGACACCGATGGATCGGAAAGTTTATCCATCAATTTAACCGGATTGCCTGCTGGGTCCAGTTTGTCGGCAGGTACAGAAAACGCTGATGGCAGTTGGACGCTGGACAGTGGCGATTTGGCCGGGCTGACATTAACCCCGCCCGCTGATTTTGATGGTGTTATGGATTTATCCTTGGCCGCCACATCGACCGAAGCTGCGGTTGCTGGTGAAAACCAAACCGATGATACGGCGACAACCAACGTTGATTTTCAAGTCACCATTGATGGTGTGCTGGATGTAACGGCGGCCAGTGGTGATGAGGACACAGCCATTGCATTGACCATTGATCCCGGTGAAGCCAGTATTGTCACGGTTTCCGACGTGCCGACGGGTGCTGTTCTATCAGCTGGCATTGATAATGGTGACGGTACGTGGACGATTGCGTCTACAGATTTACCCGGTTTAACAGTGACCCCGCCGGATAGTTCCGATGCGGATTTCACATTGTCTGTGGCGGCTGACGGTGTGTCATCCACATTGGATGTGTCGGTGAATGCGGTGGCTGATACGCCGACGGTGACGGCGACCAATTTAACCGGGACAGAGGACACTTTTGTCTCATTGGATAATATCGCGGCAAATTTAGGTGACCTTGATGGTTCTGAAAGTTTGTCGATTACATTATCGGATATTCCGGATGGTGCGGTGCTGCAATCAGGCGGCATTGATTTAACGATCACCAATGGGGCGGTGACGGTGACGCCCGAACAATTGACAACGTTGCAATTCCAAGCCCCACCCGGTGACAGCGGGCAATACCAATTATCGGTCACGGCGACCGCGACCGAAAGCCCGACCAATGCGGCAACCGATGATGCCAGCGATAATGTGGCGACCACGACCACGACGTTCACCATTGATGTGGACGCGGCCATGGATGTGGTCGATGCAACAGGGTTAGAGGACGCAAGCATTGCTTTATCTATTGATCCCGGTGACGCCGCCAACATAACCATTTCCGATGTGCCGGATGGGGCGACGTTATCAGCAGGTACTCAAGTCGCCCCCGGTGTCTGGGTTGTGACATCCGATGATTTAACCGGATTGACCATTACCCCACCGGCTGACAGTGCTGATGATTTTGCGTTAATCGTTAATAACGGCATTGATGAACCGGCGACATTGGGTGTGACCGTAGGTGTGGTGGCTGATACGCCAGCAGCAGACGGTGTTGATGTGACCGGCGGCGAAGACACGGCCATTCCGCTTAACTTGACCGCCAATGCCAGCACCGATACGGACGGTTCGGAAAGTTTGTCGATCACCATTTCCGGTGTGCCCGACGGGGCAACGTTGTCTTCGGGAACAGATAATGGCGACGGTAGCTGGTCGGTTCCAACGACTGATTTAGGATCATTGTCCTTAACGCCGCCTCTGAATTATAATGGTACCTTTAATTTATCCATCAATGCCACATCCACCGATGTGGACGCTGATGTGGGCGGCGGTACGGACACGGCGACAACATCCGATATTTTCTCGGTCACGGTCAATCCGGATAACACCTTCGAAGTGACGCCTGTCACGGGCGACGAAGACATAGCTATATCCATCGACATTGATCCCGGTGACGCCAACTCTGTGACCATTTCCGGTATTCCCGATGGTGCCGTTTTATCATCCGGTGTTGTGCAAGCCGATGGAACAGTGATTGTCGATGCGGCTGATTTAGCCGGGTTAACCATCACGCCACCCACCGATGATGCAACGGATTTTAATTTAACCGTGGCCAATGGTATTGATACACCTGTTGAATTGGGTGTGACCGTAAACGCTGTGGCCGATGCACCAACGGCGGCGGCGACCGATGTGACCGGCGGCGAAGACACGGCCATTGCTTTGGATTTAAGCTCGGCATTGACCGATGTGGACGGGTCGGAAAGTTTATCGCTGACATTATCTAATGTGCCTGATGGCTCGCAATTTTCCACAGGAACCGATAATGGTGATGGTACGTGGTCTTTTGATGCCACTGATTTGCCGGGGCTGACATTCACGCCACCACTCAATATGGAAGGTGATATTAATTTATCCCTAAACGCCACATCAACCGAAGCCGCCGTTACAGGCGAAGACCAAACCGATGATACGGCGATAACATCGGTTGATTTCACAGTTACAGTCACCCCCGATGGTGTATTCGAAGTCACACCTATAACCGGTGATGAAGACACGGCCATTGGCTTGGAAATTGATCCAGCCGGGGCATCCGAAGTCACGATTGCCAATATCCCCGATGGGTCAACGTTGACTTATGTCGACAACAATGGCGATACGCAAACCATTAATGTAACAGACGGCAGTGCGACATTGACACCGTTGCAATTGAACGGTTTGGCGGTGACGCCTCCTGAAAATTCTGATGCTGACTTTACTTTATCTGTCACGGCAGGCACCGAAACGCTTGATTTGGCGGTGACCGTCGATGCGGTGGCTGATGCACCGGGTGCGACCGCAAACAATGTGGCCGGTGACGAAGACACGGCCATTGCCCTTGATTTAGGAGCGTCGGCTAGTTTGGATGTGGATGGATCGGAAACTTTATCGGTGACCATTTCCGGTGTGCCTGATGGTTCTGTTTTATCATCGGGAACAGATAACGGCGACGGCACATGGTCGATAAATCCCGCTGATGTGGCGAGTTTATCGATCACGCCGCCTACGGATTATTCGGGCACCATGAATTTGTCGATTACCTCGACTTCGACCGAAACTGAAAATGGTGATACGTCGACCGCGACTGAAAATTTTACGGTGGCTGTGGGTAACGTGGCTGATGTAACAGCGGCCGCTGGTGACGAAGACACGGCGATTGCATTGACCATTGATCCCGGCGATGCAACGTCTGTGACCATTTCAAATATTCCAAATGGGGCGGCGTTATCGGCTGGAACCATCACGGGATATGATACGGACGGTAATGCGACCTATGAAGTTTCAGCCGCCGATTTACCGGGTTTGACGTTTTTGCCACCGACCGATTCCGATGTAGATTACACAGGCGATAATGCATTACAAGTAACGGCTGATGGTGTCACCATTCCATTGGAGGTGACGGTCAATGCCGTGGCTGATGACCCAACGGTATCGGCTAGTGATGTCGCCGGGACTGAGGACACGTATATCGCCCTTGATAATATCGCCGCTGGATTGGGTGATCTGGATGGCTCTGAAAGCTTATCAATTTCGTTGGATAATATTCCGGCTGGGTCCGTATTGCGTTCCGGCGGTGTGGAAATTGATGTCACGGGTGGGTCTGTAAATTTAACGTCTGATCAATTGTCGACATTGGAAATTTTACCACCCGCTGATTTTGATGGTCAGTTTGATTTGGCGGTAACCGGGACCGCCACAGAAACCCCGGCCGAGCCCGGCTCCGATGATTTATCGGACAACGTGGCAACCACCACTACCACGTTCACAGTGGATGTGGCGGGTGTTATGGATGTAACGGCTGCCGCCGGTGACGAAGACAACGCTATTCCATTAACCATTGATCCCGGCGAAGCGTTAAGCATCACCATCGCCGATGTACCAACGGGTGCCACTTTATCTGCGGGTACGGAAAACGCGGACGGCACATGGACCGTTGATGCCGCTGATTTAGAAACGCTTTCAATTACGCCGCCCACGGATGATGCCGATGATTTCACATTGTCCGTAACAGCCGACGGTGTGACGGCTCCGTTGGATGTAACTGTTAACGCTATTGCAGATGCACCCACGGTTGGCGGTTCCAGTGTTACTGGGTATGAAGACACGACAATTCCATTAGATATCAGCTCGGCCTTATCAGACATCGATGGTTCGGAAAGTTTATCCATGGGTCTTGATTTTGTCGGCATGCCCGAAGGTGCCACATTGGTTTACACGGTTGGCGGTGAAACTGTCGAAGTGCCGATTACCTATACGACCCAAGCCGATGGTACGTCTGTGGGTCATGTGGATTTGGCGGTAGATGCCGCCGATCCGTTGATGCCTGATAGCTATACCGATTTAGCGTCGGCTGTTGAAACATTGGTGATTACACCACCGCAAGATTTTTATGGTGATATTACTGTTGAAGCCACGGCAACCTCAACCGAAGATACCGTTGCCGGTGAAAATACAGCCGACGATACGGCATCTACAACCCAGTCATTTGGTTTAACCGTACGTCCGGTGGCCGATGATCCGATTATTTCATCGGCGGCGGCCAGTGGCGTTGAGGACACGGCCATTGCTTTAAATATTGATACGGGCATGGAAGCAGGCTCCCAAGAAACCGTTGAAACCGTTACCATCGGCGGTGTGCCGAATGGGGCCGTTTTATCCGCCGGTGTAGATAATGGTGACGGCACGTGGACGATTACGGTGGATCCCAATGATCCGAACCAACCAAATACGGCGGCTGATTTGGACGCGGCTGTTGACGATTTAACCATCACTCCGCCACAGGATTATTTTGGCACATTCGGCATGACAGTGACGGCAACGTCATCGGATGGCGGTGTTAGTGTTGGTGGTTTCAGCGTCGAAGTTTCAGATGTGCCGGATTTGGTGGTGGTTGATGACACCGCGACCACAAGTGAGAACGCCTCCATCAATATCGATGTTTTAGCCAACGATAGCAGTGACAGTGGAACTTTGTCGGTGACGGAGGCCACGGTTCCGGCTGATGCTGGCACAGTCTCGATCAACAGTGACGGCACGGTGGCTTTTG
>Ga0316209_1002182_pt1 | contig 16604 bp, 21 predicted proteins | sample 6monopyrite_MG_FD_204945 | JGI IMG/M metagenome (GOLD analysis project Ga0316209, IMG submission 204945) | Microbial mat bacterial communities from mineral coupon in-situ incubated in ocean water Damariscotta River, Maine, United States -... | ecosystem: Environmental > Aquatic > Marine >...
TAAAATCGGTGTTGATGGGCTTTGGTCTCGACTCCGATGCCATCCACTCGCCAAACGAACATTATGGTATTTTCAATTACCTTAAAGGGATTCAGACCATTCCGTTTTTCTATAAGAATTTGGTGGATTAGGACAGGTCAGGTTTACAGTAAACCTACTGTTAAGTTTTGCGTCTTATCATGGTGCGATGTACGATTTTCCGTATTATCGTACTTGAAAACACGTTAACCAACCCCATGAATCGCGTTTCTCTTCGAGTTTTGTTTTTCTTCTCGCTTGCGTTGATTGTTGCCTCGGGCTGTAAGAAAGACGAGATTATTATTGACGACAATACCGCACCGCCAGACTCAACGATCTCTACTTTAATTGTAGAAAATTATGTGACCAAGTGTTACATCAGTCTCCTCGGTCGTGAGCCTAATGCCCAAGAAGAAACGGATGCCATTGCCACGTTGAAAAACGGAAACATGAGCGTTGCAAGCCGAAAGCTTGTGCTTGATGAGATTTTACTGTTTCCAGAATACCGAACGAAGGTGCTGGAATACAATTCCATAAAACTCCTTAATGGTTTGCTAGATGTAGCGGTGCTGCAAGAGCAAATAGACACTTATACATTCGTTCAGCAACAGCCAGAATACGCCTATCTCTACGATGAGATTCAGGCAATTATCGACAACCTAGTTATTCTCAGAGATACACCTGCCGCTTTTGTGAATGGCGATTTTGGGATGCAGGAAATGCACCGAAGGCTCGTTTCCAATGATATTTATGACCAGATAAACATGGGCTCATTCAACTTTGTGTTGAGCATGTTTAACAATTTTCTGTACCGCGACCCTACCGGAGATGAGCACGAATCGGGAATTACCATGGTAGATGGATTTGTAGCTATTCTCTTTTACGAAACAGCCAATTCCAAGGAGGATTTCATTGACATATTCCTTGGTTCTGATGACTATTTTGAAGGGCAGGTGCGGGAACTTTGTGCACGGTACCTCTTTCGGGAACCGACCTCTGCAGAACAGGGTTACCATTCGGTGCGCTATAGAGAATCGGGCAATTACGAGCGTTTGCAGAAAGACATTCTATCAACCGATGAATTTGCTGGACTATGAAAGTGTCTAAACATATACTGCTGCTCCTTGCCCTGCTTACAGCAGGCGCATTTTCTGGATGCCAGAAAGAGAAGAACATTATTTACGATGTGAATGATGTAAACGTAAACCGTCCTGAAGGAAATAAGGACTACGTAAAGAGCTTGGCTGAGTTTATTTCTATTGCCTACACGGATCTATTTGGGCAGAATATTTCGCAATCCGCCCTTCAAACCTTGTCTGTTCCTTATTCGGGTTTTGGAGATCTGAAGTTGATTGAGGACATGATTATTAAGAATTTCCTCAATAGCCCAAGCGCGATTGTGCCGAGCAATACCGATATGCGCGCTAATGTGGATCAGTTTATCATGGAAACCTATCAGAAGTTCTTTAACCGTAATCCCAACGAGTTTGAACTCTGGCACATGAAAAACCTGATAGAAGAGAACGCGGACATTACCCCAGAACTGGTCTATTATGCCACCATGACCTCGAACGAATACAGGTATTATTGATTCCATCGCCATGAAAAGAAGAGGATTTATAAAGAAAGCAACGGCCGCCACAGCTGGTGCATTTTCTGCGCCTTATATTCTTCCTTCAGGAAGGTTGTTTGCCGCTACCGGAACCCGCGTTGTAGATCACGTGGTGTTCTGCTTGTTTGCTGGTGGTGTTCGGAATTTAGAGTCGGTGCATAAAGCAGACGGCAACCTCATGCCCAACACGCTTTTAGGCAACGAAAGCATTTCTTCGGATATCGCTGCTGGCGTTACGCCATTAGGGCAAGTGGGCGGCCAACGCTTGCAAGAAATGGGAACACTTTACAAAGAGTTCCGCTTTGCACAGGGCCCTACAGGTCACTTTAGCGGACACTCTTCTGTTATGACTGGCGTGTATAATCTTGCCGACATCAACATTCGGCAGCGCCCCGCAACGCCAACCATATTTGAATATTACCGCAAGCACACAAACCCAACGGCCAATGCAACCAATGCTTGGTGGGTGAGTAACGCGCTCGGCCCCTACCCTGCGCTCAATTACAGTTCGCATCCCGATTACGGTGCGCTTTATGGCGCCAATTACATTCAGCCTGCTTCTATTATTAGCCAGGCAGGATATGACTCACTCGGAAATCCGAAAACCTTTACCCAAAACCAACACGATTTGGTTGGCGAAATGCGTGGCTTCTTCGATAACAATTTCAGTAGCCAAACCCTTGCGGGCGATGCAGGAATAACAAACGCCATTTCAGACAATCCTGCCGTGCAGCAGTTTCTGTTAGATTCATTTCAAGAAGCAGTTGCAGGGCAATACACCAACCCATGGGGATTGGGAGGTATGAGCGGAGACATGTTCAATGTGTTCTTTGCAGAGAAAGTTATTGAGCGTTTTCAGCCAGAACTATTGGTTGTAAACATGCAAGATGTGGATGTGTGTCACACCAATTTTACATCTTACGCAAACAACCTTATGCGTGCCGATTATGCCATGGCGCATCTTTGGCAAACCATTCAGAACACTCCGGGAATGGCAAACAACACCATTATGATTGCCTTGCCAGAACACGGAAGAAACGCGCAACCAAATACAGTTGTTGATCCTTACGGACGTTATGCCTTGGATCACACAAACGATGAAATGTCGCGCGAAATTTTCTGCCTTGTTGCAGGACCAAGCGGTAAGGTTGTGCAAAACCAACTCATCAGCCAAGTGCAAGGAGAAAGTATAGATGTGGTGCCAACCATTGCTAAGATTCTTGGTTTCTACGATGAGATTTCGGGCATGCTCACAGGCCAACCATTAAACGCTGCTGTGGTATGATTTTCCGATTGAAACGTATCACACTCCTTTCTGCAATTGCCGTAATGATGGCTACCGTTCTTTTTATCGGTTGCGATAAGGACACGGTTATTCCGCCAAACCCGTACGATGATATTGTTTACCCCACGCCTCCAGCGCCTATAGACACGCTAGACCCGAATACAATTGTGGCGTTGCACCGCGATATTTTGCGGCCAAGGTGTTCCGTTCCGGGATGTCACGATGGCAACTTTGAGCCTGACTTTAGAACTGTCCAGAGTGCGTTTTCAACCTTGGTGTATGCGCCCATTATTAAGAACAATGCCGATTCAACGTTTATCTACCGCGTAGTACCCAACGACACCACCCAATCTGTTTTGCACGAACGCCTAACCAATTGCTGCTTTGTAAATCCAGACGATAGAATGCCGCAGGATAATATTGGTGTTCCGTTGCAAAGCGAGTACATCACGCGTATTGAGAATTGGATTATGGATGGAGCTAGGAATATGTTTGGCGAAGTTGCGCAGTATCCGAATCAAGCTCCACAGATTTCGTATTTCGCGGCTGTTGACACGTTTGAGTTTTCGGCAGTACTTGCCGCTGCAAACGCTGGTTTTCCACTTTCAGCCGCTGGTAACAGAATTGATGGGGTTTATTACAACCCCTTCGTTCTTAATGCGGGACAGAATTTTGCCATGCTGATTGCGATTGAGGATGACAGCACTGCTCTTTCCAATCTTCAGGTTAACAAACTCAAGTTCTCGTATGATGAGGACGACTTTTCGCCTTCTGCTCTGGGTTATCAGGAACGTACCGCGCAGTTTTACGGCATTCCAGGGTTTGAGATTTGGTATGTTGAACTGAACGCTTCTTTATTTAATACAGAGCAGGTGGTATATATGCGCTACTACGTGAGTGATGGCGAAAGCAGTACCGAAATGCCGCGTGACGAAATGGTTGTTCAATACAAGACCTTCTGGTCGTTTTACGTATTACCATGATGAAAAGAACTCTTTGGATAGTAATAGGATTGCTAAGCACTCTCAGTGCGTGTGACAAACTCACGGCCATAAGCGAAGTGCCCGAAATTGTGTTTGAAAGCGTGGTGCCAAATGTGGTAACGGAGTATCAAGATTCGTTGTACTTCACTGTTTCTTACCGCGATGGCAATGGCGATTTGGGCGAAAACAACACAGACAACAACAACCTTTTCATTCAGGATTCACGCAATCAGGTTACCTACGGATTTCGCATACAGCAATTGGCACCTGATAATTCAGACATCGCCATACAAGGAAACCTGAACGTAACGTTGCCCAACACGGCCATCATTAATGGTGGCGCGAGCGAATCGGTGAGTTATTCTATTTGGGTCGTAGACCGTGCAGGCAATGAGAGCAATCGCGTAAGCTCTAGCACCGTTACGGTGAATGCTCAGTAAACATTCTGGTTGATTAAGGAACGCCCCAAAACAAACTTCATTTCTTGTGGTCGATAATGCGTCCTGAACCTGACCAAACTCAGGTGGAAATTACGGTAGTTAATCCTTAAATTCGCGCTCGATTTTAAATACAGAAACTCAATTTATATAGCATGAAAATCTTAGTGCCTATCAGCAAAGTGCCCGATACTACGTCCAAGATTGCCTTTACCGATGGCGACTCGAAGTTCAGCGAAGAAGGAATTCAATGGATTGTTAACCCATACGATGAATGGTATGCACTTGTGCGTGCATTGGAATTGGTTGAAGCTGGCGGTGGTACCGTTACAGTTATCAATGTTGGAGATGCAACTTCAGATCCTATTATCAGAAAAGCATTGGCACTTGGTGCCAACGAAGCGGTGCGGGTTGATGTGAATCCTGCCGATTCGTATGTAATCGCAAAAGAAATTTCAGCTTACGCTAGCGATAAGAGTTTTGACTTGGTTCTTCTAGGAAAAGAGACAATTAGCTACAATGGTTCTGAAGTAGGCGGTATGCTTGCTGAGTTTATGAACCTGCCTTACATCTCTCTTGCTGCTAAATTGGAAGTAAACGGAGATACTGCAACCCTTGACAGAAGCATTGAAGGCGGTAGTGAAGTTGTTGAGGTGAAGTTACCGTTTATAGCAAGTGCTGCAAAAGGAATGGCTGAGCAACGTATTCCTAACATGCGTGGCATTATGGCTGCACGTAGTAAGCCTTTGACGGTTGTTGCTGCAACTGGAGCAGAAGCAAAAACAGCTTATGTTAAGTATGGTTTGCCTGCACCAAAATCGGCTGTGAAGTTGGTTGACCCAGAGAACATGGACGAATTAGTTAACCTACTTCATACAGAGGCTAAGGTTATCTAAGTCCTATTTACGAACAATTAAAAAAGAATAAAGATGTCAGTACTTATTGTAGTAGATACGAAGAACGGTGAGGTTAAGAAATCATCATTGGAAGCGGCTCAGTATGGAGCTAACGTAGCGGCTAGCCTTGGTGGCGAAGCTGTTGCTCTTGCATTAAACGCAAACAATGCCGAGGTTCTTGGAACTGTTGGTGTAAACAAGGTTTTGAACGTGACGGATGTGTCTGTTTCTGCTTCTGACCCACAAAAAGTTGTTGCAGCTATTGTTGCAGCAGCAAACCAAGTAGGCGCAAAAGTGGTTGTGTTTGCACACGATTCAACGGGTAAAGCAGTTGCTCCACGTTTGTCTGCAAAGTCGGGTGCAGGATTGGTAACTAACGTTACTTCTTTACCTGATACAGCAAACGGATTTGTGGTTAGCAAGAACGTTTTTTCTGGAAAGGCTCACGCAGATGTGAACATCCTTAGCGATGAGAAGATTGTTTCTATCCTTCCAAACGCTTTTAGCGTGAAGGCAGGAGAAGGTTCTGCTTCTGTAGAGGCTTTCTCTGTGGATGTAAGCGGAATCAATTCTGGAATTACAGTGAAAGAAGTGAAAGGTGGAGACAGCAAAGTTGTTCCATTGCCAGAAGCTGAATTGGTTGTTTCTGCAGGTCGTGGTTTGAAAGGCCCAGAGAACTGGGGAATGGTTGAGGACATGGCTGAGATTCTTGGAGCTACAACTGCTTGCTCTCGTCCGGTTGCAGATATTGGCTGGAGACCTCATCATGAGCACGTTGGACAAACAGGTGTTGCCATCCGCCCTAACCTTTACATTGCCATTGGTATTTCTGGAGCAATTCAGCACCTTGCTGGTGTAAACGGAAGTAAGGTTATTGTTGTGATTAACAAAGACCCTGAAGCTCCTTTCTTCAAAGCTGCCGATTACGGTGTGGTTGGCGATGCATTTGAGGTAGTTCCAAAATTGAATGAAGCATTTCGTAAATTCAAAGCAGCAAACGGGTAAGAGTTTTAACTCACCCCATCTGATTCCATCGGGATTTCCTCTCTCTTGAAAAAGAGGGGTGACTGAGTGAAACGAAGACGGGGTGAGTTGACAAAAGCGATTGCTGAATGGATAAAATTAAAATGGGCATATACGGGCTGCAATACAGCCAAACCCAAACTGGCGCATACGCGTTGGTTTTGGAAGAGACAGAAGGTACGCGCAGACTTCCCATCATCATCGGAAGTTCTGAAGCTCAGGCCATCGCCATTGAGTTGGAGAGCATGAGTCCTACCCGTCCGTTAACCCACGATCTTTTTCGAACCTTTGCCCAAGCATATTCTATTGATATTCAAGAAGTCGTCATCTACAATTTTGTAGATGGCGTCTTTTATGGGAAAATTATCTGCAACGATGGTTCGGAAGAAATTGAGATTGACTGCCGCCCATCCGATGCCATAGCATTAGCTGTACGCTTTAAATGCCCAATATTCACGCACGAGTTCATACTCAATGCAGCAGCCTTCGAAAAGGATGAGAGCGGGGTAGGCATCAGCCCTATTACCATCGAGGATACGGATGTAATTAGCAATCAAGGTGGGTTTTCGCAGCTCACAGAAGAAGAACTCGAAGAGTCTCTTAATGCCGCTTTGGCAAAAGAAGACTATGAAGAAGCATCAATCATTCGAGACGAGCTTAATCGAAGGAAGAAGTAAGGGCGGATGGATATACGTCCTTTTCGAACAACTCCTATTAGAAGTGGATTGTCTATTAAAAGATACGAGACACTTCGTTCCTCAGCGAAACAGCTAGTGACCGCAGCATTTTCCTTTTGTTTCCCTGACGCAGGAAGGGTCTATCTCATTTGAATTTGCATGCTGTACCGCTTTCTAAGAAATCAACCAATTAGACTGGCGTGTGTCATTTTTGCCTATCCTTGAAAAGCCCTTTTTAGAAACAACCCAAGGATGACGAACTTCTTACTGAGTATTCCATTGATGGACACAGGGATTTCCCTCATTGGGATTGGCCGCGGATTGATTGGAATGGCAGTGCTTGTTGGCATCGGCTTTTTATTCAGTCAAGATCGCAAAGCAATTGATTGGAAATTGATTGGCACAGGGTTGTTAATTCAACTAGTTCTGGCACTTGCTATTTTAAAAGTTGAGTGGGTACAAGCGGGGTTTGATGCTGTAGGCCAAGGTTTCGTAAAGCTCATTTCATTCACAGATTTTGGAACAGACTTTTTGTTTTCATCCTTTGTTACTGGAAACGCGGAGGCTGCAGTTATCAGTTTCGCGTTCAGAATTCTACCTACGATTGTCTTTTTCTCAGCACTAACAAGCCTGCTGTATTACATTGGCCTACTCCAAAAAGTGGTTTATGTGTTTGCTTGGTTGATGAAGAAGACCATGAACCTATCTGGAGCGGAAAGTCTTGCAGCAGCAGGTAATATATTCTTAGGTCAAACCGAATCACCATTCCTTATTAAACCCTATTTGGACAAGATGACCAAATCGGAAATCATGTGTTTGATGACTGGTGGAATGGCAACCATTGCTGGAGGTGTGCTGGCCGCTTACATTGGTTTTTTGGGAGGAGATGACCCAGCACAACAAGTACTGTTTGCAAAGCATTTACTAGCCGCCTCTGTTATGTCTGCACCTGCTGCCGTTGTAGCTGCAAAGCTCCTCGTTCCTGAAAAGGAAAAATTTAATGAGAGCATGGATATTAGTAAAGAAAAAATGGGTGCCAATGTGTTGGAAGCTGTTGCCAACGGCACTTCTGATGGCGTAAAGTTGGCAGTGAACGTAGGCGCCATGCTTCTGGTCTTCACTGCCTTTGTTTACATGGGCAATTGGATTCTTAGAGACTTTATTGGGGCAAACACAGGATTGAACGAAATTATAACCGCAAATACTGGCTTTGACGGTCTAAGTTTCCAGTTTCTAGTGGGCTACACCTTTGCCCCTTTAGCATGGCTGATGGGAGTTCCTACAGAAGATATTTTCCTAGTTGGCCAACTCCTTGGCGAGAAAACCATCCTCAACGAATTCTATGCTTACAAGACACTAGGCGAGATGAAATTTGGTGGCTTATTCGTTCACGAAAAGTCGATGATTATGGCTACGTATATCTTGTGTGGCTTCTCCAACTTCGCATCCATCGGAATACAAATCGGTGGCATCGGAACGCTTATCCCCAACCGAAAAGGGTTGCTTTCTAAACTAGGTCTGCGCGCTTTACTTGGAGGCACCTTGGCATGCTTGTTTACAGCCGTTTTGGTGGGAATGTTTTTAGGTTAGCCCCACAATTTTTAGGTTTCTGGAAACTTTGTGCGCTAATTAACGTAAAGTCGCACATATAACAGAAAACGCGCAAAAACCAATCTCATGCGAATTCAGAAATTGCTGGCCACAGGCCTTTTTATTATTATGTCTCTTGGCGTATTTGCGCAAGGGTTCGAAGGGTCTATTTACTTCACCAAATCAAACATGGTAGACGTTACCCAATATGTTTATCACGTAAAGGACGACATGGTGCGGATTGATGAAATGGTGGAGGGTAGCGACAATCTCGTGGCTACACTTCTGGTTAATTTAGAATCGGGCGACATGATTGCCTTGAGTCATGAACGAAACCTATACATGAAGCGGCCACATAAAGATGGTGAATCGGGCTCGATAGCAGGTGCTGTCGTTGTAAACGGTCAGCTAAAAAGATCCATTCACGGAGCAAACTGCTCTCAAATTCGGGTTAAAAATAAAGCTGCAGACCGAGAAGTTATGTACTGGGTTTCGGATGATGCCGATTATGATTTCTTCCCTAAGCTGTTAAGCATTTTAAAGCGTAAGGACAATTTTTCTACGTACTACATGAGCATTCCTGAGGTGGGCAACAAACTCCCTCTTTTGGCTCAGGAAAACACTCTTCTGAGGGAGAAGAAAGGATTTCTTCAAGTGGACAAATTGGAGAAAAAAACCCTAGACGATTCACTTTTCAAAATCCCAGCTGGGTTTGAAAAGGTAGAACGCTAATCACGATTTATATTGGAACTGTGAGCCGCTGTCCGTTATTCGGATGGCGGCTTTTTTGCCTAGAATAAGTGCGCGATTATCGTCAATATGCCCTGCGGGGAAGTTGAAACAAACGGGATAATCGTATTCCTTTACTGCTTCGCGAATGATCTCCTCTGCTGTTTTTCCGAAAGGAATCGTGTTGTCGTTCATGTCGCTCATTCCGCCAATTAGTAAACCCGCTAAATCCTTGAGTTTCCAATTACGTTTCAGGTTCATCATCATGCGGTCGATATGGTAGAGGTATTCATCCAAATCCTCAATAAAAAGAATCTTTCCTATTGTATCGATGTCGGAAGTAGAGCCAAGAATCGAATACACAACCGAAAGGTTTCCGCCAACAATTTCACCTTCCATTTCTCCATTTCTGTTGAGTGGATGCCATGCAAATTCATAAGTTGACAAATCACCTTTCAACGAATTGATAAGGGTGGTAATCTGAATATGGTCTTCGGGCAGACCCTTCATGCTTAAAGGCATGGAACTATGCAGCGTGGCAATACCAAAATTCTGATTGATGTGCGCGTGCAGAACCGTAATATCACTGAAACCACACAGCCATTTCGGATGCTTTACAAACTCCGTAAAGTCGAGTTTGTCAATAATACGAACTGTACCATAACCTCCTCTAGCGCACAGAATAGCGTTGATGTCTGGGTCGTCCAACATGCGCTGCATGTCTGCCGCGCGGTCATCATCACTTCCAGAAAATTGGTTTTCTGCCCCAAACATGCGTTGTCCGGTTCTTACTTTAAATCCAGCATCGGCCAACAGACCAATGGTTGGCTCTACTTCTTCCCATGTGAGTTTTCGGGCGGTGGCAACAATTCCTATGGTGCTGTTGGGCTTGAGGAATGGTGGTTCAATCATTTTTGCTGATACGAACTTAGTGAAACGTTAAATGATTATCCGCAACTTTCTCCAGTAATGGAAATGAAATGTTTTCTGAACCGACATGAGATAGCCACAACTTGTTCCGACTTTTCTTCGAGAGAAACACAACTTGTCCCGATCTTTTCGGGAGAAAGCACATTAACCTGACGGTAATTAAACAGGGTTTTTCTAGGCAGCGTATTTAATATCTTGGTGATGAAAGTATTTTTTCACTCTGTCGCAATCCTGCACTAACATATTCATGTAATCTTCCACATTATTTCTTAATTGTTCTTCATTTTTTGGAGAGGATTTGTCAGACATTCCATACAACATTCACCTCGGTTTGACCTTTCAATTCTGAGAAAGTACTACTGGTGACTTTTGTTTTTTGTGCAAGCACATTGCTTGTAGCAGAAACAAGAACTACTAATGCAAATAGTTTAATTGTTTTCATGATAATTTAATATGATTCCCCGTTTGATTACCAGTTGAATGTATTCTATCCCTTTGTGCTGGAGTATTACTTTCGCAACTGAGACGCTTCCCTTCGGTAAAAACTCAGGGCAGGCTCCAGCGAAGCAGGTAGCAGAATCCGTAGGTAATCGTTTGCTTCCCTGAGGAACGAAGGGTCTCCGTTTGTTCTTCCGTTAATTACGGTACTGGTAATAATGCGGGGAATCACATAATTTAATTTGGTTAATGTGATTGGTTTTGCAAATGTAGTGCGAAGATTTACCTCTAAACTAGGTAAATCTTCGTATTCTTGACTACGAGTATAGTCTGTGCCTAACTTAGCCTAATGAACCAGAATCTCGACCCAACTCCAGAAGGGCAATTGCCTGTTGATAAAGAAACAGAACGTGCATTGCGCCCTGTAGGCTTCAATGAGTTTAGTGGTCAAGATAAAGTAGTTGAGAATCTCAAAATTTTTGTTGAGGCAGCCAAACAGCGAGAGGAAGCATTAGACCACGTTCTTCTTCACGGACCTCCAGGATTAGGAAAGACAACCTTGGCCAATATTATTGCCAACGATTTAGGAGTAAGCTTAAAATTAACGTCAGGACCCGTTTTGGATAAGCCTGGCGATTTGGCTGGACTACTGACCAATCTTGAACCGAATGATGTCCTTTTTATAGATGAAATTCATCGCCTGTCGCCAGTTGTAGAAGAGTATTTGTATTCCGCAATGGAAGATTACAGGATTGATATAATGATTGAGACCGGCCCGAATGCACGTTCAGTCCAGATTACGCTCAATCCGTTTACGCTTGTTGGAGCAACCACTCGTTCGGGTCTGTTAACTTCTCCGCTGCGCGCTCGATTTGGCATTACATCTAGGTTGGAGTACTACGATGCTTCTGTACTCACTGGAATTATCAAGCGGTCGGCTGGAATTCTTGAAGTCCCTATAGAAGAGAATGCTGCGGTGGAAATAGCAAGAAGAAGCAGAGGAACGCCTAGAATTGCAAACGCACTTTTAAGGCGAGTTAGAGACTTTGCCCAGATTAAAGGCAACGGTAACATTGATAAAGAGATTTCTCAATACGCGTTGAACGCCTTGAATGTTGACAAGCACGGGCTGGATGAGATGGACAACAAAATCCTAAATACAATCATCGATAAGTTTAAAGGAGGCCCAGTTGGGCTTACAACTATAGCCACAGCTGTTGGTGAAGAAGCAGGAACCATAGAAGAAGTCTACGAGCCATTCTTAATTATGGAAGGATATTTATCTCGGACACCACGCGGAAGACAAGCCACGGAACGTGCTTACGAACATCTAGGGAAGGTCAGTCGAGGTAAGGAAGGAACGCTATTCGAATGAGTTTCTCGCTAAGCTCGAAAATCAGATCTCGCAGAGGCGCAAAGAGGCGAAGGATTATTTTACTGTTATGACTGAGAATGAGATTGCCTCAATTGTTGTTGATACTTGTCTTATGATTCACCGTGAGGTGGGACCAGGTCTTTTGGAAAGTGTTTACGAAGAGATTCTTGCTTATGAGTTGGAGAATCGAGGGCTGTCGGTAGAACGGCAACGGGCGGTTGAAGTGGAATGGGATGGACAAAATTTAGGAAAGGGGTTTGTTGCTGACTTGGTGATAAACTCCAAGGTTATTCTCGAACTAAAGTCAGTACAGAAATTGGAACCGGTTCATTTCAAACAACTTCTCACATATTTGAAACTGACCAACCTGAAATTGGGATTGCTGATCAATTTCAACGAAGTACTCATTAAGAACGGAATCAAACGCATAGTCAATGGGTTGTAATTTCCAAAGCATTCGTCTCTTCGCGCCTTTGCACCTTTGCGAGAGGTTTAAACTTCATCTTGCGTGAAGCGAGAACAACTCATAAAACAAGAAGCCCTCCGTCTCGGTTTTCTGCAATGCGGTATTTCCAAAGCAGGTTTTCTGGAGGAAGAAGCTCCTCGATTAGAGCGTTGGCTCAACGCTAACATGCATGGTGAAATGGGCTACATGGCCAATAATTTTGACAAGCGGTTAGACCCGACTAAATTGGTCGAGGGAGCTAAAAGTGTCATTACCGTTTTACTCAATTACTTTCCTGAAGAAACACAGAAAGACTTAACCGCCCCAAAGATTTCGAAATATGCATACGGCAACGATTATCACCATGTGATAAAAGGAAAGCTACGGCAGTTGGTGGAATTCATTACTGCAGAGCTGGGTGAAATTGAGGGTAGGGCGTTTACGGATAGCGCTCCGGTTCTTGATAAAGCCTGGGCCGCCAAATCTGGGTTAGGGTGGGTTGGAAAGAATGCCAACCTTATTCATCCCAAAAAAGGCTCTTTCTTCTTTATTGGTGAGTTAATTCTTGACCTTGAACTAGAACCTGACCAACCTATTGCAGATCATTGTGGGTCCTGTACTGCCTGTATTGATGCTTGCCCAACAGACGCTATTGTTGCGCCTTATGTGGTTGATGGTTCTAAGTGTATTTCTTATTTCACAATTGAGTTGAAGAATTCCATCCCAACGGAAATGAAAGGCCAATTTGACGATTGGGCGTTTGGTTGCGATGTATGTCAGGATGTTTGCCCGTGGAACCGTTTTTCGAAACCACATTCAGAGCCGCAGTTCAACTCGCATCCAGAAATGTTGGATATGACCAAACGAGACTGGGAAGAACTCACCGAAGATGTTTTCAAAAAAGTGTTTCAGAAATCTGCTGTGAAGAGAACGAAATTTGAAGGATTAAAACGGAATATTGAATTTCTAAGACACACTTGAATCGTCTAATAACTTTCCTTCATCCATTTGGTGACGTAATTGGTTGGCTGTGCTTCAAAAAGTGGTTCAATTGCACGAAGATTATCAAAGTGCTTTTCTTTCAGAACCGATGCTACCTCATCTGGTATTTTATCAGTCAATCCCTTGTTGACCACGCTTTTTTCCGTGCCAGCTGAATGGTCGGAATTTATCCCGAGAAATTTATAGGTGTCTTTAAGTAGGTTAATCGGGTCTTCCTTTATCTCATCAAAAAATCGAATCAGGAAATTTTCTTTTGGGAAAATTGAACCCCAATTCTCTATCATCATTTTGTAGTTAGAAAGGTCGTTGTTGTGTTTTGCTTGACCAATAAGAAACTGCATGTCCACATCTTGAATCGATTTCATTCCTTTGACTCGTTTCTGCCACATTTTAATATTTGACCAATCTCTTTCAATAGGGTTTCGAAGTAGTAGTATGATTTTGGTTTGAGGGTAATTAGAATGTATTTGACGAATTAACTCTTGACGAAGAATCCCGTATTCTGGGGTCATGTCTCCTGTAATTGTGCCGGCCTCATTTGGAAATAGTGAGCGATACCAACGTTTGCCTCTAGGTGCAAAAAAGTACTTACTAAGCCACATCAGTTTATGTAAATCTTTAGCCTTGTAAGCCTCGTACAAGGAATACTTTAAAGTATGCCTCCACCATTCATTTTTCCAATGCCCGTCAAAAAACCTGCAGTACAGATTAGTGCAAATTCCTTCCTCAATCTCATCGTAATAATGCAGCTCTTTAAAATATGGGAAGGAGACATCAGGGTGTGTATCAAGGTTTCTGTGTAGCCAAGTTGTTCCGGCTTTTTGTGCCCCGATGCAAATAAAATCCGGATTTTTCATCGATTTGAAAAGTAAACTTTATTCTGCTTACAGAGCTAAAATTAAATGCTCAAGAAACAAAGAATGAAGGTGGACTTGGCGAGTGGGGTTTGGTTGTGATGTTAGTCTGTGGAACGGATTAAGTTCAGCGTGTTGAAAAGGAATATTGAATTCCTAAAAAAGTAGTTAGTCACAAACCTTATTAGGCGTACAATTCGGCCCTTCGGTAACTTGTAATTCTACTTGCGGATTAGCTTGTTTCCATTCCGAAAACGATTTTTCTAACGTTTCTAAAAACGCTGCTGAAGGTTGTGCTCCAGAAACAGCATACTTTCTGTCGAACACGAAAAACGGAACGCCTTGTACGCCCAATTGCTGAGATTCTTGAATATCAGCATTCACAGATTCGGCATATTTATCACTCTCCAAAACCGATTTTGCTTCCGCTTCATTTAAACCAATTTCTATAGCAAGACCGATAAGTGTCTCGTTATTGCCAATGTTCTTTCCTTCGCTGAAATAAGCCTGAAACAAGCGTGTCTTCATTTCTTGCTGTAAGCCGTTCGCTTTAGCCAAATGAATGAGGCGATGGGCGTTAAATGAGTTAGCGACAACTGCATTGTCAAAATCCATCTTAATCCCAACAGAACTGCCCATTTGGGCGGCATGACTACCCATTCCTTTTGCTTGCTCAACAGGAATGCCTTTACTTTCAGATAGGTGCTCATAAAGGGTTTGGTCAAGATTGGTTTTTAGGTTAGGATTGAGCTGAAAACTCTTCCATATAAACTCAATATTTTCCTTGTCTGCAAACTGCGCTAACGCCTCATCAAAGTGCGTTTTGCCGATATAGCAGAACGGGCAAACCACATCACTCCAAACTTCTATTTTCATTTTAACTTCTTGCTTTTTGGTTTCGATCTGCTGCGCGATGGAATTGGAATGGAGTGCAAAAATCATCACCACGGTAACCATCGAAAGAAGAAAGAGAAACCTCAATTTATTCTCTGAATATTGAACAACGGAGGAAGGTAAAGGGTTCAAAATATTGAACTATAATGTAAAAGAAACCTCGAATCTATAAAGGTCATCTTTCCATTTATTTTGGAATATATCCGTTACTGCAACGTCTAGGAAAAGTCTCTTGAAATAATATTCTTAGATTGCTGGGTAAGAGTTCTGGCGAATCATACCTTTCGATTTCTCGAAAGTCTTCGTTCAGAAAATCTTGTTTGATTTCTCCTTTGTTCCAATCTTCAATAAGAAAGATTTGTTTTAGCTCTCCATCCATTTGTCTTGTTCTATAGCCTATTCGGTAATATCTTGTCCCTATTCGGATGAAATTTTCAATCGTATCTGACATGGTTGATAATTCTTAGCTTAAAATCATGTTCTTCTCAATTAAATTGGGATTCTCTGTCCCCATTTTACTACCGATAAGCATCTTTTCGGTGGCTCACCTTTCTTACCTCAACGATTTTCACAACCGTTTCTACAGCATAGATGATGCGATAATTTCCTTGTCGCACGCGATAGAGTGCATCATCGCTTGCTTTCAATTTCTTACATCCCGAAGGGTAGGGGTCGTCAGCTAATTTTCGGATAGTTGATACAATTTTTGAAACTTCCGCTTTTGGCAGTTTCTTAATCTCCTTGGCCGCTTGTCGTCCAATGCGAACGCTGTAGGTCATAGTTTTCCGTCAGCTTTCAACTCTTCAACTAAATCATCAAGGCTAATGGTTTCATCGCCTTTTCGGCTTTCCGCTATGATAGCATCGAGCAAATCCTCGACAGATTCTTGATCTTTTTCGAGCCTTTTCAAATCAATCTGAACGAATCGCTTGTTGTTTGTTTCGTCATATATAATGTTTACTCCTTTCATTCCAACGGTGCTTTATACAAAGTTAGCGTTTTGTGTTAGCTACAAGCTTACCTCCAAAGAAACCGGACAGCAGCCATCCCTAACGCACCTCCAATCATATCAGCTAGCAGGTCAAGAACATCACCTGAACGGCCTTCAATCCAAACGTGTTGAACAACCTCAAGTCCGCCACCAAGAATAAAACACCATGCGAGAATGGGCATCCAAAATTTTCGTTTTTCTGTTTTTGGAACCATAAAAGCTAGCAGACCCGCTTCTACTCCAAAGAGTATAATATGAATTAGTTTGTCAACTCCGGGCTCCGCCAACCAAGGAAATCGCGGAATTTTGCTTTGTTCTGAGACTAGTGCGTAAATAATAAAGGCCGTCCAAATGACGGCCAACAATACGATTCTAACAGATATGGGAATCTTCAACTTATCAGCTGCCGATTAACTCTTTGTATT
>Ga0316209_1002185_pt1 | contig 16588 bp, 12 predicted proteins | sample 6monopyrite_MG_FD_204945 | JGI IMG/M metagenome (GOLD analysis project Ga0316209, IMG submission 204945) | Microbial mat bacterial communities from mineral coupon in-situ incubated in ocean water Damariscotta River, Maine, United States -... | ecosystem: Environmental > Aquatic > Marine >...
AACCAGTTTTGCCTGGTGACATTAGCGAACGGGAACCACCTGAATCCATCTCGAACTCAGAAGTGAAAACGTTCAGCGCCGATGATAGTGTGGGGTTTCCCCATGTGAAAGTAGGTCAATGCCAGGCATTTATTTCCAAAAAGCCCCGTCCGATTAGGATGGGGCTTTTGTTTTGGAATTGAATTATTTGAGCATGGCGGACGCGACCGAAGGAAGTCCCATTCGGTTATTGGGTAGTGACGAAAGCTGCGGTCTCTTTAGCGCTGAAATGCTCAGCAATATAGTGCTTGTTGAATCCCGGCTAACCAAAAAAAGCAAGATCCTTCGCGAAAACAAAATTAGTCTCAACGCTAGTTGAGACTGTCAAGTGCAAGTAGCTAAAATGAAAAATTATCTATTTCTACCCAACTGCTCGTGCGACGACACCCAGTCTGAAGAACTAATTGCGGATGCCAGTGAGATCTCGCCTGCCAGAGCGACGGCTCCGACTATTTCCGCAAACTTGTGGGCTTTGTCTCTTCCGTAACAATCCATCAGTTTAAGACATTCTTTTTGAGTTCCGATGCCGGTGCCGCCGCCGTATGTTGCGATAATCAGGGAAGGGATGGTGAGGGAAAGGTATAGATCGCCATCGTCGGTTAATTCAGAGTACAAGATCCCGGCTGAAGATTCAGAGACATTGGCGACATCCTGCCCGGTTGCGATAAACATGGCAGTTATCCCGTTGGGGGAATGAAGTCCGGTGTTATTAACGCCAGAAAGAAAGGAGCCTATCGCGGCGACACGACCGTGATAGTCAATTTGTTTGGGGTCAACACGCATGACCTGAAGTAAATCTTCCCTTTTGATAGTCGCCTCGGCAATTACGCGTTTACCACGAGTACGCATAATGTTGATTTGCGATGCCTTTTTGTCGGTCGCGAAATTCGATTCCAGATAGAAGTTCTTAATTGCATTTTTATCGACGTAATGGTCGAGCATCCAGCCGCAAGCTGCAAAGGTCGCGCGTCCGACCATATTCTGTCCGGCCGCGTCGCCGGTTTTGAAATTAAAGCGCAAAAAGGCGAATTTGTTGGAAAGAAAGTGGTCGATGTAGGTGAGTTTGGCTACTGATGAGGTCGCTTCGGCTTCACTCTTGATGGTGGCGAAATTCTCACGTACCCATTTTACAAAATCTCTGGCGCCGCGAGCGTCTTCAAACACAAATACCGGTGCGCGTTGCATCGCATCGTCGACCACCGTCGATTTAACGCCGCCATTCATATTGAGAAGCTTCATTCCGCGATTATAGGACGCTACCAGTGTCCCTTCTGTGGTCGCCAACGGGATCATAAAATCTCCCTTTGCGTGTTCGCCGTCGATAGTTATGGGGCCGGCGATACCCAATGGAACCTGGGCGACACCAATAAAATTTTCGATATTGCCCGAAAGCTCTTCGGGATCTATCGAATATTGACCCACGTGGTTAACTTTCCCACCATGAAAATCTTCGAAGAATTTCTGCCTGCTCTTAATTATTTCTTGAGCATAGTCATTTTGCGGGTCGCGTGGGATCTTAACGCTATCGTCGTCATGAGCCCCGACCACGTCTTCTACTTCAAAGCTTAACTTCCCAAAAGGAGACGCCTTAAATTTAAGGCCAATCACCTGTTTTTCATCGCTCATCGTTTGTTTACAGTCAAACAGTACGCAAACACAGCTTCTCAGAGGAAAGTCCATGCCGCCACGCGCCTTCAATTCCTTGACACTGATTTTTTCGTGTTGCCCACATTGTAATTTGATAGAATCCAGTTCAACTTTGTGCCCGTTCAGGGTCACTTCGGTGAGATCTTCCAGAGTAGCGTCTTTTAACCGGTTTTTTAGTATAAAGCTGACGCCATGATCGGTTACATTTAAACTGCCACGCGTATAGAGCTGCTTGAGTAGAATTTTAGGTATAAACATCGCTTACAATCTTCCTCTTTTATCGGTTATCGAAGCTGGAATTCCCTGGTGTAGTCTCTATTAATGCCAACAATTCCAACGAAAATGACTAAGTGAAAACGTGTGGTAATGACGCCATTAAGACGACGATGAATACGTTTGTTGTTGAAATAATAGTCTCATTTGCTTATAAATGACAAGAATATTCACTTAATAGCCTGAAAAAGCCTTTTTGCAATTGTGCGATAAAATCCAGGCGTGGAATCTATCCTTTGAAACAACTATTTTCTCGATTCAAAAAGCGGCTCAGCCGACTGATGACGCATTTGTTAATACGCTTTAAGCAAATTCGACGCGTGCAGGTTGAGATTGAAGATATTAATAAGATCGTCAATCAACCGTTACCGGAAGTGATTGAACTCACTATCCCCGGCGGCACCGGCAAGTTGAGTATTTTGCAGGCAACGTTGGAGCCTGCCGAGAGCGGTGAACGATTACACGTCGAGATCTTATGTAATTTCAGCGTCAAAGTGAAACAAAGCATTATCTACAATACGCATTTACAACTGACGGTAGAATTGCTGCCATCTTATATTCCTGAGCACAAAACCATCGCTACGCGAGAAGTAAAAGTCACCGGTCTGCATTTGATTTCGGACCAGTACTCAATGATAAAAGATACCAGCTCTCTGCTCGGTAGCTTGATGCCAAGCGCGCTCAAGACAATTGTCAGCGCAACGCTTTTCTCAACGCGTGCGGTACTGGGAAGCAAGACCGTAAATGCTGTCAGCCAATATCTTTCCTTATACCTTACTGGCAGCAAGCAAAAGATTATTGATTATCACCGCGTAGACATCGAGGAAAAAGTCACGCAGGTCTTTCAAAGCGATGCGATAGCTTACCGGCTGGATGATGCTGTGTTTGAAGAGCGAATTTTCGCGCAATATGGCCAACAAATTATCGTTGAAAATGGCCGTTTATATTTTGTGTTTCATCCTTAGTCAATTTAGCGAGCAAGATGTGTCAATCGACGATTAACCGTCTACTTGTCGGTGTTGTTACTGTTTTTATGCTCGTCGTGATGATAATGGGGAACTTCGACGATTCGAGAGGCGTCTTTATCCTTGATGGTTTCACCGATGTCGTCGATATTCAAACTGGTGTCTTCCACCGACCTTTGTAGTAGCTCAAACGCTTCCTGAAAATATTGTGGCAGGTGCTCAAGGGACTCAACCTCCTTATTGCAGCAAACAATGCCGATGTTGGCGGTAGCGCCATAAGTGAGCAAAGTGATATTGACACCGCCGCCCGGGGTAATCGTGGAAATAGGATAAACCGCTTTTAGCTTACAGTCCTTTAAATAACGCTCTTCCTTTGGTCCGGGCATATTCGAAATTAGAATATTAGCAATCGGCCGAAACCATCCGGAAATACGCAGAAGCTCGAACACCAGCGCAATGGATTGAATAAAAACAGTGTAATAGCTAAATGACGCCGGGTGGGATTTTTTAGCGGCGCGCACAACAATGCGATGATTTTCGATAATCTGACGTAGCCGCAGGTAGGGATCTTTTTCTCCGTGCGCCAGCTCAACTGGCACAATGGCAATCTTATTGCCGGACGAATGGTCGCCGGGTTTACGCAGATTGATCGGCATATTAGTGAAAAGTGCTTTATCAAAGTTCTGCCCGAATTCGGCCAGAAAACGATGAATGCCGATATCAAAGCAACAAAGAAGAATTTCATTAACCGACGCTCTAAGGCGCTTGGACAAAGCTTGAACTTCAGGAAACGACAAATCGGTAGTAGTGAGCGCACGACCTTTTTTTACCTGTCCGGTCAATAAGGTTTTTGTACCGGTGAATGGAACCGGCATATAGGCTGTATTCACTCTAAGCGCTTTGAGCAGGACACGAAATAAAACCCAGATAAAATCCTTGAGAGCGATCAGAAAGTTCAAGATCGATGAGAAAAATCCACCGATTGAGGGAGATTTAGATTTTCTCTTTTTGCTGGTTTCAATTGCCCAGACGGGCTTAAATCCCTCGCGGTCAATGTGATCTTTGTAGGCGGCCTGAAACCAGCGAACCAAAGTTGCGCCGTCTCCGTACATATGGTGAATTTTTATATAGATTGCAAAATCACGACCGGTTTTTCCCTCAATGAGATGAAATTGCCATAGCGGTTTGTCTACCGCCAGACGAGATTCATGAAACCGCGCGATCAATTTGTGCAGCTGTGCCCGATCATTTACATTGTCGATTAAATGATGCTGAACATGGTAATTAATATCGATTTTTGTCTCGGGTTCCAGCCTGGTTGGAAAACCGAGAAAACTCTTGACCACACAATTAAAAGGTTCTGCAGCATTGGTATACTGCTGAAGCTCACCAAAAAAGCGCTTTAGGTACTCTTCATCAGCATTTTCAGGCAATTCAAGCAATTGCAGGCTGGCAACGTGTTTCGGGTTATTGTCTGTCTCGGTAAGCCAAAAACCTTTGTCCAGAAATGTAATTTTTTTTACCACCGTCACCATCCTTTTCTCTAATTCGTCAATTTAATTGAAGTGTCAATTCTATTGTTTCTGAGTCTGGTATTTGTCCTAGCCTTGCTATTAATCATCCGGTTGCGTTTGTATTGAGCGGTTCAGCGCCGCAAATTTTTCTTTGTCCAAATTAATGTAAGGCGTGAGGGCAAATAAAATCATCGATAACGAGTGATAAACATAATCCTTTTTATTGATGTCCATACCTCTTAACAAATGATAATTGGGGGCCTGCGTGGCGATGAGACCGATCAACTCGTTCATTTGTTTGAGCTGATCGTGATCTGCGTGGATCATCTCCTGATCCTTGAAACTCAATAGGCAGCCGAACAAAACGCTTTCTTTTGCCGCCAATACTTTTTTGAACCGGCGCGCGGCATGAGGATATTTTTCTGAAATCTCGGCAGGGTTCCGATACAAAAAACGGAACAGATGAGAAACTTCAAAGATAAGTAAAAGATAGTAGAAGAATTCTTCCACTGACAGTGAGGTGCTTTTAGGTGCCAGCAATATTTTATCCATACGCTGCTGGTACATTTTCGCCAGCGCCTCGATGATTAATTCTTTGCCCTTAAAATGGTAATAAAGATTCCCGGGGCTTATCTCCATTTCGTTGGCGATGTCGACCGAGCTGACATTGGCCTCGCCATGCAGATTAAATAATTCTAGAGAAATGAGTAGAACTCGTTCGGCGGTTTTCATTATTTTTAGCTATTAGCGTCGCAGAAGGTGCTTAAGTATGCTTTTAATATAACGCATGCGCCCTTGTTCGGCCAGTCGAAGGTCTGTCATAGCTGAATGTGGACTCCGCATCTCTGATGCAATGCCCTGCTAGCCACGGTCGCAGTTTTATTCAGCCGAAAACGAAATAGAGCTGGAAAAAGCCTGCGAGCATTCCCAGAATCGCACCCACCAGAATAAGCTTCCATTCATCCTGTTTATAGGCCGGGCGTAACACGCCTTCAAATTCTTCCGGTGATAACCGTTCCATCTTTTCGCAAAGGTCATCGGCTACCCTTAGCGCTTTGGTGGCATATTCATGGGCGTAACTGAGATACTTTTCTGAATCCTCAAATATTCGGCTGACAGCCAGCTCTTTTAGTCGGTAGTAGTTATCTGTACCGACCCCGAGGACAAAGTAGGGTTGCGCGATTGAAACGTATCGCTCGATTGCATCGTTAACGTGCAATTCAATTAACTCGAGTAACCGCTCTGATCCGGATCCGTAAAGCACCGCTTTAGTGATATTTTTGGAAGACAAAAGGCGGTTTTCGATGATGTCAGAGTAAACACGCGAGACCTCCTTTTGGCGTTTGAGAAACATTCCCTGAATGGTCAAGCCTAAAAATTTAACCGGTCGTTTGGGCTCAAAAATAATTTTAATCGCAATCCAGTTAGTTGCATACCCCACCAACAGGCCGCCAAGAGGCAAAATCCACCAGTTAGGAAAGTAATACCAGAGAGTCATGGTCGGCAGGCCAAAAAGGAAGCCAAAATAGAGCCCGGAGCGAATGATAAATGGAAACTCTTTTGCCCCGGATTTTAGAAATATTTCATTGATCAATGAAGGGTCGTTGACCAGATGCTCGACCACCAGTTCGCGGATATTCAGAATTTCAGAAATATTGTGCTGGAAGTCGTTGACCATTTTAGTTACGACTTTAGGAATATCCTGCTCGATACGTTGGTAAACCAGCGCCTTTCCCTGAATCGGCAGGGTCGCCCACAAAGTGGGTGCAGATTCTTGCATCACCTCGTTAACGATTCGTTTTAACACCTGTTTCAGGCGTCTTTCTATCGCCAGATTGATTTGATCCGGCTCCAGCCGCGCAGCAATTTCCTCGACGCTCAGTAGTTTCCCTAAAACTAGCTCGACCTCGATTTCTGCCATTTCCTTTCGTTTAGCCGGAATTAATCCCTGCCATCCGAAAATGGGCCGCAGGCCGACAAATTCCAACGGGTAGAACATCATTTTGACGGCAAGGTAGTTGGTAAACCAGCCGACAAAAGCGCTGATAACCGGGATCGAGAGAAAGAGAATGTGCCCAGTAATCCATTCCATAATGCGTTACCTGGTAGACGAGATCTTTGTTTTTGGCTATTTGTTAATGAGGCTAACCATTGGCATTAGAATGGTCAACCTAAAATCCGATAAATTTGGCCGTCGGCGTGGTTTCAAGAGTATATGGTCACACGCGCCGATTGAGTAGTCGTCGTAATCAAAATTGGGTTGCGCTTTCTAGTTTTTTACGGTGTTATCTCATATAGTGGTTAAATTTATAGCGGGTAGTAGCTTATGTTGTTTAAAAATCGGCTTGCCGAAGTAGAAAAAAGCATCGCCAACGCGAATGATTATCAGACTTTTCGTGAGGCCAGCCTCCGTCACGACGAAATCAGTGGGGCAAACGACTGGAAAGCCGACGATCGTTCAAGTGACTATGATTTTCAGCTGATCAGAAAGCGGGTCGCGAGAATAAAGGCGGCGCTGGCTCATGGCGATGCAGCCGCGCTAATGTCTATTTTGCACGAGGGCATTCACGGCAATCTGGGCAACCTGGCTAACCCAAAGCTGGAGCAAAACTCCAGGCTTGGCAGCAAGCTGTTGATTGAAGATTTTATTGAGCAGGTTTGCCTGTCGCTGGACTTTATTTACAACGCGGATGAAGAGGAAGTGGATTTCTACGAAAAACTGTCGTTTTTTGATGAAACCTCACATGCCTATGGACAAAGCTGCTTAATGCTCAGTGGCGGCGCGGGCCTCGGTTTTTTCCACGCAGGGGTCGTTATTGCCTTGCTCGAACAGGATCTAATCCCTGAGGTTGTTTCTGGCGCCAGCGCCGGCGCAATAATAGCTGCGCTCATCGGCACACGGCATAAACACGAACTGGCCGAAATACTGTCGGCTGAGAGCATCCATGAGCACTTCAATCGCTGGAGTTGCTTCAAAGGATTTCGCAAAGATAGCTTTTTCGACCCGCAAAATCTCGAAAATGCACTAATCGAGCTGTTCGACCTGACAACCTTTGAAGAAGCCTACCAGAAGACCGGGGTACAAATGACCATCACGGTTTCACCGGCGGATCTGCACCAAATTTCACGACTGCTCAATGCAAAAACGTCGCCACATGCGATCATAACCCAGTCGGTTCGCGCTTCTTGTGCCATACCTTATATCTTTTCGCCGGTTTATTTAAAAGCCAAGAACGCGTTGGGTATGGTAGTGCCGTTTATTCCCAATCGAAAATTTGCTGACGGATCCCTGATGGCCGACCTGCCGTTTGATCGACTCGCGCGCCTATATGGTGTTAACCATAGTATTGTCAGTCAGACCAACCCGCTGGCGGCGCCATTTTTAACCGGCAGCCGGGGAAAAACGGGCAGTATTAGCGAATTAACGATTCGCCATGTGGCCAGTCTGGCCAAGAAAAACAGCATTTATCTGTTTGATGTGTTAGAAAATATGGTGTCAAACAACAGTGTTAAACTGGGTATTCACAAAGTTCGTTCAATCGTCGACCAGCAGTACGTTGGCAATATCAATATTCTACCTAACCGAAAACTAACAGACTTTAGACACCTGCTGGCCAATCCGAGCATTAAAACACTCGACAAGCTAATCACCGATGCCGAACGAGCCACCTGGCCCCATATCGATATGATCAAACGTCATACTCGCATTTCCAAGTCGTTTCAAAAATATCTTAAAAAGTTGAAAGCTCGCGAAGCTGACTTGCTGTCCCACCATCCCAACGCGGATAAAAAGCCTGCAAAACCAGGCCGCCGTTTGCAAACCAGCGCGTAATTTTCTACATTTTGCCAGCTAAATGGCTGAGAGCGACTGCGCACAGAGCAAGCTGTGTTGAGAAGATTGAGCCTTCATCGACAAATTAAAGTCAAAAAAAAGGCCTTCATTAAGAAGGCCGAGAGAGCATTCACCTGGCGGTGAAAAATCGTTACTTATCTGCTGCTTTTTTCGCTGCAGTTTTTGCTTTTGGCGCAGCTTTTGGTGCTTTTGCTGGTTGTCTGCTTTCTACCAGCTTGGCGACAGCGGCGGTCAAGTTGTCAACCTGAGCGGTAAGTTGCTCAACTTTTTCAACTTCAGACTCTTCACCCAGACCAAGTTTGGCCTTTAGAGCGACAATCTTAGCGTCCAGTATTTCCTTGGCTTTGAGTTTTTCCTGAAGTTCGTGTTCAACTTTCTCGCCTTCACTGATTAACTCATTAACCATGGAGTTGGTTTTAGTATAAGTTTCGTCAAACTTGTCAACGGCATATTTCCAGCCGGTGCCGTAAGCACCAAGTCCCGCTAACCAGGTTTGACGGCCCAGTTTTTCAATGTTTTTTAATGTGTTCATGACATATCTCCCGCTTTGCGAACAAACTTACTTTTCAGTCAGTTTGGCGACTGTGTCAGTGAGTGCTTCTATTTTGGCTGAAAGCTCGTCAATCTTTTCGCTGGTTCCTTGAGCGTCAAGACCTAATTTCTCTCTTACTTCAGATACGCGATCTTTCACGTTAAAGTCGGTCTTTTCCTTGATCTTGCTTTTTGCTTCAGCTTCGAGTTTTTCGCCTTTGTTAACCAGCTCCTCGAAAACCTTAGAAGCCTCGGTGTTCAGACCTTCAAAACGCTCCTGAACTTCATCGTAGCTTTTACCGTAAGCGCCCAAGCCGGCCAACCAGATTTTACGTGCAAAATCTTCAGCCACGTTGACCTTTTCTTTAATCGAATCTAATTTAGCCATTTCATCTTCTCCCGATTGTTTATTGACTGTTAACAAGATTAAGGGAATAAATTAGAAATCACATACTAATCCGCAAAAATATTCATAATTCGCAAAATAAATAGATTTTTGCTGTCACGCCCCAGTCGAAAAAACTTCGCTGGTACTTTAAAAATCACAAAAAAGGAGAGCCAAAAGCTCAACAAATCTACGTCGCCCGCGTATCCGGTACAAATTTTGAGGCGTCGCGAGTCGCCATTTCTTCGTACACCGACCATTTTTGATTGACTACAATTTGCGCCATTTCCATCAGGCGTTCAGCTTCTTCAGGGTTAGACTTGGTCAAACTAAGATAACGATTTTCGTTGTAGGCATAATCCTTCACGCTGATTTTTGGACGCAGGGAATCGAGCATAAACGGATTTTTTTGCGCGGTTCTCAGCTCAGGATTATATCGATACAGGGGCCAGTAACCTGACTTAACAGCCATATCCTGTTGTCGCAGCCCATCTTCCATATTAATGCCGTGCTCGATACAGGGGCTGTAGGCAATAATCAGGCTCGGTCCCTGGTAGGCTTCTGCTTCTCTAAAAGCCTGTAGCGTTTGCTGTGGGCTGGCACCCATGGCGACTCGGGCGACGTATACGTTGCCGTAGGCGATCGCCTGCAGCGCGAGATCTTTTTGTGGCACCACCTTACCACCGGCGGCAAACTTGGCGACCGCGCCTATGGGAGTCGCTTTTGACGCCTGGCCGCCGGTGTTGGAATAAACTTCTGTGTCCATCACCAGAATATTGACATCGCGTCCGCTGGCCAGTACATGGTCGACCCCGCCATAACCGATATCGTAAGCCCAGCCGTCGCCGCCGACAATCCAGATTGAGCGACGCACCAGATGGTCAATAACCGATAATAGCGCGTTGGCTTCCGGCGTATTTAACTGGCGTAACTTATTCTCAATCTTTGCGACGCGAAGGCGTTGCTTGCGAATTTCAGACTCCAGCGCTTGCGGAGCTGCAAGAGTTTCTTTGACCAGATCGTGACCGACCTGCGGGCGCAATTCTGTCAGCAGGGTTCTGGCCATTTCGAGATGCTTATCAGCAGTAAGGCGGTAGCCATAGCCAAATTCGGCGTTATCCTCAAATAGTGAATTTGACCAGGCTGGCCCGCGTCCTTCAGCGTTTTTCGCCCACGGCGTAGTCGGTAAATTACCGCCATAAATGGAGGAGCAGCCGGTGGCATTGGCGACCATCATTCGATCGCCAAAGAGCTGGCTGATCAGTTTTAAATAAGGCGTTTCGCCGCAGCCCGCGCAGGCACCGGAAAACTCAAATAACGGTTCCAAAAATTGAACACCTCTCACGTTGGAAAAATCAACCCGCGCTCTGTCCTGAAAGGGAATATTTTCAAAGTGTTTGAGGTTCGCCTTTTCGGCTTGCAGGTGCTGCACTTTGTCGCTCATATTGATGGCAAAGTGGTGCTCATCATTCGGATCCTGGCTGGGACAGGCTTTCACGCAAAGCTGACAACCGGTGCAGTCTTCGGCATAAACCTGAATTGTGTAGCGAACATCAGGAAATCCCCTGGAAGTCACGTGAGAGGAGCGAAACGATTCGGGCGCGCCATCCAGCTCATTAATGTCGTAAAATTTGGCCCGGATCGCCGCGTGCGGACATACGATAGAGCAATTGCCGCACTGAATGCAAAGTTCAGGTTCCCAGATGGGGATTTCATGAGCAATATCTCGTTTTTCCCATTGACTGGTTCCCGTTGGATAAGTGCCATCGTCGGGCAGCATACTCACCGGAATTAAATCGCCCTGACCGCGGAACATTCTTGCGGTGACTGTTTTGGCAAATTCGGGTGCCTGGTCAAAGGCATCGTTACAGCAATCCTGTCCGCCAGCGGAAATCGCTTTCGGTATTTTTACCTGATAAAGATGGGTCAGGGCCTGATCGATGGCGGCGAAATTTCGCCTTACAATTTCTTCGCCTTTTTTTGCGTAGGTTTTTTCCGCCGCCCGTTTGATTTTCTCAATGGCCTGCGCTTTTGGCATCACGCCAGAGAGCGCGAAAAAACAGGTTTGCATAACGGTGTTAATGCGTCTGCCCATGCCAACCGAACGGGCTACTTTTGCCCCGTCAATCACATAAAACTTAATTTGTTTTTCAATAATTTCTTTTTGTACCCGTGCCGGAATTTGCTGCCACACTTCATGTTGATCAAAAGCGCTATTGAGCAGAAATGTCGCTCCTTGCTGCGCGCGTTGCAGCATTTCAACGTAGTTAACAAAATTAAACTGATGACAGGCAATAAAGTTGGCGGTTTCAATTAAATAGGGTGCGCGGATTGGTTCTGGGCCAAAGCGCAGATGCGAGGTGGTTTGCGACCCCGCCTTTTTCGAATCATAAACAAAATAGCCCTGCGCGTAATAACCGGGTTCGTCGCCAATGATCTTGATGCTGTTCTTGTTTGCGCCGACGGTGCCATCAGAGCCCAATCCAAAGAACATGGCGCGTACCACCGAATCGGATTCGATATCGATTGCCTTTGTGACCGTCAAACTGGAATGAGAGACATCGTCATTAATGCCAATGGTGAAATTGTTTTTTGGTTTTGGCTGGTTTAACTCTTCAAACACCCGGTTGACCATGGAAGGGGTAAACTCTTTACTGCTAAGGCCGTAACGTCCACCAATAACTTTGGGTAGCTGCGTGATTTCGCCTTGGTTAAAAGCCTGTACCAGTTCCGTTAAAACATCTTTATAAAGCGGTTCTCCCGCGCACCCGGGTTCTTTGGTTCTATCAAGCACGACAAGTTTTTGTGCCGATTCTGGCAAGGCCTGAATAAAATGTCTGCCGCTGAAAGGGCGGTAGAGTCTTACCCGTAGCACGCCAACTTTTTCGCCGTTCCGGTTGAGGTAGTCGGCAGTGGTGATTGCAGTTTCGGAGCCCGAACCCATCATGATGATAACGCGATCAGCGCTGCTATCTCCATAATACTCAAACAGCTGGTATTTTCTGCCTGTTAGCTCGGCAAATTGTTCAAGAGATTTTTCAACCTGATTAATAGATTGAACATAATAGGGGCTGGCCGATTCTCGCGATTGAAAGTAGGTGTCCGGATTTTGCGCGGTGCCACGCATAAAAGGTTTATCCGGATTTAACGCCCGCGCGCGATGGGCATACACCAGATCATCGTCGATCATTGCCCGAATCTGAGCGTCGCTTAACAGGGCGATTTTACTGACTTCATGGGAGGTGCGAAAACCGTCGAAAAAATGAATAAAAGGAATGCGGCTTTTTAATGTTGCCGCCTGCGCCACCAGCGCCATATCGTGGCATTCCTGCACCGAGGCTGACGCCAGCATTGCAAAACCGGTCATACGTACCGCCATCACGTCCTGATGGTCGCCGAAAATTGACAGTCCCTGGGTAGATAGGGCACGCGCAGCGACGTGGAAAACCGTTGGCGTCAGCTCTCCGGCTATTTTAAACATGTTGGGGATCATCAACATAAGCCCCTGGGATGCGGTAAAGGTGGTGGAAAGCGCACCCGTTTGTAGCGCGCCGTGCAGTGTGCCAGCAGCACCCCCTTCACTTTGCATTTCGGCGACCAGCGGAACATTACCCCAGATGTTTTTAGTACTTTGACTGGACCATTCATCGGCCAGTTCAGCCATAGTAGATGATGGCGTAATTGGGTAAATGGCGCAGATTTCGTTAGTGCGATAAGCGACATAAGCGGCCGCTTCGCCGCCGTCGATGGTTTTTTCTATTTTTGCTTCGTTCATATTTTCCCGCCACTGCCAATCGTTTACCGATCAGAATTTATTGAACTGGTTTTTAATTTATTGCCAACCCCATAACCAGCAGTCTGCTGTGGGGTTTTGAATCAGAGATTCGCGTAATCAACCATATGGATCGCCGCTGTCGGACATTGCAGCGTACAGGCGCCACACCCGGTACAGCGAGAATAGTCAACTTGATAAAAGCGTCCTGCGCCCAGCTTGATGATCGCGTCTTCTGGGCAAGCGCCGTAACAACCATCGCACTCGAAACAGTTGCCGCAGCTGTAGCAACGACTCGCTTCATAAACCGCTTCGTTGGTCGTTAGTCCGCCCATGACCTCGATAAAAGATTCGGTTCGTTTCTCTGCCGGTATGGCCGGTTGCTCCGACACTTGTGCGTCGGTGTGATACCACAGATGCAACGCCTCGAAGGGTACGACTGATTTTTGTTCACCTGGGCTATAAACGGCGCTCGATAGAAAAGCGTGGATATGACGTGCCGCTTTTTTACCATGACCGGTTGCGATGGTGACGGTACGGTCACTCGGCACCATGTCACCACCTGCAAATATTCCTGCTGCTCCCGTCATCATCTGCTGATCGACCAGTACGGTTCCATCTGATTTAAATTCGATTTCCGGGAAGCTCTTGAGCAATTGTGAGTCGATATTTTGACCAAGAGCCAGAATCAATGCGTCGGCTTTGAGGGTCTCCAGCTCGCCGGTCGGTTGTGGTCGGCCCTGTTCGTCCACCTGCATTTTTTCGACGGTGATCTGGTCGACGTCAATTTCTTTGATGGTACGCAGCCAATTGATTTTTACGCCTTCTTCCAGCGCTTCTTCTGCCTCAAACTGGTGCGCGGGCATATTTTCCATATTGCGGCGGTAAATAATTAACGCCTCTTCGGCGCCGAGTCTTTTTGCCGTCCGCGCCGCGTCCATTGCGGTATTTCCACCGCCGTACACGGCGACACGGCGGCCCAGTTGAAGGTTTTTGCCCGAACCAACATCGCGCAAATAACTTACCGCATCCATAATGCGGCCCGCTTCTCTGGCGGGAATATTTATTTTCTTGCTGATATGCGCGCCAACGGCGACAAAAACCGCATCGAACAGACCGTCTTCTTTTTCTTTGCGTAGGTCGTCCACTTTGTGATCAAGGGTGATACGTACGCCCATTTCTTCAATTCGCTTAATTTCGGACGCCAGAATGTCGCGTGGCAAGCGATAGGCCGGAATACCAAAATGCAACATACCACCAGCAATCGGCCCGGCGTCCCTGATTTCGACTTCGTGTCCCATGCGACAAAGGTGGTAGGCCGCCGATATGCCGCTCGGCCCCGCGCCGACTATCAACACGCGCTTACCCGATTTTCGAACCTGAAAGCTGGGTTTCCAGCCACGCTCTAATGCCATATCGCCGAGAAATCTTTCCACCTGATGAATGCTGACCGCGTTGTCGACATTTTCACGGTTGCAACTGGATTCACACGGATGGTAGCAAACCCGGCCATGAACTGCTGGCATCGGGTTGTCCTCGATCAGAAGCTGCCATGCCTGTTCAAATTGACGCTTATAAACTTTGTCCAGCCAGCCCTGAATGTTCTCACCTGCCGGACAGGACTGATTACAGGGCGGCAGATAGTTTTGGTAGATAGGACGTTTGTGCGCCGACGGGCCGGTACCGTCGCTTTTTTTGAGATCGGGTGGCGGTGTGAGATCTCTTTGTTTTGTCGACCAACCCTGAGTACTCATAGTCAGTTATCCTCTGGTTAGCGTGAGTTTGCAACACGCTGAAAAAATTTTTGGGCTATTCTGGCATATTAAGCGCTGATCCGGCTCTGTACTTGACCTGAGGCAATTGAATGTGACTATCGCCAGCTCATCGGATGACTGAGTGGAAGCGAGAGGCAAAGGAAAAAATATTGCGCTTTAAGTCTGTGCGCCCAGGTCTGGCGCAGGAAGATTTAAAATCTATGGAAACCGAAGTTATTAAAACCCATAATCATCTCCGTAGATTGGCCTTCAGGCCAACAGCTTTGTGTCATTTTCCATTGTTGGCCTGAAGCCATTAACCTACTGGAGAAGAGATAGACGGAATGTTTGCCCATGTTGGCGTTATCAACTAGGATTGACGCCAATGCACAATAAAACTGAGGATAGTACAATCATGCTACTCGATACGCCGGTTTGTGATTTTGGCTGGATAGCCCCGAATTTCACCTTAAAAGATGCATACGACAAAAGCTTCACCATGCAGGACTACTTAGGCGATAAAGGACTATTGATCGCCTTTATCTGTAATCATTGTCCTTATGTTCAGCGCATCGGTAAGCGACTCGCGGTAGATAGCAAACAGTTAATGAGTGAAGGCATTAATGTGCTGGCAATCATGTCGAACGATTACAAACTTGTCGAAGCGGACTCGCCGCAAAACATGAAACGCTTTGCCAAAAGCTTTGATTTTACTTTTCCATACCTCATCGATGAAGATCAATCCGTTGGCAAGCAATACGGCGCAATTTGCACACCTGATTTTTTTGGCCTCAACAGCAAAGGAGAGCTTCAATATCGAGGGCGCCTGGACGATGCCAGAATGGACGATGCGTCAACCCGGGAGCCAGAACTGGTTAACGCAATGCGCCTGATCGCGGAGTCCGGTAATGGTCCCAAAGAGCAGTTTCCGAGTATGGGATGCTCCATTAAGTGGCGAAGATAGTGCGCTGATTATTGTCCTACAAGAGAATAGGATACAATGTGCACAAAGGAAGCCTGCCCAAGTTCCCTGATGAGCTATATTCTCAATACGACACAAAAATATTGGACAAATATTTTTCAGATAGCTGCTTGTGGCATTTGCCGAATGCTGGAGTCAGATGGTGAATAAATGTCAGCCCCCAAAACGCACGCGACAGGTGTTAACCCGCTGTTTAATCTTGTTAAGTAGTTTACTTGTTTTTTATTCGCCTTTCACGACAGCTAATAAAAGCCATGAAGCGCTCAGTCTCGAAGGAAAATCATTTGATGGAAGCATCAGAGCAAATGGTTTTCTTGGTTTGATAAGCGTGAGTGGAAACCTCTCGTTTGAAGATGGTTTGCTCATTTGGCGCGCAAAAAACTCTGAGGATAAAGGTGTCTATCGGGTTTATGACAATCAATGGACGATTAGGTTTAGTGCTTCACTTATCATCGATAGGAATGAACGGGTTGAGTGGTCTGGTACTTATGATGGTAATTCGGTTTATGATGTTGAAGCCGTGTGGAACCGCGAAAAAGGCGACTTCTTGCATGATTTACTCTTGCCTGAGGTTGTAACACTGGAGTTTACGGCAAGAAAGAATTAACTATTCATTCTGGCTTCTGGCGCTAATAGATCCTAGGTTTAAGAGTCGATTAAGCCTGCTCGCCGTTTAATTTGTAGAGTCCAGCAATTGGGAAGAACGTGCTTATAATCAAGTTAACGCTCCTGATTGTTTTATTGCTACGCGGATTCAACTAACAAGTGCAACTATCTGTTAAGCAGCCAATCGTGATAGCGATTTTCCCATCATCTGTGCTGCGGTTTTAAATCCCAATGTTTTGCGTGGACGGTTATTAATTCGATCCACGG
>Ga0316209_1002186_pt1 | contig 16576 bp, 15 predicted proteins | sample 6monopyrite_MG_FD_204945 | JGI IMG/M metagenome (GOLD analysis project Ga0316209, IMG submission 204945) | Microbial mat bacterial communities from mineral coupon in-situ incubated in ocean water Damariscotta River, Maine, United States -... | ecosystem: Environmental > Aquatic > Marine >...
TGTTTGTTTTCATTGCGACTGGGGCTTGCATCTGATGGGCCGGTGCTTCAGAAAACAAAAAGGCCCAGCATTTTTGCTGAGCCTTTAAGTATCCACAAAATTACTTACCCTTCTGGATAGGTTTGTGGGAAAAACAACAAACTAAAATAATCTTATTTAATTTCAGCCAGTTACATGCGCATATGGCGGAGAGGCAGACCGCCAATATAGTGTTTTTGGCCATCCCACAAATTCCACACATACCTTTCATATCAACAAGTTACCTTCCTAGACATTCCTAAGCAATCCACTATAATCCAAACATATTGGGGGACTGATTGGGGGACTACCCTTCCCAGCCCCCACATACTTAGAGGATTACGGAATGGCAATTCATCTACTTTCACCGCGCAAGGTGCAAACGGCCAGCCCTGGAAAATATGAAGATGGTGGCGGGCTTCGTTTGGTGGTTTCCAAGGCGGGGGCAAAGAAGTGGGTGGTGCGTTTCACTATCAACAGTAAACGCCGTGAGATGGGCTTGGGGAGCTATCCAGACGTTTCTTTAGGTGAGGCAAGGGATAAGGCCAGTGATGCCCGCAAACTCGCTGACAAAGGCATAGACCCTATCGAGGCCAAAAAAGTAGAAGAAGCCAAAATCCCCACCTTCACCAGTTGCGCCGCTCGATACATTCGCGCCCACCGTTCCGCCTGGAAGAACGCCAAACATGCCCGGCAGTGGGTTAGCACCCTTAAGACCTATGCACGCCCCAAGATTGGCAATAAGAAGGTGGATGAAATCGCCACCGAAGATATTTTGAAGATCCTTTCGCCTATCTGGACAACTAAAACCGAAACCGCCAAACGGGTACAGGGCCGAATAGAAAACATTCTCGACTATGCCGCCGCCCACAAATATTGCGATCCGATGAATCCCGCCCGTTGGCGAGGTCATCTGGACAAGCTGCTACCCAAACCTTCACGCGTGAAGAAAGCCATCCATCACCCCGCTATGCCCTATGCCGATGTTACGGCCTTTATGACCAAACTCGCCCAGAACAAAAGTATTTCAGCTCACGCCTTGCGATTCCTTATCCTTACCGCCACCCGCACAAGTGAAGTGCTAAAGGCTGAATGGTCAGAAATTGACCTAAACGAAGCCGCCTGGACGATTCCCGAATCACGCATGAAGGCCAAACGGGAGCACCGCGTTCCACTATCCGAAGAGGCATTAGCTATATTGCAGGCAGTGCCACGAATTGAAGACAATCCCCATATCTTCCCCGGAATGCGCCAAGGCCGCCCACTCTCAAATATGGCGCTATTACAGCTTATGCGCGGCATGGGCTTTGGGGTAGATGGCAACCGGGGCGACTATGTACCCCATGGTTTCCGGTCAAGCTTTCGGGATTGGTCAGGTGAGGTATCAAGCTTCCCGCGTGACGTGGCAGAGATGGCTTTAGCCCATGCCATCGAAAACAAGGTTGAAGCGGCTTACCGGCGTGGTGATTTATTCGATAAACGCCGCAAGATGATGCAGGCTTGGGCCAACTACATCACCCAGCAACCCGCCGATGTAATTACCATAAACCGCAAAGCCTAAACGAAGCCACTGGGAGCCCCTTGGGGGCGGATGGGTGGCCGGGCGGGGGATCAAAAACAGCGAGGCAATTTACACATAATGCTAATTATGCGGCGAAGCGAACGGCACGCTTTTTGTGCTGCGCATAATTCCGCATTATGTTCCATTGCCGACTTCAAACCCTGGTTGGATAGGCAACGCCAAGCACCAAACGAAACCACAACTAATTGGGGGCGGGAAGGCCTAGCGCCGTGTGGTGATAAGCCGGGTTGGGCGATAGCTTAACCTGGCTTAACACCACGCAAGCGGCAACAAAGGGAAACCAGCTCAAACAAAGCCACTTAGCCAGTCTGCTGGTGTTTGGCAGTCTGGCGGCCCTAACGCTACCACCGGCCTAGCCCGGCGCGGTGGTTGCTGGTGTTATTTGTAAGCAACGTGACGGGCGGAAAGACAACTCTACCCCCTTAAATACAGCCACCTTTACTTGTTCACAAGTGGCAATAGCGGCAATTCAAGATCCTTTAGGAACTCATTGTGTGCATTGTTAGAAGCAATAATTTTATCTTCCAATGCCATCAACTCTTTGTTCACTTCTGTGAGATCCACCTTTTCTTCCGGCTTCGCCGTACTCACATAGCGGGAAATATTGAGGTTATAGTCGTTCTTCTCGATTTCCTCCATCGACACGCGACGGGCGTAGCGCGGCTCTTCCTGGCGATGTTGGTAAGTATCGATAATCTTTTCTATATGCCCTATCTCACCGTTTGGCATCTCTTTAGTGGTAAGCAGGCGATTTTGGCGTTTACCTTTTTCGAAGTGTTCGCTGGCATTGATGAATAGAACATCATCAGGCTTTTTGCAGCGTTTGAGCACCAATATGCAGACCGGGATACCGGTAGAGAAGAAGAGGTTTGGCGGTAGGCCGATGACGGTGTCGATATGGCCGTCTTTGAGCAGCTTGGTACGAATACGTGCTTCAGCGCCACCACGGAACAGTACGCCGTGGGGCAGGATGATTGCCATCACACCGCTGTCACTCAAGAAGTGAAAGCCGTGCAGTAGGAAGGCAAAGTCGGCAGCGGACTTGGGTGCGAGGCCGTAGTTTTTGAAGCGGAAGTCTTCGCCCAGTGCTTCGTTGGGTTCCCAGCGATAGCTGAAGGGCGGGTTGGCGACGACGGCGTCGAATTGCTGTTTTTTGGCTGGGTTCATTTCGTTAAGAATATCCCAGTCGTTGTGCAGGGAATCGCCGTGGTGGATCTCGAACTCGGTGTCTTTCACCCCATGCAGCAGCATGTTCATGCGTGCCAAGTTGTAGGTGGTGATATTTTTTTCCTGGCCGAAGATTTTGCCGATGCCGCCTTTGCCGAGCTGTTTGCGTATATTGAGCAGCAACGAGCCCGAACCACAGGCGAAGTCCAACACCTTGTTGAGTTTCTTCTTCTTACCGGTGGTTGGGTCTTGGCTGTCGAGGGTGACGATTTCAGACAGGATGGAAGAGACCTGTTGCGGGGTGTAGAACTCCCCTGCTTTTTTACCCGAGCCCGCTGCGAACTGGCCGATCAGGTACTCATAGGCATTGCCAAGATTATCGGAATCGGTGCTGAATTGGCCAATGCCCTCGGCAATCTTTTGAATGATGGTGCAGAGTTTGGCATTACGATCCGAAGGTTTCTTGCCAAGTTTTTCGGAGTGCAGATTGATCTCCGAGAACAGCCCTTGAAAGGTACTCTCAAAGGATTTCTCTTCGATGTATTTAAAGCCCTTCCACAGCGTATCCAACAAGTCCGCATGTTGGGTACGCGCCATTTCGGCGATGCTGCTCCATAGATGCTGCGGCTCAATCACATAATGCACCTTAAGGCGCATCTGTTTTTCAAAGTCGATCACGTCTTCGGCATTGTCTTCATACCAGATCGCCAGAGGCGCACGTTTGTCGTCGTCCTTTGGCGTAGGATAATCCCGCCCCAACTCTTTTTGGGCCGCCGCCTCGTAGTTATCAGAGAGGTAGCGCAAAAAGAGGAACGACAACATATAGTCGCGAAAATCATCGGCATTCATCGCGCCGCGTAATTGGTCGGCTATATCCCAAAGGGTTTTACCGAGTTGGTTGAGTTCTTCTTTGGTCATGTATTACTCGATTGTGTGTTTTGTTCAGCGAAAATTTCTGGCAACTGAAATTGATAGCGTTGCAGAAAGTTCGAAAGAATTTCGTTAAAGAGTGCCTTGTTATCCGCCATCATTTCTCTAGGCTCATAGACGGAGTAGCCACCATGGCTGAGCAGGTTTAGGGCACGGGCATGAAGTGCTTCGTCTTCATCATCCAAGCAGTCGGAAAAATCATCGTAGCCGAAAAAGGTTGCGGTTTTTTCCAGGATATTACGCAGCGCATTGAAGTGATGAGTATAAAGATTGTCTGACTCTGAGGCCTGTTGCAGTTCGCTTAACAGCGCCACATGGTGAAAGAACGGTGTGTCGTCTGTGGCTTGCAAGGCATAGCTATCGGCATCATTGCCACGGTGAATAAAATAGAGCTTGGGTTTGCTTTTCTTTAATTCATTACACATTACATTAAAGAACAGACCGTGATGGGATGAAAGCACGACTTTCATCTTCTCCTTGCCTGCTTCCGCCCTGTCTCTATTACCTTTTTTCAGCTGTTGTGCCAAATCACTGGCCACGGCAATGGCGTTGTTATCATCCAGCGATGAGATAGGATCATCGATGTAGAGATATTTAACTTGCTCATACGCCCCTTGCCCATCAGTGGCGAGCTGGGCGACGGCGAGAAAGAAACACCAGATAAAGATATTCTCCTCTCCACGGGACACCTTGATCGGTATGGGATCGCCTACGTCGTCCCTTTCACGAAAGAAGGTAATTTCCCAATCGCTATAATCTATAAAAAAGCCAAAGTCAGCATATCGCGCCAATAGCGGGCCAATACGGTTTTCCATCTCCAACTCTTGCATACCACCGAAAAAGCGGGAGTCAGGGTTCAAACGCAAAACACGTCTTTCATCATTCTCCAGATCGTTATCCCAATGAAATAGATCTTCGGTAAAGGCATTGAAATAGAGCGTGTCCCACTCGCCTTCATTTCGTTTGCCTGCGTCTTTAAATGCCATCGACAAACGGGTTTTACCTGTGCCGTTATAGGCAAAGAGTAAAACAAAATCTTTGCTATTCAGATCATCGCGCAGTCGTTGCACCAGACGATTCATGGATAAGGTATATATCGTCTGCTGGCTGCTCATGCACCCGCCCCGGCCTTGCCATCCATGCAGCCTTCATCCATAGCCGGGAAAAGCTGTTGCATCAGGCCTTTTTTATGCGCCTTGAGGGCTTCGATTTTTTGGGCTTGGGCGGTGATCAGCTCGTCGATGGAGATGAGGCAATCGGCGATTTTTTGTTGTTCTTTTGGATCTTTCGGCAAGAGTACTGGACAATTCAGCACATCATCTTTTTTGAGGTTTGTCTGCTTTACACCATCATCAAATGCTAGAAAGTATGGGTTTCTGTTGAGAGCATAGAACAACATGACACTTACAATTTTATTTGGTGTAAGTTTGCAAATCCGCTGATTCACCGTGTATTTATTATCTTCCTCAACAAGAAAACACTTTGCAATAGCTCTGCCATTAGGCACATCACTAAGCACCATCAAAACATCTTCTTTTTCAGCAAGACATGAAGCTGAGTTTGTGAACTTCTTTACTTCACCATCAGTAGATATAAATTTTGAATTCACTACTATGTAGTCACCAGCCTCATCAATATCCTGCTCATGTGCTTTACCATTTACATACCTAGCAAGCTTTCCTAACGTCTTCTCTACCCACACCCCCCGAAATTCAGGAAAGCGCAGTTTAGGCACGGTTTCGCCTTCGGCGGGGAAGAGTTGCTGCATCAGGCCTTTTTTATGGGCTTTGAGGGCGTCGAGTTTTTGGACCTGCGAGGTGACCAGTTCGTCGATGGAGGTGAGGCAATCGGCGATTTTTTGTTGCTCTTTTTCATCAGAAGGATAACCCACATCAATAGACGAAAGTCTCCCCGCTGATATTCCTAGTACCTTAGCGCCTTGTGACTCTCTCTTAATCTGCTCGCGAATAAAATTTGATTTAAATAAATAACCGCCGAATCCCGTGATTAGTTTTTTTTCAATTTGTCTAGCTAATAGCGTATGCAACCCTGAAACAAGCCTCTCATTGTTGAGATGAACAATTTCTATACTTTTACCAACATCATCCATATCTTCGGATGCATCAGCAAAAATCATATCTCCTTCCATGCAATAAGATTCAGGTTTAATTTTCTCTAAAGATTCACTTAGATTTATGTAAGGAACAATCTCTTTTTCGATATCAAACAATGTAGAGAATTTAGTATGGATGTCACCATAATGAATATTCTTTACAGTGCCATTTTCATAATTGAGCTTTTCCCTGGAAAGCGAATTTGTAGTTTTGAAGGAATAAATCTTTTCAAATGATTCACTTTCCCACTCACCTTTTTCCCGAAACTCAGGAAAACGCCTCTCAGGCACCAAGCCATTCTTCTCCAGCTTACTCATAGGCATTTAGTCCTGAAATTTTGTCGCCCCGCCCACCGGCAAGCTTGTTCAAATAAGGCACCAGCTCTTCCATCAATGCCAGCTCGGCCACGCGCCGTGCTTTCCAACCTAGCTCCAGCGGTGCCAGCAGGTCGGTGAGTTGTTCGCCGTCGAAGATCATGCGGTCGATGATGGTATCGACGAAGGTTTGCAGGGCGTCGCTTTGCAGGCCGTGTTTGTCGGCGATGTTGGCCAGGTCGGCAGCGGCCTTTTGTGCTTTGAAGTGTTGATAGCCTTCTTTGATCTCTTTTTCATTCATCACTTCGCCGGTTTGCAGGCTGTTGATGTAGGCGATGATCTCTTCGCGCTCTTCCATCAGGTTGGCATTGGCGCTGATGAGTTCGATGAGCTGGGCGCGGGTCATCTTCTGCTTGCCGGTTTTCTGGGTCGATTTGGCGATCAGCCCCATGATGTAGTCGTAGTCGATGATGCTGGAGGCAAACAGCACCAGATCAAACTCAAGTTGTTGCACCTCCGGCTCGACCTCGTCCCCTTTGCCCTGTTTGCGCTTGAGTTCCAGCGCGGTATCGAGATAGGCGGCTTTGAAGCTGCGCAGGGTATCGGTGGGCAGTTTTTGCTCGATGGTCTGATTGCTGTCGTTGTCGAGGTCGGTGTATTGCTCCAGTTGGGTCTTGAGCTTTTGCACCTCTTTAAAGTGGTTGATGAACTCGGCCTTGGCGGTATCGCCCTTGAGGTTGAGCACTTGCGAAGGTTCGCAGGCCAGCCCTTTGGATTCCATAAAGGTTTCCAACTGGCCCACGGCGGCTTGGTACTTTTTCACCACCTCGGGTGCGGGGTCCACCAGCCAGATCTCCCGCGCTTTGTCTTTGGCGGCACCGGAGAAGAGTGCGATGGCGGCGTCCACATCGCTCTCCTGATAGCGGAAGTCGAGGATGTTGCCCCAGGGCTTGCTGTCGTTAAGCACGCGATTGGTACGCGAAAAGGCTTGGATCAGGCCGTGGTGTTTGAGGTTTTTGTCCACGTAGAGGGTGTTGAGGTATTTGGAGTCGAAGCCGGTGAGTAGCATATCCACCACGATGGTGATGTCGATCTTCTCTTGGCCTTTACGCGGCAAGTCGGCATTGGGGTATTTGTGATCCTTGATGCGTTGCTGCACGTCCTGATAGTAGTTGTCGAATTCGTTAATGGTGTGGTTGGTGCCGTATTGCTGGTTGTAGTCGGCAATAATGGCCTTGAGCGCGGCTTTCTTTTTCTCCGGCTCTTGTTGGTTGTCTGCCTTTTCTTGTGCCAGGTCTTCCTGTAGCTGTTGCACGTCTTTGTTGCCTTCTGCCGGTGGCGAGAAGACGCAGGCGATATGCAGCGGCTGGAAGTTTTCATCCTCGGCCTGTCTTTGCGCCTGGAGGGTTTTGAAGGCCTCGACATATTCAATCGCGTGATTGATGGAGGCGGTGGCCAGTATGGCGTTGTAGCGGCGGTGATCGGTGGCGTTGTCGTGTTTTTCCAGTATGGAGTTCACAACCGCTTCCACCGGGTAGGTCTGGCCCTTTTTCGGTTTTTTGTCACCCTCTTTGCCAAAGTAGTCGATGTGAAAACTCAGCACGTTTTTGTCTTCGATGGCGTGGGTGATGGTGTAGTTGTTCAGCTCTTTTTCAAAGATGTCTTTGGTGGTTTTGAATGTGCCGACATTGCCATCGAACTGTTGATAGGTGGCGTTATCGTCAAAGATCGGCGTTCCAGTAAAACCGAATAGCTGCGCCTTGGGGAAGAACTCTTTGATGGCTTTGTGGTTTTCACCAAACTGGGAGCGGTGGCATTCGTCAAAGATAAAGACCACGCGCTTATCACGCAGGGGGGCGAGCCGTTCTTTAAAGGTCTGCTTGCCCTCTTTTTGTTTCGCCTTATTACGCTTGCTGTTTTCATCCAGCGCCAGGCCGAGTTTTTGAATGGTGGTGACGATCACTTTGTCGGCATAGTCATCCGATAACATGCGGCGCACCATGGCTTCGGTATTGGTGTTGTGCTCGACACAGCCTTCCTGGAATTTGTTGAATTCCTCGCGGGTCTGGCGGTCGAGATCTTTGCGGTCAACCACGAACAGGCATTTTTCAATATCGGGGTTGTCTTTCAGCAGGGTGGAGGCCTTAAACGAGGTCAGGGTCTTGCCGCTGCCGGTGGTGTGCCAGATATAGCCATTGCCACGGTTTTGATGGATGCAATCGACAATCGCCTTAACCGCATAGATTTGGTAGGGGCGCATGATGAGGATTTTTTGCTCGCTTTGCACCAACACCATGTAGCGGCTGATCAAACGGCCCAGGGTGCATTTTTCGAGAACGTCATCGGCAAAATCGTGTAGGTGGGCGATTTTGTTGTTCTCTTCATCGGCGTGCTGATAGATGGGCAAGAAGCGCTCATCGGCATTAAAGCTGAAATGCTGATTGCGGTTGTTGGCAAAGTAGCGGGTGTCGGTTTCGTTGCTGACGATGAACAATTGCATAAAGCAGAGCAGCGAATTGCTATAGCCGTTGCCGGGGTCGTTTTTGTAATCGACGATCTGCTCCATGGCACGGCGGGGGCTTATTTGCAGGGTTTTAAGCTCAATCTGCACCAGCGGCAGGCCGTTAATCAGCAGGATGACATCGTAGCGGTGGTGGCTGTTGTCGGTATTGATGCGCAGTTGGTTGATGACCTCAAACTCGTTCTTGCACCAGTCACGGATGTTGACCAGGGTGTATTCCAGCGGGGAGCCATCTTCGCGGGTGAAATGCCCCTTTTCTCGCAAAGCCTGTGAGGCGGTGAAGACATCAGCATTGATGATCTCATCTCGCAGGCGGGCGAATTCGGCGTCTGTGAGGTGGACGCGGTTTAGTGCTTCAAACTTCTCGCGGAAGTTTTGCTCAAGGGCGGCCTTGTCGCGAATGTTCTCGCGGTAGGTGTATTTCAGGTCGCCTAGCTTGGCGATCAGCGCTTCTTCTATTTGTTGTTCTTTGGTCATGCCACTGCCCTGTTGTTTCAATTTCACCGATTGCTCGATTTGGACTGCATATTTTGTTGGCCAAGCGCGATGTTGTGCTGCTGGCAATAATCTCTAATAAGCACTTCTACCATATTGGTGATGCTGCGGTGTTCCTGCTCTGCGGCGGCGCGTAACGCCTCTTTCACGTTTGGATCAATACGCAAGGTCAAAGTCGTGGATTTGGTGGCGGCCATGGCTCCCCCGGATGAATACTGCAAATGTACTGCAATGTACAACAACATCCCATATAATCCAAGGGGTAGGCAATATATAGAGGGGCTATCGGATGACAGACCAGTATTCACCCAAACACTTTATGCGCAAGGTGCCCAATCCCTTGTTGATCCAATACTTTGAGGCTAAAGGGGCAGAACTCGCCGTTGACTGGGAAACCATCGAGGGCAAGAAAGGTGTAGAAAGCCTCTTTGAAGCCTTTGCCGAGCTACCGGATGAAGCGCTACAGTCTACCATTGATGTGGACTTTCAGAACATCAACGCCCTGGCCAGTGAAGGCGGCATCCATGCCTTGGTGAATGAAGCCCTGTTTGAAGAAAACGAAAGCTTTGTAGAAGGCATTGCCAAGGTGGATGGTTTTCACGCCAAGGCCATGTGGGCCTTTCTACATGAGCCGGACTACTGGCGGGCGGCTTCCTCCCTGTTACATGCCGAAAACGTCACCCAAGGGAATTGGCGCAAACTTACCGGCCTGCCGGATGTACCCCCGCACGTTGAAGAGGAAGACACCGACCAACTGGCTAAAGAGATCAGCCACTATTTCTACAAAAAAGAGGCCAAGGGTCGCCGCTGCAAGGTGGAAGTCTACCGCCATGTGGAGAGTGGCAAGGAATACTTTTTTGCCTACCCGGAAGATTACGGCCAATTGGGTGTGGAGTGGGTAAAAGACCAGCTAAAACCAAGAGCCATGCACCCGGCGTTTGAGATTATTTTTGTCTATTCACAGACTGAACATTTTTTAGACATCTACGCCCCAAAAAACTACGATGCAGTGGAAGAATTAAGAGCTATTTTTGCCCGCTGCATATTGAAGCTAAACACCCTACCCGACGGCACTATTGATAAGCAGACTTACGACTTATCACCGCTGACCGATCCCAATTTTGATTTTAAGTTTGATCCTCAACAATCGGGTATTGAAGATATTGTGGTGACCTCGCTACGTTTAAGTCTGAAACACGGAAAAGGTAAACGCATCACCCTACAAGCAGACACCAAGCAAAACAGTATGGCGGTTTATGACTTGCTAAAAGAACTAAAGCCGCCGCCTTATTTCATCACTCAAGTGGTGCTAAAGGTGATATACGAAAAAACACCGGGAAAAAGAGCACACACCAAGCCTGTAAGAATCACTTATCCCAATAACTGCAATCTAAACCATGATGGTAAAGACGGGAAGCTAAGGAAGGTTTTGGCGGCATCGGGAATCGAACCACGGCTTGAGCCAAGCAATAACGACGCATGACATTGGATGATATTCTACATGAGCTGATAGAGGCGCTAGGGGCTGCTGAAGGGCTGGTGGTGATTGGGCCGAACGTAGTTCAATCCTGGCCTGATAGCGCATTGGGGATGCTCACCCAAAGTGGCGTATTAAGTGCCGCCAAACAGGCCGAATCTATTGAGTGTCCCAAGTGTGAAGACCGGTGCTTTATGGATGTTCATATCGCCAGCCAACCAAACAAACCCGCGCGCGCGTTTGTGGTGTGTGAAGAATCTGAAACACAAGGCCGTATTAAAATACCGCTGGAACATCTACAACAGTGGAAAACCAGCCCTTTGCACTTTTCCAAAGTGATAGCACAATTGCTCAACATCGAGTGCAAGGCCGAATACAAACACGGCCAAACCAATATCCGTATTGGGATGCTTGCCACGAAAAAGGGGCGGCACTGGTTATCTTTGAATATGTCACCACCAGCCCTTGAGATAAACCAACACACCGCCCCGCTGGATGAAGTTTTGTTCTTTGAAGAGGGTAGACTCTCTATCGACTCTCACAGAATAAAACTACTTGCAGAAGATGGCCGCAAAAACAAAGCCAAAAGCTATACGCCAACAGTGGAACAACGGGAAGCCGGAAAGCGTAAAACTGAAGCCATGTATGAAGATTGGCGGGCTGAGTATCTTAGGCTTTCCAAGAAGCATCCTGATAAGTCAGATAGCTGGATTTCTAAGCAGATAGCGAATCTCGATATTGCTCAAGACAGAGACTCCGAAACCATCCGCAAAAACATGAAGCCTTAAAAAGTTGGGCGGAAAATTTTCGCCCAGCATAACCCCTTGAAACCCCGACCATTACCCCACTTTATACGCAACACACCCCATCAACGACCAACCAGCTAACCCACTGTATTTAAAGGGCTAGATTGCTCACCCACCAGCATTTTGTTGGTATTTCGCCCAAAAAATCGCCCACCTACCTTGTGTCTTGAACATTCCAAAAACGTTTATCGAGGTTTAAGACATGCACAACATACTAAGATTACCCGCCGTTAAGGCTCGCACCGGGCTTTCCCGCTCGACCATATATCTACGCATTTCTGAAGGCTACTTTCCTAAGCCGGTTTCCCTTGGCGGCCGTGCCGTGGGCTGGATCGAATCGGAAGTAAATAGCTGGCTGGAAAATCAGATAGAGGCTAGCCGCAAGGCTACGCACTGAGGGAAGGCAAAGACGATGAACCTTAAAACTAAGGGCCGCGCTGACTGCCATCAGGCGACCCCAAATACTTCAAACACCAAGCGCTATTTTACCCGCTTTGCCGACCATCTTAAAACCATTGTTTTAACCCTGGCCGCTTGGGGTTGGTTCCCCATTGGTTTGGCGGAATGGTTCACCCAAACAGGGGGACAGGATCATGAATAATTCACTGCTAGATTTTAAAGCCGCCATCCGCGCCACGGGAATGGAACCGCCTGAATATATCGAATCCGGCAAGATGTACCGCTTTGCCGGTGCTGGCAAACGGCCAAGCAATCGCGCCGGTTGGTGCCTGTTGTTTGATGATGGCCATGGCGGTTGTTTTGGTGATTGGTCTACCGGGATCAATGAGACCTGGCAGGCCAAACGCGATAAACCTTTTTCACAGACAGAACGGGCGACCTTCGCTCTAAGGGTGGAAGCTGCCAGGGCGCAAGCCAAGCAAGCGTTGAAAGAGAAACAAGCCCGCGCTGCATCGAGGGCAAACAATATTTGGAATGACGCTATACCTGCACCAGGCAATCATCCCTATCTAATCCAAAAGGCGATACAAACTCACAGTGCAAGACTTCATAAAGGCGTGTTGGTGCTGCCTGTTATTGATATCACTGGCAACCTCACCAGCCTACAATTTATCGCCGCCGATGGCAGCAAAAAGCTGTTATCGGGTGGCCGCAAACAGGGCTGTTTTATTCCGGTTGCTGGTGATATTCGCAAGGCATCAAAAACAATAATCTGTGAAGGCTGGGCAACCGGCTGCACACTGGCTGAGGATGAACCCAGTGCCACGGTGTTGGCTGCGATAGATGCGGGCAACCTGGAACGGGTGGCATTGGTCGTGCGTCACCGCTGGCCCAATGTTGAACTGGTTATTGCCGGTGATGATGACCGGCTCACACCTGGCAACCCCGGCGCAACTAAAGCAAGAGCGGCGGCTATTGCTGCCGATGCACTTCTGGCCCAGCCCCAGTGGCCGGAGGATGCCCCTGAACATCTAACCGACTTCAACGACCTGACTCTATGGCTGGCAAGGGGCCGGGCATGAATAAACTATTAAATGCCGCACCACCTCCGCCGGAAGCGTGGCCAGTACTGGTGCCACTAGATACGCCCAACTTGCCGCGCCTTGATCTTACCCACTTACCCACTTGGGCGGGTGACTATGCCCGCGCACTAGCAGCCGATACCGAAACACCAACCGAACTTGCTGCGGGGATGATCCTGATCACTTGTGCCACCGCTGCCGCCCGTTGTCTGCGGGTGATGGTGAAGCCCAACTATTTCGAGCCGTGCAATTTGTGGGTGGTGGCTGCCTTGCCACCGGGTAATCGAAAAAGTGCGGTGCAATCTGCCGCCACACTTCCCCTATTGGCTTGGGAACGTGAACAAGCCGAGATTATGGAAACAGAAATCAAACGCATTGCCAGCGAGCGGAAAACACTGGAGGCCCGCGCTAAAGAAATCCGCACTAAATCGGCCAAGGAAAAAGATACCAACAAGGCCAAAGAGATGGCGCGGGAAGCGGCGGAACTGGAAGCCGAGTTACCTGAAGTACCGGTACAACCACAACTATGGACATCAGACGCCACGCCGGAAAGGTTGGGCGCACTACTGGCCGAGCACGGTGAATGTATGGCTTGGCTTTCATCTGAAGGCGGTGTTTTCGATTTACTGCAAGGGCGATACTCTGGCGGCGCACTCAATCTGGATTTGGTTTTAAAGGCCCATAGCGGTGATGCTGAGCGGGTAGACCGTGGCAGCCGACCGCCGGTATTTCTGCGAAGCCCACGCCTGAGCATTGGCCTAAGCCCGCAACCGGATGTATTGCGTGGATTGGCGACTAAGCCGGGGTTTCGGGGCCGTGGTTTATTGGGGCGGTTTCTCTACCTGTTGCCACCATCACCACTAGGCTATCGAAAGCTAACCTCCAGCCCTGTATCCGAAAGCGTTTGCTCTGCCTATGAAAAAGGCATACGCGCCATGCTCGATTGGGAACCGACTGTCAACGAACAAGGTGAACAACGCCCGCACATTCTACGCCTGAGCAACGAAGCCTATACCGAGTTACACGATTTTGCCCTTGCCGTAGAAACACAAATGCAGCCCGGCAAAGAGTTTGAACACTGCACTGACTGGGCAGGCAAGGTGCCGGGGGCAGCGGCAAGACTAGCCGGGGTATTGCACGGTATCAAACACGCCCACGGCCGACCATGGGAGGCAGCCATCACCGCCGAAACCATGAATGATGCCCTGGAGATTATGGCCGTTGTCAGTCGCCATAGTTTGGCAGCCCTGGACATGATGGGAGCCGACCCCACCATTGCCGCCGCCCGTAAGGTTTGGGAATGGATAGAGCGCGGAAGGTTGCCACGTTTCACCGTGCGCGAAGCCTTCAACGAACTTCGTGGCACCTTCCCCCGAGTACAGAACCTTCGTGATGCTTTGGAAGCATTGGAAGAGCGTGGCTATGTGGAAGTAATCGAACCACCCCGTGACGGCCCAGGTCGTCCGCCTTCACCGATGGTTAGGGTAAGGCCGGAATTCGTGGAGGCATGGCGATGAGTTGGCGCGATATTTTAGGAACCGATAAATCCACCAACAATAGCGGTACGCACAATTCACAAAATACGCACAATCACTGCAATAAGGATAATTCTGCGGATATTGCGGATTGTGCGGAGGTGAATTCTAAATTATTGGAAACGCTGGCCGCCGCTTGTGAAGGATTAGCAATCACCCCCAAGGAAGTCAAAGATGCTTTAGCCCCGGAAGATATTGAATACTGGCGCAATGGTGACACCAGTATTGAAGCACTGAATGCCTTTGCTCATGCGTTGACACAACGGCGGGAGATGGACCAAGGCAAACGCCCCGCCCACTTCACCAAGCAAGCCACTTGCAAAAACTGCGGGCCGGTTTGGTTGTGGTTTTCCGGTGAAGTATTGGGCTGTCCCTGGTGTTGGAACCGTGTGGCTGATCGACCCATACCACGCCCTTGCGCTGCTCACTGCGCTGACTGTGAACACTTCAACCGAATAGACCACCCACACCTTGGGCACTGCGCCAAAGGCGAACCGGAAGCCATTGCCGGGCTATGGGGCACCGATCAACGCCACTGCAAAAGGTATTTACCCAAACAAATGAACGAGAAAACAAACGATGATTAAAAGTGCAATTTCCCAATTGATTTCGGCAAAATCTGGAGGCGACCATGGGCGGAATGGGTAGCGGACGACGCTGGCACTACGGCGCAAAAGACACCACAAGTGACTATCGAGCACTTGATGTAAGGCGATGGAAACGGGATGGCTTTCTCACACCCGGCCAAGCCTTTGGCTGGCAATGGTCACGTCATGGCGAGGTTGTCGCATCCATCCGCGTGCGCACTGAAGAAGGCCGGATAATGCTTATTTATCGCCACCGAAACCGAGGGGAAGAAGAATGGCAAGACGAAAGCTACCCCGTTTATCTGGACTGGACACCCTGCCACCTTGGCGGCAAACGCCCCTGGTTTATCTGCCCCGCCCGAGGTTGCAGGCGAAGGGTAGCCCTTCTCTATGGTGGTGAAATTTTCGCCTGCCGCCATTGCCATCAATTAGCCTATAACAGCCAAAGGGAAACATCCGATGATAGAGCCGCACGGAGGGCGGACAGAATACGGGACAAGCTGGATTGGGAGCCTGGCATTCTCAACGGCAACGGCTGGAAACCCAAAGGGATGCACTGGAAAACCTTCGAGCGATTAACCGCTGAACATGATGCCTTTGTGGGTATTTCGCTTGCGGGGATGGCTAGGCGATTTAACTTGTCTGGGGAATCGTTGAATGACTGGCTATAAAGATTATTTCAGACACTTCCCAGCCCCCAAGGTAACTCGAACTACGGCCAACCTTAATGACAGGAAAACACCTTGAATCAGAGTAGAACAAAATCAAGATGTGGCGCACAAACTCGAAAGGGAACGCCATGCAAGCGAACCGCTTTAGCAAATGGCCGATGTCCAAACCACGGCGGCCTATCCACTGGCCCAAAAACCGCTGTTGGACGCAAGCGAGCATTAGAAAACCTTAAACAGTATCGGGGGAACAATGTACCGATATAAGCCACGCGCCTCACCAGAACAAATCAGGATGGCGCGTGCCGCATTAAAAATGACAATACGCGACCTTGTAAAACTTGTGGGCACCTCAACAAACACCATTGTAAAACTAGAGGCTGGGGGCTGCGTAGCTCATTGTGTGGTTGAACCCATCCTGAAAGTATTAGAAGACGCTGGCATTGAGTTTATTGGGGAAACACGGCGGCGAGGTGCTGGGGTTCGCTTGGTAAAGCTGCCGAATAAGTAAAACAGGGGCGTAGTGAAAGTAATATTCAAACAATCGTTGATTTAATACACCTCATTGCGCGCGCGTGCGCGTGCATCATGGGGTTCGGGTAACGATATTGTTTGGTATAAAACCAAGATTGGTCGTTGAGATAATTTACTTATCAAGCCTAGCAATGAGTAAATTCACTGAAAACAACAAGCCACGAATGGGGGCCATTTGGGGGACTACCACAAACAAAAAACGCCTAACATATTGATATGATAGGCGTTTATTTTAATATATGGCGGAGAGGCAGGGATTCGAACCCTGGGACGGTTTAACCCGTCGCCGGTTTTCAAGACCGGTGCTTTCGGCCACTCAGCCACCTCTCCAGAAGCGCAAGATGATA